>Ga0208785_1000941_pt1 | contig 12839 bp, 10 predicted proteins | sample DEB08_DNA_2_FD_185499 | JGI IMG/M metagenome (GOLD analysis project Ga0208785, IMG submission 185499) | Aqueous microbial communities from the Delaware River and Bay under freshwater to marine salinity gradient to study organic matter... | ecosystem: Environmental > Aquatic > Marine > Coastal ...
TTTGTGAAAAATAATTCCCAAAAATGCCTCCTGAAGCAATTGAAAGTCTACTTTGTTGTTGAGAAAAATCTTGACCGCTAAAAAAATCGGTAATTCTATTTATCTGATATTGACCTAAAAGTCCGAGTTCTAAAAAAATAAAAAAGATAATAATTAGGAGTATCAAAATTAATGATGCGGATCTTATATTTATTCTTGAAACAAAAAACATTAAAAATATTGTAGACCCTATTAATATTGCTGTTCCAAGGTCTGGCTGTATGAAAATAAATGAAAGTACCGTTAGTGAAACAGTTAGTGAAATTAAGATGCTTTGTTTTTCTGAAATTGATTTTGCTAAAAATAGGACTATAGCAATTTTAATAAACTCTGATGGTTGAAAAAAGAATGGTATGCCAAAATTTGATAAATCAAACCATCTTCTTACTCCTAAAATTGGAGTAGTAAATCTTAATCCAACTAATAGAAGTAATGAAACTCCCAATAAAGGGTTAATAAATTTATAGATGGTTTCTATTGATAAATATGTTGTAATAAAAAATACTGCTAAACCTATTATTGAAAAAATAATTTGTCTAGATAATACATCAGAAGTTTTAAATTCAATATTTTCACTTGAAGTAAAAAGTGTAAACCAAGAAATAAAATTTAATAGAAAAAATTGAACTAGGATATATAAATTTGTACCTTCAGGTCCTAGTATTGTGATTCTTCTGTTTATCATTCAGTAACTTCTCCAAATTCTACTGAAGTTAGTTCAAGACCTCTTAAACTTTGTATGATTCTTCTAGTTACTGGAGCTGCGATGGCACTACCAGAACCTCCCTCGTCAATTACTGTTACAATTATATATTTTGGATTACTAATTGAATCTATTCCAACAAACCACGAAGTATTATTTCTATCTCCAGGGTTTTGTGCAGTTCCAGTTTTACCACCGGTATCATCTGCTGTTTTTCCTAATATACTAAATGCTTTGAAAGCAGTACCTCCACTACTTGTCACGGTATTTAAATCTTTAAGTAGAGTTAAAACAAATTCATCACTTACATTTACTACATTGTTAATTTCTAATTTTGTATTTTTATTCAGGTGTGGAGCTAAATTTTCACCAGTAAGTAGTGTTCTATAGGCATTTGCAACTTGAATTGGCGTTGTGGTTATAGCACCTTGACCAATTATTAAGTTCATAAGATCTCCACCTAACCAACCTTCTGGACGAACTCTTTCAGGTTGGTTAATTCTCCAATATTCAAACAGATTTCTATCTGGCACAATTCCGGTACTTTCAAATGGCAAATCAATATTTGTTTTCTTTCCAAAACCTAGCTCTCGAGCATATTCTTGCAATATTGATTCCCCTTCTTCATTACCAAAATTTCTCCAAATAGTTAATGCGATATCCCAAAAATAGACATTACAAGATTGAGTAATTGCAGATGTTAGATTTACTTTACCGTGACCAACCAACTTCCAGTCATTGTAAATTTGCTTAGAGCCGTCATCAAATCCAAACGATAGATTACCTTCACAATTAATATGGTCACTTCTATTAGTTATATCTTCTGGATAGATTGATTCTGAACTAGCCAACCAATAAGCAACGACTTTGAATACAGATCCAGGAGGATATAAACCTTGGATTGCAAAGTTATTGAAAGCTTGTTTTCTGTTTAGAACTTTATAATCAAATTCAGAAATTCCACTTACAAACAAATTTGGGTTAAAGTCAGGTAAAGATACCATTGCATTTATTTGTCCAGTTTCAATATTTAAAACTATTGAAGCTCCTCTTTCAACAGGATTTGGTGATATAAAGTTTTTATTTGCTAATTCTATTCCTTGGACTAAAGATTCTTTTACTACTTCTTGAAGCTGGATATCAATAGAAGTATATATATTACTGCCTTTTTGTGGTGGAATATATTTTACAATTTCATTATTATCAAAAATTAATTGACCAGGAGTTCCTGATAACTCATTTTCATATGATTTTTCTAGACCTGTTTTACCAATTAAATTATTACCTCTAACTTTTTCATTTAAATTAATTTCTTCATTTGTTGGCTTTCCAATATATCCGACAATATGAGCTGTTAGTGATTCGTATGGATAATTTCTAACTGGCAAATCAATAACCTCAAAAGCCTCATAAGAAAGTAAATTTTTTCTTATTTCGAAATTAACATTTTCTAAAGAAATTACTTTTGACATAAGTTCTTTTTGGTTGAATATTTTTTGAACTTCTTCTTCAGTTAATTGGGGAAAGTTATAAGTAACTAGCTGTTTATATGTGTTAATGTTTTCATTGGAAATTTTTTTATTATTTATAAACAAATAGCTTTCAAGATTTGTACTTGCAATGACGTTATTAGTATTATCGTATATCTCTCCCCTAGGAGCTGGAATATAAAATATTTCTAGATTTTGTTCTTCTAAAGTTTCAGTAAGCTCAGAAATTTCTGTTGTCTGAAGTGAAAATATTTCATAAAATATAAAAATTAATATACAAAAAACACCTAACAAAACTAGTACTAGTCTATTAAAACTAAACATTAGCGATTAATTAATTTCTCTAAGCTAATAAAAATCAAAAAACTAATAGAAAAATTTAAAATTGAATTAAAGGTAAAAAAAGTTGAATAATATTCAATTAAATTTAAAAAATTATACATTAGGTAACTTAAAAAAAATATCAAGGCTTTTTGAAAATAACTTTTAGTAAATTTATCATTTGCGTAACTTACAAATAATAAAATAAAAATATAAAGACTAGAATAAACTCCTGCAAAATTTGTACTGAAAAACAAATCATAAAAAATACCCGTTAAGAAAATTGGGAATATTATTTTTTCAGAATCAAATAAAGATCCAAATAAAACTAAAAATATGAGGAAAATTTCAATATTAAATTCAAAAGGTAGAAATACTACATTTAACATCAGTTGAATTAATTGAATAGTGATAAATAGTATTAGATAAGGAATAAATCTAATGTATTTCATTTGTTTAAAGGAATATAAAAATTTGTATGAGAAGTAAAATACTCACTAATTGGAATATTTACCAATATTTTTTCACCAGTCACTGTTTGTTGGAATGGTGCTAAGTTAATTATTGGAAACTTTCCTATGTTACCAAAGCTGACATCAGTATAAATTAAGCTAACTTTTTCATCACTATTTAATTTACCTAACGACGAAATAGTTAATGTATTGCCATTTGAAGTTAATAGAAATAAATTTTCTTTTTTATCCATAGCCTGTAGTGAAAACCGTACAGATGAAAATGTTTCAAGTATAGAGTAATCATTAAAAACTTCTCCTAAGTAACCTACAACAAATCCATCTTCGTTCAAAACAATATCACCTGTTTCTAAACTTGAAGATTTACCTCCTTGAATTAAAAATTCACCATTAGAGTTGATAAATATTAAATTTGAATTAAGAAACTGAAACTCTAGATTTTCAGTTTTAGAAATAAAAATTTCAAACGAATTTAACTTTGCTTCAAGTTCTTGATTCTTAACTTCGAGTAGTCTCAAATCAAGAACTTCTTGTTTCAATCGAATATTTTCAGAGACTATTTTTTGTTTAAAATAAAAACTATTGGTGAATTCTAAATTTGAAAAATTTATTTTTTCAGTGAAATTAAGATTAATTTCTAGTTTATTTGGAAAATAATTTGAAATAAAACTATTTGAAAAAAAGTCTACAACTCCAATAAGCAATGATAAAAATAAAAATAGTAAATAAACTATATACTTCCTTATAAATCCAATATTTTGTTTTTGCATATTAATTAGGTTTTGGTGAAAGTTTTAACACACTTTTAAAATCTTGAAATCGTTCTAAGCATATACCAGATCCAATGACTACTGAGCTAAGTGGGTCTTCAGAATGGTTTATAGGTATTCCCAATTCCTCTGCTATTTTTTTATCAATTTTTCTCAATAAAGAACCCCCGCCTGTTAACCAAGCTCCATCTTTATCAATATCAGAAACTAAAGCAGGTGGAGTTTGGGATAAAGAAATTCTAATTGCTTCAATAATATCATTAACAACAGGAGCTAATGCTGCCCTAACATCACTAGCTTCAAGTAATACCTGTTTTGGTACTCCTCTTACTATATCCCTTCCAGTTACTGTAACTTGTGGTTCTTTATCATATTGATATGCAGATCCAACAGCATGCTTAATACTTTCTGAAATACCTTCATCGACTAAGATTTGATGTTCTCTTCTTAGCCACTCCATTAAAACTTCAGTCATATCTTCACCGCCTACCCTAACAGAGTTAGCATTAACTATATCTCCCATAGAAATAACTGCAATTTCAGTTGTTCCACCACCTATGTCAATAATCATATTTCCATAAGGTTCATAGATATTTAATCCTGAACCTATTGCAGCAGCCATTGGCTCTTCTATTGTAAAAACCTCTGCAGCTCCTGTAGAATGTGCAGCAGTTTCAATTGATCTTTGTTCAACACTTGTAACACCATTTGGAACACAAATAACTATTCTAGGTCTTGAGTAAGATCTACCAATAGCTTTGCTTAAAAGAGTTTTGACAAATTCTTCTGCCATTTCAATTTCAGAAATAACACCATCTCTTAAAGGCTTAATTAGTTCAATAGTATCTGGTACGCGGCCTAATAATTTTTTAGCTTCCTGACCAATAGTGATTATAGATTTATCACTTTTATTTACTGCTAATAAAGTTGGTTCATCTACAACAACACCAATACCTTTGACATAAATTAAACTATTTGCTGTACCTAAATCAATAGCAATATCGTTTCCACCAAAAAGGGTTCTTCGTAAGTTAAAATCAACCATGTATTAATAGGTTAATCATTTAAATTAGTTTTTAAATTAGTTTTTAATTATTGAAAAACAGTTTAAGCTCTCTATCTGCACTCTCATCAGAATCAGATCCGTGAACAACATTCTTATCCAGTTCTGTAGCTAAATCACCTCTAATGGATCCAGGTGTAGAGTCTGCTGGATTTGTTGCGCCCATTAAATTTCTAATTTGTGAAACAACATTTTCACCTTCTACTTGCATAGCAACTACAGGTCCGCTGGTAATAAATGAAACTAAATCTTTAAAAAAAGGTTTTTCTGCATGTTCTTTATAATGCTCTTCTGCTAATTCTTTATCTATTTGCATCATTTTTAGTTTTGAAATAACAAAACCTTTAGCTTCAACTCTAGAAATGATTTCACCAATTAAATTTCTTCTGACACCATCTGGTTTAATCATAAAAAATGTTTTCATAGCTTTTTCCTTTTTTTATATTCTCCAATTAAATATAAACTACCTATCAAAATAGATGGATTCATATTTCTATCAAAATGGTTTAAAGATGCAATTTTATATTTTCTTTTTATTGAATCTAAATAATTTGTTATATTTTCAGGTTTTTCCTGTTGGAAGAACTGATTTTCTTTAAGAATATATATATTCAAAAAACTATATTTCGAAAGCAGGAAAAGCATTTCTTTATAGTTTTTTCCAATTTTAAAAGCAATATAAACATCAATTGGTTCAGAATTAAATTTTTTTACATAATCATTTAAAGTTGTCATTAATCCACTTACATTATGTGCGCCATCAATTATTTTTAGAGGGTTATTGTTTATGATTTCAAATCTACCTGGTTGTTCAAAGTCTGAATCTTCAATTGTTACAGTATGTTTATAATTCATTATTTTTTCTAGCACTAGTAATGCAAGTAAAGCATTTTTTTGAATATATGAAAGAACATCAAAGTCTAAATTTAATTTATCTGCAATTAAATTTGAATAATGTACTTCTTGAATATTTTTATTTAGTATATGTAAATTTGAAGTTAAATTCTTATCCAGTTCTCCAACATATAGACTTTTAATACTTTGTGATATATTTATTTTTTGATCTAAAATTTCTAATAATGATTCTCCTAATAATTCTTGATGGTCATAACCAATATTTGTTAAAACCACATTTTCACTTTGAATAATTGAAGTAGAATCTAATTTACCGCCTATGCCAGCTTCACAAATAAAAAACTGATCATTATTTAATAAAAATACTTTGCTGGACATGAGGAAAAGTGCTTCGAAGTAACCAAGGTTTAACTTAGCTTTTTCTTCAAACTTTTTAACTTCGACAAATGCATCGATAAAATGTTGGTCAGAAGTGGACTCAATTCTTTCTTTAAAATCAATTAAATGAGGTGATATAAACTTAGTAGATTTTATTTTCTCTTGAATTAAAAGTTTGTGAATTATATTAGCTGTTGAGGTTTTACCATTAGTACCCACAATTGAAATTGTATTTTTAGACAAAGCTTTTAATTCAGATTTACTAAAAAAGTGAATTAAGTCTTTTGTGTTTTTGTTTTTTGATTGATAAGCCTTAGAATCAAAATAATTTTTATAATCCATTAAATTGTTAAATTTTTAATTGTTGTTTTTATTAATACAATTTCCTCAGTTAGAGATTCTAAATTGATTTTTTCCCTATCAATTAAGTCTTGATTAGCATTATTAACAAAATTTACATTCTGTAGTCTTTGTTCTGAAATATTTCTTGATTTTTCTAATTCTTTAATTTTTTTATTTAATCTATTTATTTCAAAATCAATATCTATATACTCTTCAGCATTGATTTCTAAACTTATATTCTGTGAGAAAAATACTAACTTGGAGTTAAGATTAGAGTTTTTTGAATTTATAACTTTTACTTTTGCTATCTCTTGTAGCTGTACTAAAAACCAGTCAGGCAAGTTTCCAGATGTGTAAACTTCTAAGATTATTTTATTACTTATTTTGTAATTTTTTCTAAAGTTTCTAATTTGAGAAATCAATGCTTTAAGGTGTTCAATTTGGTTAGATTCTGAATCAGTTGTTGTAATCTCAACTGGCCATTCTTCATCAATTAAATAATTTTTTTTAAATGATGACCATATTTCTTCAGTTATATGAGGCATTGCAGGGTTTAGTAGCTTTAAGCTTTCTAAAAATATATTACGTAATACATATTTTGTTTCATTTGATTGAGTTGAATTACTAATTAAGGTTTTGGAAAACTCAAAGTACCAATCAAACTGCTCAGACCATAAAAAATTATAGAGTAATTTATAAGCATCAGATATTTTATAATTTTCAATACTTTCATTAAATTGAATTAAAGTTGAATTGAAAGTTTGTATCATCCAGATATTTTCTGGAGAATTTACTTCAAATACTTCTTCTGAAAGTTCTTCATCAGTATATAGGTGAACAAACTTAGCTGCATTCCAAACTTTATTACCAAATTTTTTTGAAGCAATTGTCCATTCCTCATCAAAAGGTACATCTTGTCCTGGATTAGCTTTCTCGATTAATGAAAGCCTTAACGCATCTGCACCATGTTTTTCTGAAAGTTCAAGTGGATCTAATGTATTTCCTAAACTTTTTGACATTTTCCTACCCTGTGAATCTCTTACCAAACCATGTATGAGGATATCTTTAAAAGGTATTGATTCCATTGAGAACATACCCATCATAATCATCCTCGCAACCCAAAAGAAAATGATGTCAAAACCTGTAACTAATAGTGACGTAGGATAAAATTCATCTAAATCATTTGTTTTTTCAGGCCAACCTAATGTACTAAATGGCCATAAAGCTGAAGAAAACCATGTATCAAGAACATCCTCATCTTGGTATAAAGTTATATCTTCATCTATATTGTTTGATTTTCTTATTTCGGTTTCGCTTAAACCAACATAGATTTTGCCATTATTATCGTACCAAGCAGGTATTCTATGACCCCACCACTGTTGTCTTGAAATGCACCAATCCTGTATATTGTACATCCACTCAAAATAAGTTTTTTCCCAATTTTTTGGTACAAATTTTATTTCTTCGGATTCGACAACTTGTATTGCTTTTTCAGCTAATTGTTTAGTTTTTACAAACCATTGTTCCGAAACCATAGGTTCTAAAATTGTTTTTGATCTGTCACCTTTTGGTATTTGTAAATCATAGTCTTCAATATTTGAAAGTTTATTTTCATCCGTTAGCTGTTGGATTATTGCTTTTCTAGCTTCAAATCTTTCGAGACCCCTCAATTCTATAGGTATAAATTCTTCATTAACTATATTTCCATCAAAACCAATACATTGAATGCTTTCTAGATTATGTCGAATACCAATCTCATAATCATTAAAATCGTGAGCAGGTGTAATTTTCACACAACCGGATCCAAATTCCTGATCGACATAGTCATCAGCTATTATTTCAACTTCTCTGTTTACAATTGGAACTATTGCTTTTTGACCAACTAAGTGCTTATATCTTTCATCATTTGGATTAACGGCGATAGCTGTATCCCCCAAAAGAGTTTCTGGTCGTGTCGTAGCAATTTCAATAAATGTATCGCCAACTGAGTATTTTATAGTCCATAATTTTCCTTTTTCATTAGTTGAAGATACTTCCAGATCAGAAACAGCTGACTGTAATTTTATATCCCAATTGACCATCCTGGAGCCTTTATAAATCAATCCTTTATTGTAAAGTTCAATAAAAACTTTCTTTACAGCTTCTGATAGTCCTTCGTCCATGGTGAAACGCTCTCTTGACCAATCACAACTCATCCCTAAAGTTTTCATTTGAGTTGTAATAGTATTTCCAGACTCCTCTTTCCAATCCCAAACTTTGTTTAAAAAATTTTCTCTTCCAAGGTCATATTTAGATATCCCATCTTTCTCAAGATTTTTTTCAACTAGTAGCTGCGTAATTATTCCAGCATGATCAGTTCCTGGTAGCCATAGAGTTTTATACCCTTGAAATCGCTTTATTCTTGTAATTACATCAATTATGGAGTGCTCTAAAGCATGCCCCATGTGTAATGATCCTGTGACATTTGGTGGTGGGATTACTATTGAAAAAACTTTTTCAGATTCTCTTGGTAAAAATTTGTTTTGAGAAATCCAGTTTTCTTGCCACTTCTTTTCAATTCTTAATGGCTCATAAGTTTCGTTTTGCATAGTTATATTTTATGCAGTTTTGTCTTCTTTTGATTCTTTCAATACCATTTTTGGAGGAATATCATTTTTGACATTCTCTTCGTCGATAATAATTTTGGTTATGTCTTTACGCGATGGTGCTTCAAACATTTCATCCAATAATATTTTTTCTAGAATAGACCTTAATCCTCTTGCTCCAGTTTTTCTTTCTAGTGCTAAATCAGCCATTGCATCTAAAGCTTCATCAGTAAAAACTAAATCGATATTGTCTAATTCAAACATTTTTTGAAATTGTTTTACAATAGCATTTTTAGGCTTAGTTAAAATTTCAACTAAGGCTTCTTTGTCTAATTCATTAACACTAGTTGTAATTGGAAGCCTACCTATAAACTCAGGGATTAATCCAAATTTAACTAGATCTTTAGGTTCAACAAATTTAAACAATTCTTCTTTTTTAATATCTTTTTTACCACTCATATCAGTTTTAAAACCAATAGTGTTTTCACCTAATCGCTTACTTACTATTGTTTCTAAACCATCGAAAGCACCTCCAACAATAAAAAGGATATTAGAAGTATCAATTTGTAAATATTCTTGCTGAGGATGTTTTCTACCTCCTTGTGGAGGTACTTGTGCGGTAGTTCCTTCTAAAATTTTTAATAAAGCTTGCTGGACACCTTCTCCTGATACATCTCTAGTTATTGATGGATTGTCTGATTTTCGAGTTATTTTATCTATTTCATCAATGTAAATAATACCTTTTTCTGCTCTTTTAATATCAAAGTCAGCTGCTTGAATCAAAGTTAGAAGTATGTTTTCGACATCTTCTCCAACATACCCAGCTTCAGTTAGAGTAGTTGCATCTGCAATAGCAAAAGGTACGTTTAATGTTTTTGCTAGAGTTTGAGCTAATAATGTTTTTCCACTACCAGTTGGTCCCAACAATAGAACATTAGACTTTTCAATTTCAAGATCATTTTGTAATGAATCACCTTTATAAATTCTCTTGTAGTGGTTATATACTGCAACAGAAAGTGTTTTCTTTGCTTCATCTTGACCAATTACATATTGATTTAATGCTTGATTTATTTCTTTTGGCAGAGGTAAATATTCTTCTGATGATGTCTCAAGTTTTTCTACTTTTTCTTCATCAATAATTTCAATGCATAATTCTATACATTCATCACAAATATAAACTCCTGGACCTGCAATAAGTTTGATAACTTGTTTTTGTGATTTACCACAAAAACTACACTTTAACGATTGAGTTGATTCTTTATTAGCCATTTTATCTACCCTGTTGCGTATTATTTATTTTTTTTCGGCTAACTCCCTCTGAATTAGCACCTCATCTATAATACCGTATTCTTTGGCTTCTTGCGCGGTCATCCAAAAATCTCTATCAGTATCTTTTGCAACTTTTTCAACATCTTGTCCAGTAAAATCAGCTAAAAGGCCATTTAATTGAGTTCTCATTGAAACAATCAGATCAAAGTTTCTTTCCATATCTGCTACAGTACCTTCCATACCGCCAGAAGGTTGATGTAACATAATACGTGCATTTGGCAAACTATATCTCTTACCTTTAGCTCCACCAGCTAATATTACTGAAGCAGCAGAAGCTGCCAATCCCATACAAACAGTTGAAATATTTGGCTTAATATAGTTCATAGTGTCATAAATTGTAAATAATGAAGTTATAGAACCACCAGGAGAGTTTATATACATAAAAATGTCTTTATCTGAATCTTCTGACTCTAAATGTAGTAATTGAGCCATAATAGAATTTGCTACACCATCATCAATTGGTGTTCCAAGAAAAATAATTCTATCTTTTAATAGTCTTGAATATATATCAAAAGCTCTCTCTCCTCTGTTTGTGTTTTCAATAACAGTAGGAATAACATAGTTTGAAGGCATATTTTCCATTTTATTCTTCCTCTCTTAATGCGTCTTCTTGATTGTACACATCTTGCAGGTATACTTTTTCACCATTTTTATCAACAGATACCCCTTGTTGAAGTACATACAACATGGCTTTATTTCTTAATGACTCTGCTTCTAAATTCAGTCTATGTGAAGTATCTTCAAACTTATTATCATTGTCATGAGTAGCCATGTGATCATCTATATATTTAATTTCTTTTTCATCTAATTCAATATTTTGTTCTTCAATAACTTTATCCAAAATTATAACCATTGAAAGATTTCTAGTGGCTTGATTCTTCAAGTCATCTTGCAAAGTCTCTTCTGTCAGTCCAGTAATCTGTAAATAGTCTTCAAGCTTAATATTGCTTTGTTTAAGTTCATTCATGAAATTTTGAAGTATACTATCCATCTCTGCAATTACTAATTGCTCAGGTAGTTCTAGCTTAGATGCTTCAATTAATTTGGAAGTCAGTAATCCTTGATACTGATTCGCAACTTGCCTTTTTTTAACTGTTTCAATATTCTTCTTTAATTCGGTATTCATTTCATCAACAGTATCAAATTCTGTAACAGAAGCTATCCATTCATCAGTTAACTCTGGTTCAACTTTTTCTTTGACTTCCTTTACAAGTACAGAAATTTCTACATTTGATTTATTTAGCTTAGGCAAATCATCATTGAATTTTATAATTGCACCGGAAGAGACACCTTCTAATTTACTATCTAAATTTTTAGTTAATGTATTACTTCCTAACTCATATAAATAATCTTGATAAGAAAAATCATCAATATTGTTGCTATTTTCCGTTGCACTAATATTTACCAGTAAATAATCACCTGACTTAGACGGTCTTTCGACTTTTGTAACATCACCAAATTGATGTTTAATTCTATCAATTTGTTGATTAATCTCATCTTCAGTTGGTGTGACTGATTCAACCTCTACACTTTGATTGAGTTTTGGTAATTTTTTGAGAGTTGGCCACAATGTAACTAAAACTTCAACTTTAAATGATTTTTTCTCTTTCTTAACTTCTTTAACAACTGGACGAGTAGCTGGATTTATTTCTTCTTTTTTTAAAACTTCAAATATTGATTCTGGAAGGTGTAAATCTAATGCTTCTTCGGTGATATATTCTTCACCAACTTCTCTAATTACTATATTTTTTGGAATTTTACCTGGTCTAAATCCTTTGACTTTTAATGACTTTGATATTTTTTTAATTGCTTCGTTTTTTTTCTCTTCCAAGTCTTCAAAATTTATATTGATATCAATTAAGTTTTCAAACTCAGAGTGCTTCTTTATTTTGTAATTCATATTCTCCTAAATCTAGGGTGACCGACGGGATTCGAACCCGCGACCTCCTGGACCACAACCAGGCGCTCTAACCGACTGAGCTACGGTCACCACAGCGCTCTCGGTAGGACTCGAACCTACAACCTACAGATTAGAAGTCTGTTGCTCTATCCATTTGAGCTACGAGAGCTTAAGTTGGAGCGGGTGAAGGGAATCGAACCCTCATAGCCAGCTTGGAAGGCTGGAGCTTTGCCATTAAGCTACACCCGCAAAGTCGGGCTGGTGAGATTCGAACTCACGACCTCCTGGTCCCAAACCAGGCGCTCTAGCCAAACTGAGCCACAGCCCGTAACTTTCTTTTAATATGTTAACTATTTATTTATAGAATAAATAGAAAAAATTTTTACTTAATTATCATAATCTAAGTTAATCTTTAAAAGGGGTCGCTAGCTCAATTTGGCAGAGCAACGGACTCTTAATCCGCAGGTTCGGGGTTCAAGTCCCCGGCGACCCACGCGACATTTTAGCGGATGTGGCGGAACTGGTAGACGCGCTGGATTTAGGATCCAGTGAGCATTGCTCGTGGAGGTTCGACTCCTCTCATCCGCACTA
>Ga0208785_1000951_pt1 | contig 12792 bp, 12 predicted proteins | sample DEB08_DNA_2_FD_185499 | JGI IMG/M metagenome (GOLD analysis project Ga0208785, IMG submission 185499) | Aqueous microbial communities from the Delaware River and Bay under freshwater to marine salinity gradient to study organic matter... | ecosystem: Environmental > Aquatic > Marine > Coastal ...
TTATCACCATTCCAAGCTGACTGTGCAATTGGATCATCAACACTTGAACCTGATGTATAACTTCTTCTTACAATTTGATAACCTGTTCCAGTGTCTTCAAAAAAGATTCCATTGTTTGCATCAAAAGTTCCAACACGTTGTTCTAATCCAGATTCTTGTGCATTCATTACAAATGTATTAAATATAAATAATGACTTACCTGGTTGATAACTCATTACTCTTTTAGATTGTCTAATGACTTTATCGCCACTAGCTGTAGTTACATTTAAATTAACTGTAGATTTATTTGCTATGTAAGTAACTGTTCCTGATCCAGTTAAAGATTCATCAAAAAGATTATTTTTTGACATTACATTTGTACTATCAAAAATAGTAAATGGATTAGAAACTCTTAATCTTCCAAATGCATCATAAGCATTTGATCCATTTCCACCACCAATAACTGTAGGTTCTACATTTACATTATTACAAGACATTAATATCTCGCGTTAAACCAAGAAACACGTTCTATTTCTTGTTTTAAATCTTCTTGAAAAGAAAAATTTAATTGGTTCTTTAATGTTTCTAAAGATGCGTTTAGTTGTCTTTGGTTGGCAGCATCGTATTTATCTTTAGGTTCAGGTATTTGTACCGTAATCTTAGCCATGTAATGCTTTACCTCTTTCTTTTGAAGAGAAACCTGGAGAAGAAGTTACTTGTCCTCTGTTTCTATCCGGTATACTTCTATCTTGACCACCGCTTATAACTCTTTGTGCCATTGCTCTTTCTTGATCAGCAACTGCTGTTTGCGTTTGACGTTCTAAAGTCTGTGCAGCTTTTTGTTCTCGTTTAGCAGCTAAGTAATCTGCCATTGTTTTAGATCTTCCAAATAAACTAGATTGAACTTGAGTATTTAAATTTTGTAATGCTCCTATAGGATTGATTTCTGGACCACCCATTAAACCAGATGCTAGACTAGCTAATCCTACAAATTGGTTTCCAGGAATTACAAAGTCTAAGGCTTTTCCTAAAACTTTTGATTTTAAACCTTCACTACCTATTTTTTGTAACGCATAATTTCTTACTCTGTCTTTTGCTACATTAGTTGCTATTTCTTTTAAAGTTGGTATCATTACAGGACCTTCTTGAGGTGCCAAATTTAAATCTTGATTTACCATCGGTTGGTCTACAACAGAAAAAGATGGTACATAACCTTCAAACCCTGGTTGAGCTTGTATTGCAGCTATTCCTGTAGGGTCTTGTGCCATAGCAACATTGTTAGCATAATCTCTTAAAAATATTTCATCCATTATCTTCTTCCATCTGGTTGTGTATCAAACCTAAATAAACCTAATCTCCAATTTTCATTTACTGCATCGTTTTGCACTTTAAAAGATGCTAGTCTTGCTCTAGCACGTGTATCTACTTTATCAGTTGATGAATTAATTGTAAATGGTCCAAGAGGTGATGAAGTTGCGGTATTGGATGGGTAGTCTCTAAGATTTAAAGTAACTTTTGCATTACCAGTTAAAACTTTAAAATCAGGTACAAATCTTCTTATCTTCATTAAATATTCACCATCTCCATCAACATCTAAATCAAAATCTCCAGACTCTATGTAGGCTTGTATTGCTGTATTAACACCTGCAAATGTAGTTTCATTTACACCTGTTTCATGTTCATAATATGTTGTAGCACCTTGTGATGTAGATATGCCATTTACCACAGGATAAGTTGGTGCAACATTTTCTGTAAATTTAGTTAAATAAGGTTTATCATATATAGATGCATCAGCTCCTGAAGTTCTAGCTAAAGAACCTGTTACCCAAGTTCCTTCTGCATAATTATAAGTTACTACTCTATCTACTGCAGTAGATCCAGATTTAACATAGAACCAAGATATTTCTGAAAATAAACTGTTATGTACAGCACACACTTGTTCTCCTGCATCATTGTTAATTCCTAAATTATCTCCTGTTGTTTGAAATACAAAGTCCTCAACTAAACATGGTAGCTTTTTAACAGTACCATCATAAACAAAAAAACCACCTTCATCAGACATCCAGTATACAGCTCCATCTACGAATGCTGTTGCGTGTTGTCCAATTAATCCACAGTTAGCACCTACTTGCCTTACTGAAAATGTAAATGGTGGTCCTACAAACTGCGTTACATAAGCAGCAGTATTGGTATGAATCATAATATAATCTTTACCTTTTGTTGCTCCAATAATCTGTGTTCCGTTATCAATTCTAAAAGTACCTGCAGTATTTACTGAAGTTGGTTGATAATCAGATATATTTTCTTGATCTGAAAATCTAATAAACATTTTATCTTGAGTAGATGTATCACCAATTGTTGTTTCAGTTCCTAAATGAAACAAATGTCTATCTTGGTCTGATACAATTGTCATAACTGATTTAGTAGGATTATTAGCTACTGAGGTTGCTCTAGTTGTTAAAGCCCCCGTTCCACTAGCTTGAATAGGCAACCATTGAAATGTTCTACCATTATGTACTGTTGCGATTAAATTTTGTCCAAAGTTATCTAATGACCACATACCAGGATCTAAGAATATATCTGTTGCAGTTCTAGGTGTACCCCAAGTATCTTGCCCCCATTTACCGACACCCCATCCAAACGCAGGATTTTGAAACACATCTCCAATTTTTATATAGGGTAGAACATCTAATGTTCCGTCATTCGTGGCTCCTGTTCCTGTTTCCGCTGTAGGCATTTCAATTGTAAATGTTGTAGCTGTTGGAACTGTTTTTACTTCAAATAAAACATCATCAAAATCTGTAGCTGTGTAGTTTGTTTGACCTCCAGTAAAGGATCCCGCATTTTCAAATGTTGTAATATCTCCTACTTCTAAATCATGTGAACTAGTAGTTGTAATTGTTACAGTTGTTGATCCGTTAGTCGTTGTTATGTTTGCACCAGTAGATTGTCGGTCAGGATCAATCGGTGTAATATCATAAAAATCACCATCATAATAAATATATAAACATCTATTGGTACCTATTGCTGCATACTTACGTCCATCTAAATCTGCATATACATGTTGTTCTCTTGCAACCCCTATTAATGTATTAGCATTTAATTCTTGCCAACCACCAATTTTTTCAGGCATTCCGTACCTAAACCTAACATTATCACCATCTACCCATACATTTTCAGCTTGGGTATCGGTAATTTGTTTATTAAATCCAGGTCTAAAAGGTATTTTTGTTAAAGCCATACAGCATTATAACATAATAGAATAGTAAGTTTAAGCACGAGGGCGTGGTGTGGTGGAGCCCTCGTACCAGTCTTATTTATAGACTATTTTTTAGGATTAGTCAACTTAGCACCTTTAAACCAAGCTGGTAGACCAATTAAAGGTCTCTTATCTAATTCGTTTTCTTTAGCAGTTTTAGATCCTGCTTTATTATAATGTAAGAATACTTGACCACAGTTCTTACCTTTGAATTCTTCTCTCCAATGTTCTAATTCACATCCAGAATAAATTAACATATCTCCAGGTTCAAGGTCGACTTTAATTCCAGCCTGACCTTCCTTACCTGTTGGGTCTAAATAAATTGGCCATTCATCTCCACCTAAATTTAATGTTGTTGAAATTTCACAAGAGTACCTATCTTTGTGACGTGCTAGTACATCACCTTGTTTATAAATTCTTGCATAAGAATATGTTTCAGATAATTTTAAACCTGTATGTTTTTCCATAACTGGTTTTACTTGTTGTAATAAAGTTTCCATTGCAATATCAGAATAATGAGAATAAGTGTTTGGTACTTGTTGATCGTTCCATACACCAAAGTATTCTGTAAATGGTGAAATGTATTTGTTATCAAATAAAAATCTTGCAACCTGTCTTTTGTTTAAAAAATATTTATAAACAAAATCTGCGAGTTCTGGTGAAATAGTTCCTTTTAATACTGAGTATTTATTTTTTTTGAATGACATCATTTTCTCCTTTGTATTGTAAAACTGATTTTGGTATTGCCTGACAATTCCAATGTATAAATCTAAAAGGCTCATAACCCATATCAACAATATATTGATGAGGCATATATGATGGAAAGAAAATCATTCTACCAGGTTTTACCTTATAATGTATTTGTGAAGTTGCATAAGTGATATCTGCCTTATTTTTTTCTGGTAATAAGTTCATTATATTACCTGGTCTTGGATCTTCGAACATTGGCATAGATGTTTTTTCACTAGCTTTTAAAAAATAAAAACCAGACATATGTCCATTCCAATGTGTATGTAAAGTATGATGACCGCCACCTTTTTTAGCAAACTCTTGTACCCACATTTCTGTAATAAACACTTGATAATTTGTTAAATCAAAACCCATCTCTAATAATAAATTATGAGATGTTGCTCCTACATAATTTTGTAATTCTGCAAAATTAGGATCTCCAATTAAACTTGTTGAATGAAATACGTGACCCATATCCCCTTTATCACCAAACTCTTTATTTCTTTTATCAATCGCTTCTTTTAAATTTTTCTTTGATTGTTCAATATAAGGATCTGATGTTTTATTTAAATCATCTACAAATTTTTCTTGATCTGCATACCATACAGGACAAGCAAAATATTGTTCTCTTGCAAGTTGTTTTGGATAACCTTCTTCAATAATCTTTTTTGTTTTTTCTTTTTTAGCTTTTGCTTTTTTCTTTTTCATATTTCTCCTATCTAAATGGATATCCTAAGTTCCAAATCACCAAACTATTTCGTTCACCACTTTTCACTGGACATACTCTATGCCATACAAATGAAGGAAATACAACTAAAGATCCTTTAGGTAATATCTCTTTACACTTAACAATATTAGCTTTTTTATCAGGATCTAAATTTCTAAAATCAAATTCTAATTCACCACCTTTATAATCTTTTGGATCTGATAAAGTAACGGTTACAGATAATTTTCTAATTTTTCCATTAGTTGGATCTTGTGGATTTTGTTGATTGAAATAAGGTTTATCCCAAGAATCACAATGCCAATCATAATATTGTCCTTTTTTATATTTTGTAAATTGACAAGACTCAGACCAATCCCAATTAAAATTCCAACCTGCACTTTGATTTGCTTGATGCACATAAGGTTGTATTTCTTTATACACCCATCTATCATTCATCCAAACAATATCTGAATTTCTTTTCTTTTTTAAATCAGTTACTTCTTTTGAATTTAATTTCTTTTTTCCAAAACCACCAGTGACTGCCATTTGATCTTGCATTTGATGACCATACTTTACAATGTCATCACAAATTCTTTCAGGGATAGCTGATTGAAAATACCAGTAATAGTTTGAGAGATTCATAAATTCTTTATGAACACATAGATATCATTTTTTAAGAAACAGTCAAGGTTCCAGTAACTGTAAATGTTGCAACTTTACATCCACCTGGTGTAGTTGTGCTTGTGTTTGTACAAGGACTCACAGCAAATGTTGCAGCACTTGGACCTCTTACAACTACAATTCCTGAACCGCCAGAACCTGCATTAGCTGGATCTGGACTTCCTCCATCACCACCTGTACCTGTATTAGCTCCACCTGAAGTTCCAGGTCCTGCATTATATATAGCTCCTGTTCCACCACCTGCATAATTTGTTGCACATCCTGTAATAGCATTAGGAACAGTTGGGCCTCCAGGTCCACCTGCTGGACCACTTCCATTTGTTCCAGCTCCACCAGCTCCACCTCCACCACCAGCTCCGTAATTAGGTGCTCCACCTAAACCATCTCCACCATCATTTCCTTCAGGAGGATTAAATCCTCCTGCATTACCAGTTCCACCAGCTGCACATCCAGGACCACCAGAATTACCACCACCTCCACCACCAGATCCTCCTGGTAAACCTTGTACAGTTTGTCTAGCACCACCTCCACCTCCAGTGGATGTAATACTATCAAAACTTGAATCATTACCATTAGCACCATAATCACCAGCAGGTTCTGATGGTCCGCCAGCTCCAGCACCACCAGCTCCTATAGTAATTGTGTGATCTCCTGCAGATATAAATATATTACTTGCTTGTAACGGACTTGGACCATAACCAGAAGCTCTATATCCTCCAGCTCCACCACCTCCACCGCCATCTGTTCCACCACCTCCACCACCAGCGACAACTAAATAATCTAAATTATATCCAAACTGTGGCCACGTTCCTTGTTGCTTGGCTGCTAATTGAGATTGTAAGCTCCATACACCACTTGCTTTGTTTAATTCTTTTACGATGACTACACCTGAGCCGCCTGCTCCTGAAGAAGTTGGATTATTACCTCCACCACCGCCTCCACCGCCAGTGTTAGCTGCTCCTGTAACATTTGGAGATGGTGCACCAGGAGCTCCACCACCTGATCCACCAGAAGCTGTCCCACCAGGACCTGTGCTTCCACCACCACCAGCAAAATATTTATAACTTGGAGAAGGACCTGGAGTTCCATTACATCCCGCAATAGCTGTCGGTATTCCTATACCTATTCCTCCAGCGCCACCAGCAGTTGGTGTTCCTGAACCTCCTACAGCTCCAGCACCGCCGCCACCACCGCCACCAGCATTTGAAATAGCGTTTCCGCCTGGATTACCTTCAGCAGGTGTATAGCCTCCTGCATTACCTGTTCCTCCAATTAAAGAAGGTGTAGGTCCACACGCATCAGCTCCTGCACCACCGCCAGAACCTCCTGGAAATCTACAAGTATTATTTGCTTGATCACCAATTCCAGCTCCGCCTCCTGATGTTGTAATTGAATCTATTCCATCCGTTCCAGAAGGATTAAAACTTGAAGGATCACCTCTATAACCTGCGTTTTGTTGAACATTTGCTCCTGCACCTCCTGCTCCTACAACTATAGAATAAGTTGAACCACCATTTACATTTAAAGATGGTCCTGCAGATCCAGTTGTATCAAAAGATGTTCTTGCGCCGCCAGCTCCACCTGCTCCACCATAAGATGGAGTTGATCCTCCACCTGCTCCACCTGCGACTACTAAATAATCTACTACTCTAGTTCCTGGTTGTGTAGTTAAGCAGCCTGATGATGTTTTAACAGTAACCGTACACTTCCCGAAAGAAGTTTTATTTGTTTTACCGATTATACCGCCATTGGTTCTGGCCATTTGAGTCTCCTATGCGGACACCCAAGCTGTGCCGTTCCAATCGTATACTGTTGGTGTTTCCGCTGTATCGTCTGATTTAGTTGCTTCCCAACCTTTAGTATTATCTGCTTGATACTTTGTATCATTCCATCTGATAACATATCTCCAAACAGATGGATCTGCTCCATCATCTGTAATTGTTGGATAAGCAATAGGTGCTTGCCAATCATCATTAGAATCTAATGACCAAGATGCGAAAGGTTGTGGATTTAAAAATTTATCTTTTGAATAATCGTACGTATAACCAATACCACAGTATTGTTTTCTAAAATTTGAATTGTAAGAAGTTTGTTTCCAAGTGCCACCTTTAAAAAAGTTAGCGCACCAAGTTTCTCCATCCGCGTGCATATCATTTGCACCTAATGGTCCAGCTGCTGTATTAATGTCATTACCTACAACAACGACTCTTTCAACAACCCATAATTCATTAGAGGTATGACCTGTTGGGTCTACTTTTCTTTTTATTTCTGCAAAGTGTGCCATTTTATTTTTCTCCTAATGTTATAATTATAAATTAAACCTAATTCACTGTCAATGTACCTGTCACCGTAAATGTAGCTACTTTAGCTCCACAAGGTGCACAAGTAACTGTGTTTGTACAAGGGCCTGCTACAACACAAGCTGCGGCTGGTAATCTAACAATTACTATACCAGATCCACCTGATGAACCAGTAGGATTTCCAGGATAACCATTTCCACCTCCACCACCACCTGTGTTAGCTGTTCCACTGACACCTTGATAACAAGTAGGTGCACTACCACCTGCTCCACCACCACCAGTTCCACCTGAACCTTCAGTTCCTGCAAAAGGTTTTCCACCTCCACCACCACCTGCATATGCAGCTGAACCACCAGAAATTGAAGTTGTTGCACCAGCTCCACCATTTCCAGAAGAACTTGAACAACCAGGTCCACCATTTCCTCCAGCAGCAGTAGCACCTCCACCACCACCCGTACTATAAGGTACTCCAGTTCCACCAGGTTGTCCTTCAGAAGGAGAATAACCTCCAGCATTACCTGTTCCTCCAGCAGAAGGTCCAGCTCCTGCAGGTCTACCATTTATACCTCCACCACCACCTGAACCACCTGGAAGCCCTGCATTACAGGTAGCACAAGTTGGTGCTCCTGAACCACCTCCACCACCACTTGATGTTATATTTGAAAAACTTGAGTCATTACCTGGATTACCATCAACACCAGACGTAATTGCAGCTCCTCCAGCACCAACTACAATTGAATAACAACCACCACCAATAGTTAATGGAGTTACTCCACTTCCTAAAGGTGAAACTGAATAACAACCAGTAGCTGTACCACCAGATTCTCTAAATCCACCTGCTCCACCACCACCACCTCTTTCTGTGTTACCACCACCTCCACCACCTGCTACAACTAAATAATCTACTGAATAAATTGTTGGATCACCATCAGCAATTGTTAAACATCCTGATGCTGTGAAACTTGCAATCTGATCATATGCACAACCATTTGCAACATAAGAAACTGAACCGCCAGGAGTCGTTGATAATGTAACTCCTTGACCTGCATTTGCTCTAACAACCACGATACCTGAACCGCCTGCTGCTCCTGTTTGTGTAGTTTCTCCACCTGCACCACCTCCACCACCTGTGTTTGCTGTACCAGCAACTGCTGCTGTTGGACCATTAGCTGCATTTCCACCACCACCTGCACCACCACATCCACCAGTTCCACCTTGAGGTTCACAACCTCCACCACCACCACCGCCAGCGTAACTTACTGCTGATCCAGTAATTGAATTAGGAGCTCCTGCTCCACCATCTCCACCTGCGTGAGGTGATTGATTATCTTGTCCAACTGCTGTAGCTCCACCTCCACCACCAGCTCCGCAATTTCCTGGTGATCCACCAAATCCACCATTATTACCTTGTGGGGGATCTACTGGAGGTGTATTACCAGTTCCACCTACTGCCGATGGTTCTCCACTACCACCTTTTCCTCCACCACCTGAACCTCCAGGTGATCCAGCTCTAGGAGAACCTGAACCAGATCCAAACCCTCCTCCAGCTGATGTTATTGCTGAAAAACTTGAATCATTTCCAGATACTCCTGAATTACATCCAGTTGCACCTGATCCACCTGCTCCAACTGTAATTGAATAACTTCCTAAACCTAATGCTTGTGCTGTTCCTTGTAAAGGTGATGGTCCATAACCTGATGCACGATATCCTCCTGCACCACCTCCACCTGATCTTCTTCCACCTGCACCGCCACCACCAGCCACGACTAAGTAATCTAAATCTACTGATCTTGAAACCCACGTTCCACATTTAACATTTTCATAAACTTCTTCCATACTCCATACACCAGGTGCTTTTGGTTTTAATTGTGGTTCTTTAATTAATACAACACCAGATCCACCGCCACCTGAATCATAAGTAGCTCCTGGTCCTCCACCAGATCCACCGCCACCACCAGTATTAACTGTTCCATCATTTCCACCTGTTGTAGATCCATCTCCACCACCACCTAATCCACCTGCTCCTTCTCTTACGTTAGGTGCACTACCTGGTCCAGCAGCTCCACCACCTCCACCGCCAACAGCAGTAATAGGTGATCCTGGAAAAATACTTGTTACACATAAACCATCTCCACCAGCTCCAGCAACTCTTGGTCCTCCTGGAGTTCCAGCATTTCCTATTCCACATCCTCCAGCAGCAGAATATCCTCCACCGCCAGCACCAGCATCTCCACCTAAATCTGGACCTGAATTTCCTCCTGGATTACCTTGACAAGCTGTTCCTGCTCCACCAGTTCCTGGTGCATCACCACCTCCACCTGATCCTCCTGATCTTCCACATTTAGGAGAAGCACCTCCACCACCACCTCCTACAGCAGTGTAAGTTGTACAGCCAATAACTAAAGTTGAATTATTTCCATCTCCACCTGCTCCACTTCCAGGTGCAGGATTTCTTGCAGCACCACCACCAATTGTTACACAATAAGTTGAACCACCTCCAACAGCAATAGATGGATTATAAATTACACCGCCTGCTCCTCCACCTCCAGAGTTATCCATTCCAGCAGCTCCACCTCCAGCAACAACTGCTGCAACAATTTCAGAAGTTAATGGTTGAGTTGTAAAACAACCTGATGATGTTTTTGTGTGAATTACTTCTGCCTGACATTTAGTACAGACTGGGTTGGGAGGTCCTATTATTCCGCCATTAGCCATAGCTGGTTATCCTCCTTATGCGTCGTCTAATACTTCATATGAAATAAATAAATCTAAATCAGATGCAGCACTAGCTCCACCTTTTAGTATGTCGCCTTCTCTTAAATAGATAGGCGTGTCCACTAATACTAACGTTGCGTCAGCTGGGACAGAAACTGTTTTGGCAATGTAAACATCAGCAGCACCACTTGCAACTGTTGCACCAGAAGATGTTTGAACACTTGTGTCAATAAAAACTGTTACATCTGCTGCGTTTGTTCCATCAACGTTTGCAACTGTCATTCTATTTATTTTAATTAATTTGTCTGATGACACAGTCATAAGAGTTGTAGTCGGAGTTGCTGTTAAGTTCCAGCCAACCGACTCTCCTCTAATATCTGTTACGTTTACTATATTTGGGTTTGCCATAATTATCTCCTATATTATCCGAAAACTATTGCCATTGCAATAGCCTTTCCAATTCCAATTCCTGCATCTCCAAAACTTAAAGTACCTGATCCGTTAGTTATAATAGCTTGGCCATTAGTCCCATCAGAAGCAGGTAAAGTAAATTGACTGATAGTGGTAAATGCAGCATTTACATCGATTAAATCAGTTCCGTTTGCGTATGCAAATCTTGTTCCTTTATCTGTTGTTGAAAAAGTAAAACCAGTTCCAGTTTCAGTCTTAACTTGAACTGTAAAAGCACCTGTTGTGTTATTTTTAAAAATGTAACTTTTTTCAATTCCATCAGGTACGGTTACGATTTGGTTACCTGTAATAGTTCCTGTTAATTCTATAATTAAATTTCTTGCATCAGAAGTTGTAGTTGCTCCATCAGTAATTGTTAGGTCAGTAGTTTGTGCTCCACCTGCAATTGATTTAGATAAGTATCCTTGAGATTGCTCAACGATGTTTAAATTAGTATTTGTAATATCACCCCATTGGCCAGACTTTTCGCCTGTAACCATTAATTCTATTCCAAGTGTCGTAGTATAACTTGATGGCATATTTAAATTCTCCTATTGTGTTTATATTTTACTATCATTAAGCTGCGAGATCAACCTCTGTCCAAGTATTTGATGCTCCTGTATTTACTTCAGTCCATGTATTATTAACGCCTGGATCCACCTCCTGCCAAGCTTGAATATTGACTGTTCCAATGCTTGTAGTCATTGAAATACCTGTTAAATCAACCTCTGCTGAAGCCGTAATTGTGACAGAGCCTATATTAGTAGTTAACTGTTGTCCTGTAACCTCTGCTATAGATACTGCATCCACCTCTCCAATACTACTAGTTAATGATTGACCAGTAACAGACACATCAGCATTACCTGCTGGAATTTCTTCTCCTATTGAAGTTGTTAATTGAATACCTGTTACATCTACAGGAGTATTTAAATCTATTGTCTCATCACCAATTGCTGGAGTTAAACTGATACCAGTTAAAGATATATTAGCATCAGCTTGTGTTGTAACTCCATTAATACTTAATGTTGCTTCATTTCCAGTAGTTACTGGACCTACTTCTATAACTTCAACTACTTGCCCTACGTTTGTATTAATTGTGTGTTCGACAACATTGATAGTGATATTACCATCTGCAGCAATATCCACGGCTCCTGCACTTCCTGTTAACTGTGTTCCAGTTACAGGTACATTTGCATTACCTATTAAATCTTCTTCACCAATATTTGCATTAAGTTGAATACCAGTAACATCTAGATTTGCATCTGCCGTTATTGTTTCATCACCAATTAATGATTGTAGTTCTTGTCCTAATACGGATTGATCAACACCAATTGAAATAGATACAGAACCAATACCTGTTGAAAGTGCATCAGTTAAATTTCCACTACCCCAAGCAAATTCACCCCAGGCTTGTTGGCCCCATGAATCTCCAAAAGTTACATCAATGCCATTATCACCCCAGGCTTGTTCGCCCCAATTATTGGATCCCCAGGGTGATTGTGACATTAAAAACTCCTTAGCTAATTCTTAGAATAGCAGCAGAAGTCGTGAATGCAGGGAATTGTATAGTGAATGTTCCAGCAGTTGCAGTTTTGTCTCCACCGAAATCTAACACACAAACCGCTTCAGTAGTACCCGTACCACCATTAGTTGTTGTATTATAAATTAAAGCACCTCTTGCAGTAAGAGTTACTCCAGTAAAAGATAAATTACTAAAATTAGTAATTGCAACGCCTGAAGATACTTTCACTCCAGAGTTAACTAAAGCTTTACCACCTGCAGTATATCCTGCTGGTGAAGATACTTCACTTGTTGTTGCGTAGTTAGTTGTTGATTCTCCTAATATAGCAGAAGAGTCATACATTGCTAATTTGAATGTATCACCTCCAGCTGAATCAAAATCATGTTCACCTGCTAGTAATTGTTTTTTAAATGAATTGCAAATTGCATTTGTTGTTATTGCCATAATTATT
>Ga0208785_1000952_pt1 | contig 12790 bp, 10 predicted proteins | sample DEB08_DNA_2_FD_185499 | JGI IMG/M metagenome (GOLD analysis project Ga0208785, IMG submission 185499) | Aqueous microbial communities from the Delaware River and Bay under freshwater to marine salinity gradient to study organic matter... | ecosystem: Environmental > Aquatic > Marine > Coastal ...
CCCTCGAAGGTCTTGGCTACGGTGCCGACGAAATCGTTGCGGTGCTGTCCGATGTCGATCCCGACGGCGACAGTGGCGTGCTGCTCAAAGAAGCGCTGCGTCGACTGGCGGTGGCGAAAACATGAGCCGCGAAGAGCTGCTTTCGCCAGCCGAAGAACCCGACGACCTTCCCGACGAACCGGGACTACGGCCGCGCACCCTCAGCGAGTTCGTGGGTCAGGCCGAACTCAAATCGCATCTGTCGGTGATGCTCGAAGCGGCAAGCCAACGGCGCGAAGCAGCCGATCACATGCTGTTCGCGGGTCCCCCCGGGCTCGGCAAGACCACGCTGGCCAACATCATCGCGGCGGAAATGTCGGCCAACATTCAGGTCACGTCCGGCCCGGCACTGGAACGAGCCGGAGACCTTGCCTCGATCCTTTCCCGCCTCGAAGACGGTGACGTGCTGTTCATCGACGAAATTCATCGACTTCCTCGGGCGGTGGAAGAAGTGCTCTACCCGGCGATGGAAGATTTCCGGATCGACGTGGTACTCGGCAAAGGACCAGCCGCCCGTTCAATCCCGTTGGATTTGGCCCGGTTCACCTTGGTTGGTGCCACCACCCGAACCGGCTTGATCACGGGCCCGCTTCGGGACCGTTTCGGGCTTCTGACCCGCCTCGACTACTACGAGGTTGACGACCTGCAGTCGATCGCTATGCGGGCAGCCGGCATTTTTGGTGTTGACATTGACCCGCAAGGCGCCCACGAAATCGCCCGTCGATCCCGGGGAACCCCACGAATCGCAAATCGGCTCCTCCGGCAGGTACGCGACTACGCGTTGGTGCATCGGGACGGCAGGATCAGCGCGGCGGTAGCCGACGAAGGACTCGCCTTTTTTGGGGTCGACGAACTTGGTTTAGACAAGGCGTCACGGGCGGTGTTGGAGGCGCTGTGTCTGCGGTTCAACGGTGGACCGTTGGGGTTGTCGACGCTGGCCATCGCGGTGAGCGAACCCACCGAAACCGTGGAGGACGTCTACGAACCGTTCCTCATTCAGCAAGGTTTGTTGATGCGCACCCCGCGGGGGCGGGTGGCGACACCGCAGGCGTACCGCCATCTTGGCCTGACCCCGCCGGTGGCCGAACCGGACCCGCAGGCCGAGTTGTTTGATCAAGCCCCGTAACCTCAGACGGTGCCCGAACGTCCCGAGACTCTCGACGACATCGACTACGAACTTCCGGTGACGGCCATTGCCCAATCGCCGCTCGAACCGCGCGACCAGGCTCGGCTTCTGGTCGACCGTGGCCACTCGGTAGAACACGCCCGTATTGCCGATCTTCCCGCCTTGCTTCGATCCGGGGATCTGGTGGTGGTCAACAACACTCGAGTCCTTCCGGCTCGGCTGTTGGTTCGCCGCCCCAGCGGTGGCCAGGCCGAGATTCTGTTGCTGGAAGAAGGTGACGACCAATGGTGGGAGGCGTTAGCGAAACCCAGCCGCAAACTAGCCGTTGGCGATCATTTGACCGTCGGGCCGCTCACCATCGAAATGGGTCAGGATCTTGGCCAGGGGCGTCGCCGGGTTCGCCTCGAAGTTGGGGAGCGTGACCTGCACGAAGTCCTGGCCGAAGTAGGGACCCCTCCGCTCCCGCCCTACATCGAAGCGGTGCTTGACGATCCGTCGCGTTACCAGACGGTATTTGCCGACCGTCCGCTGTCAGCCGCCGCACCCACCGCGGGCCTGCATTTCACCGACGACGTGCTAGCGGGGCTCGCGGCTCAAGGCATCGCGGTGGCCAGCGTCGAACTCGCGGTTGGGTTAGACACGTTCCGACCGGTGTCGGTTGAACGGCTCGACGACCACGTGATGCACAGTGAGTGGTATCGGGTGCCGGACGCGACCGCGGCGGCGGTGGCCGCCGCCTCCCGGGTGGTGGCGATCGGCACCACGACGGTTCGGGCGCTGGAATCATGGGCCGCGACCGGTGAACGCAGCGGACGAAGCGACCTGTTTATTCGACGGCCCTACCCGTGGCGGGTCGTTGATGTCATGCTCACCAATTTCCACCTGCCCCGCTCGACGCTGCTGTGTCTCGTTGATGGTTTTGTCGGCGACCGATGGCGTGACCTGTACCGAACCGCCCTGTCGGACGGCTATCGGTTTCTCAGCTTTGGCGACGCGATGCTGCTCGGTATCAACGACGGACCGGTGAACAAGAGCCCCGAGCCGATCGCCTAGCCTGCCTACGTGCGCGCCACCTTCACCGAAACCGCCCGCGACGGGTTCGCCCGCTGTGGAACGGTGACCACCGCCCGAGGATCGTTCAGTACCCCCCGCTTCATGCCGGTCGGCACTCGGGGAGCGATCGTTCATCTCGATTCGTCGGATATGGAACGGCTCGGAGCCGAAGTAATCCTGGCGAACACCTACCATCTGATGCTGCGCCCCGGTGCCGACATCATCGAACAACTCGGCGGGATTCATGGTTTTGCCGATTGGCACGGGCAGGTCCTGACCGACTCCGGCGGCTACCAGATTTTTTCGCTTGACCCGGATCTGACCGATGAAGGAGCGACGTTTAAGTCGGTGTACGACGGCAGCAGCCACCTGCTCACCCCAGAAGGGGCGGTCGATGTGCAAGCCAAAATCGGTGCCGACATTCAGATGGTGCTTGACGTCTGCCCTTCGTCGGTAGCTGAACACGACGTGGTCAGCGACGCAGTGGAACGAACCGGCCGTTGGGCCGAAAGGGGCCGGGCCGCTTTTCTCGACCATCCGGATGCGGCCAGCCGCCAGAGCCAGTTCGGGATTGTGCAGGGTGGAACCGACGAGACGTTGCGGGCGGCGTCGGCCCGCCAGATCATCGACATTGGGTTCGACGGGTACGCGGTTGGTGGGTTGAGCGTGGGAGAAGACCGACGGGAAATGCTCCACGGGCTTGATGCCTGCATGGCGCTGCTGCCGTTGGATCAACCCCGGTATTTCATGGGGCTCGGAGATCCGGTCGGCATCGTGGAATCGGTCGCCCGTGGGGTGGACATGTTCGACTGTGTGCTGCCCTCCCGGCTCGCCCGCCACGGAACGATCCTCACCGACGCTGGCCGCTACAACCTGACTCGTAGCGAATTTGCTTCGTCGTCGGAGCCTCTCGACCCCAGTTGGCCGGAAAGTCCGGCGGCGCGATGGTCCAAGGGCTACCTCCGGCATCTCTTACTCACCAAGGAACCAACCGCGGCACGGTTGATTACCTTGCACAACGTGGCCTGGCTGCTTCGGTTCATGGATCGCATGGCGGTGTCGATACGCCAAGGGACCTTCGAGGACTTTCGGGCCGAAGTCCACGGAGTGTGGTTGGACCGGTAGCCTTTCGGAAGTCCGCGACGGCAACGATGGGATTCGACTCATGGAAAGTTTCATTTTTCTGTTTCTGCTGATGGGTGTCATGTACGCCGTGATGATCCGTCCTCAGCAGAAACGAATGCGGGCCCACGCAGCCCTGCTCAGCTCGCTTGAGGTGGGAATGGTGGTGGTGACATCGTCCGGGATTTACGGTGCGGTCGCTGAAGTTGAAGACTCGGTGGTCTGGCTTGAAGTAGCTCCCGACGTAGAACTCAAAGTGACCAAAGCCTCGATTGGCGAAGTTGTCAGCAACGATGACGACCAAACGGTCGGAGACGACGAAACCGAAACCGTTACGGGTTCCGGCGAGGACTGAACCGATGCGACGGCAGCTGGTGTCAATCATCGGGATCGTTCTGGTGGCGGTAGCCGGGCTCGTGTACACCGTGCTTTCGGGAAACGAACCGCTGCTGGGGCTTGATCTCAAAGGTGGGGCATCGGTGGTGCTTGAACCAGCCCCCCGGGTTGATGGCGAACCCGTCACTGAAGAATCGTTGGACCAAGCGGTGGACATCATCCGCAACCGCATCGACGGTCTCGGTGTTCGAGAGCCGGAGATCACCCGCCAAGGCCAAACCATCCTGGTGCAGATCCCGGGTGTCACCGATCAGCAACGAGCGATCGATCTGGTGGGGCAGACCGCGGAACTGCGGTTCCGCCCGGTGCTTCGCACCGCTACCGCGGCCGATGAAGCCGCGTACAGCGCGGCGCTCGCGGTCCTTGCCGAAAACGAGACCGATGACGTAGACGCGGAAGCGTTGGCTACCGCCCAGGCCGTGGTTGACGAATGGACGCTGACCCCCGACGCTCCCGCCGATCAGCCAACGGTGCTGCAACGGCGAGGCGAAGAGGTGTTCACCAGCCGGGTGATGTTGGGTCCGGTCCCGACCGTCATCAACTCCGAAAAGCCGGGGCAACGGCTTACCGGCGACGCCTTGGAAAGCGCAGCCGCCCGCTACGCACTGCCTGACTGGTTGGTCCAGCCGGTGTTCCGGCCCGGGTCGCCAGGCATCGACGATTTCAACATTCTGGCCGCGCAATGCAACTCGTTTTCGCAAGCTTGCCCCGAAGGTCGCATCGCGATCGAGATCGACGGGTACATCGAGAGCGACCCGTCGGTGAACGCGCCGTTTTTCGAGCGAGACCAGATCACCATCTCCGGGTCGTTCGACGAGGCAGGGGCTAAGGATCTTGCCTTGGTGTTGAACTTCGGCGCGCTGCCGGTGGAGTTGACCCCCCAAGAAAGCCGGATCGTCTCTTCAACTCTCGGCTCTGATGCTCTCAACGCGGGCTTGATCGCGGGCCTCATCGGCCTCGCGCTGGTTTCGCTCTACCTGATTGCCTATTACCGGTATCTCGGAGTGATCGCCATCTTGAGTCTGGCCATCAGCGGTGCAGTGCTGTGGACGGTGATCGCCTGGTTGGGTGAAAGCAAAGGTCTGGCCTTGACGTTGGCTGGGGTTACCGGGTTAATCGTTTCGATTGGTGTGTCGGTGGATTCCAACGTCGTCTATTTCGAAAACATCAAAGAGGAGGTGCGGGCCGGACGTCCACTGCGAGCCTCGGTGAACCGGGCGTTCCCGTCGGCGTTTTCGACCATCGTCAAAGCCGACGTAGCCAGCCTGATCGCGGCCGTTGTGCTCTACATGCTGACGGTCGGGCAGGTCCGCGGGTTTGCGTTGTTCCTTGGTCTGGCCACCGTGCTTGACCTGATCGCCACCTATTTCTTTATGGGTCCGGCGGTGCGATTGCTCGTTGAACGCGACGGGGGACTGGTGGACAAACCCCGACGACTGGGTATTCCCGCATCGGAGGTCGAGTCATGAACGCATTGCGCAAGCTCTACCGAGGAGAACAGTTCTACGACTTCCCGAAGCTTTGGAAACGGGCGTTGGTGCTGTCGTCGCTGGCCGTGGTGGTCAGCTTGGGCGCCCTCGTCTTCGACGGGCTGAACCGTGGCATCGAGTTCGTTGGTGGAACCAGCTGGGAAGTATCCGCTCCCGATCTGAGCGTCGCTGAGGTGCGTTCGGCGTTGGGAGGCACCGACGCGGCGGCTGGCAAAATCCAGTCAGTGGGGGTTGATGCGATCCGAGTACGGGCCGACGTCGATGGCCAAGACGCGGTGCTCGCCGTGACCGAACGCCTCGCCGACCTCGCCGAGGTGGACACCACCGAGGTGAGTGTGACCACGGTTGGCCCGTCTTGGGGTGGCCAGATCACCTCCAAGGCACGCAACGCGCTGATCTGGTTTTTCGCGCTTGTCGCCGTCTACATCGCGGTTCGACTCGAATGGAAGATGGCGGTCGGTGCGCTGGTGGCGGTCGCCCACGACATCGTGATCTCGGTTGGCGTGTATGCGGTGTTTCAGTTTGAGGTCACACCCGCCACCGTCATTGCCTTCCTCACCATCATGGGGTATTCGCTCTACGACACGATCGTGGTCTTCGACAAAGTCCATGAGATCAGCGGGCGCCTGACCACCACCGGCCGCTACACCTACACCGAGATGATGAACCAGGCACTGAATCAGGTGCTGATGCGCTCGATCAACACGTCAATCACGTCGATTTTGCCGGTGCTGTCGATGCTGGTTGTTGGCTCGCTCTTCCTTGGGGCTCTGACCCTGCAGGAGTTCTCGATCGCGTTGCTGATCGGCCTGATCGTCGGCTCGTATTCTTCGTTGTTCGTCGCGGCGTCGCTTGTCGGGATGATGAAAGAACGAGAACCGCAGTACCGGGCGCTCGCCGAAAAGGTCCGCCAACGCAGCGGAACGGTGGAAACCCGACCGATCAGCGATGATGATGTCACCGCCGCGGCGTCGTCGCCGCGCCGATCGGCCACCGGCCGTCAGCCGAGCAACCGACCGGTGAACTCGCCGCTTCGCTCCGGCCAACCCCCCAAGCCGAGGAAGAAGAAGAAGCGCTAGAGCGGCTACCGTACGGACATGAGCAAGTTGTCGCTTGCCGATGTCGCCGGCCTTATCCGAACCGTTCCGGATTATCCAGAACCAGGGGTTCTGTTTCGCGACATCACCCCGTTGTTGGCTGACGGCCCGGGTCTGCGGGCCACGGTCGAAGCATTAGCTGGACCATGGCAAGACCCGGCCGGTGACCAGCTGGTCATTCACAAAGTGGCGGCGATCGAAGCTCGGGGTTTCATCTTGGGGGTACCCGTTGCGCTGGAGCTCGGTGCCGGATTCGTTCCGGTACGAAAAGCCGGCAAGCTTCCTGGCCCTACCGTCTCGGCGTCTTACGGCCTTGAGTACGGCACCGACACCATCGAGATGCACGAGGACGCGGTGGCGCCCGGGGATCGGGTGCTGATCCTTGACGATGTGTTGGCCACTGGCGGAACAGCTCAGGCCACCGCCGACCTGATTGTCTCACTGGGGGCCACGGTGGTTGGTTTCTCGTTCCTGTTGGAACTGGTTGCGCTTGCTGGCCGTACACGGCTCGGTGAGCATCGAATCGAGTCGTTGTTGATGGTGGAGGACTAGATGGCAACCGTGACTCGAGTTCTTCCTTGGCGCCGGGCTGCTAACCGGCCACCGTCGGCGGCGCTGGCCGGGTTGCTTGAGACGTACCGGTCACGCCACCCACGGTCGTCCACCGAAATGATCGAACGAGCTTTCGCGGTCGCCGAGGAGGCCCATCGCGGCCAGACCCGCAAATCGGGTGAACCGTACGTGCTGCATCCGGTTGCGGTGGCCACCATCGTGGCCCGCCAAGGACTCGACGACGTAACCGTCGCCGCCGCGCTGCTTCACGACGCCGTGGAGGACACCGCACTCGACCTTGAACAGCTCGAAAAGGAATTCGGCAGCGAGGTGATGGCGATCGTTGACGGCGTCACCAAACTCGACCGGGTCAAATACGACAGCAAGGAGATGCAGCAGGCGGCAACGATGCGAAAGATGATCGTGGCCATCGCGCAAGACCTTCGGGTGTTGATCATCAAATTGGCGGATCGCCTGCACAATCTCGAAACGATTGCGGCGATGCCAGAGTTCAAACGGGAACGAACCGCTCGAGAAACCCTTGATGTGTACGCGCCGCTGGCGCACCGCCTCGGGATGCAGGAAATGAAGATGCAGTTGGAGGATCTGTCCTTCGCTTCGCTGCATCCCCGTCGGTACGCCGAAATCGACCAGATGATTCAGGAACTCGCCCCCGAACGAGGGATCTTTTTGACGCAGGTCGTTGGTGAAGTGCAGGACCGGTTAGAAGAGTTGGGGATCAACGCCACGGTCGAAGGACGCCCAAAGCACCTCTGGTCGATTTACGAAAAGATGGTGGTGAAAGGCCGGTCGTTTGACGAGATCTACGACCTGGTGGCGATCCGGGTTATCTGCGAGTCGGTTCGTGATTGTTACGGCGCGTTGGGGTCCATCCATTCGACCTGGAGGCCGGTGCAGGGCCGGTTCAAGGACTACATCGCGATGCCCAAGTTCAACCTTTACCAGTCGCTGCACACGACAGTGGTTGGTCCGCAGGGCAAATCGCTGGAGGTGCAGCTTCGTACCCGTGAGATGCATGCTCGGGCCGAGTTCGGGGTGGCCGCCCACTGGGACTACAAGAACGAATCTCCTGGTGGTGAACTGGCCTGGCTAAACCGGATCGTTGAATGGCAGCAGGAAACCTCCGACCCGAGCGAGTTCATGTCGAACCTCAAGTTCGACCTCGATCAAGACGAGGTGTTCGTGTTCACCCCGAAGGGCAAAGTGGTGGAACTGCCCCTCGGAGCGACCCCGGTGGATTTTGCGTACGCCATTCACACCGACGTCGGTCACAGCTGTGTGGGATCGAAAGTCAACGGTCGGATGGTGGCGTTAGAAACCCGACTTTCTTCCGGTGACACCGTCGAAGTGTTGACGTCCAAAATGGACGGAGCCGGACCGAGCCGCGACTGGCTGACCTTCGTTGCGAGCCGTCGGGCGTCCAACAAGATCAAACAGTGGTACACCCGGGAACGGCGAGAAGATGCCATCGAGGAAGGGCGTGAGGACCTGATTCAGGCGCTGCGCCGTGAAGGTCTCGCCGCTCGGCGAATCCTCAAAGAAGCGGTGTTCCAGCGGGTACTGGAGTCGATGAACTACAGCGACGAAGACGCGTTGTTCGCGGCGGTCGGGGAACACCACGTCACGGCGGGAACGGTGGCCGAACGGATCGGTCGGGAACTGCGCGGGGAAGCAGGCGACGGCGACGTTCCCGACATTGAACGGCTCCCGGCGACGGTGTCGCGCCGCCGAGGCAATCGCCGCCGACCGGAGCAGGGTTCCGGTGTGCACGTCGAAGGGCTCGACGACATTCTGATTCGCTTGTCGCGTTGTTGTTCACCGGTTCCACCCGACGAGATCATCGGTTTTGTCACTCGGGGGCGTGGAGTTTCGGTGCACCGAAGCGACTGCCTCAACGCAGCCGAGCTGTCCGCGGAGCGGCTGATCGAAGTCGAATGGGATTCGCAACACACCGGCCAGTTCCAGACCACGATCGAAGTGCGGGCCTTGGATCGCAGCATGCTGCTGGTTGATGTCGCCCGGGTGCTGGCCGACCACGGGCTGAACGTGGCCAGCGTGTCGACCGAGACCGGCGACGATCAGGTCGCCAAGATGCGGTTCGATTTCGAGCTGGCCGATGTCAGCCAGCTCGAAGCGGTGCTGTCGTCGCTGTACGGGGTGCGGTCGGTCTATGAGGCCTACCGGGTGGTCCCCGGTGTGGTGGGGTCCTGATTGTTCGTTGGGTGTTTGCGATGTATCAGCAACGCCCGCAGGGTGCGCCGGTAGCCTGACGGTTCGTGGCTGAGCCAACTTTTCGTGCCCCGAAAGGCACCCGTGACATTCTCCCGCCCGAATCTTCCCGGCGGCGTGCGCTGATCGACGCGTTTGCGGTTCGGGCCAGCCAGGCTGGCTTCGGCGAAGTCATGTCCCCGATCTTTGAAGACCTCGGGGTGTTCAAACGCCTCGGGGAATCCACCGATGTTGTCACCAAAGAAATGTTCGATTTCTTTGACAAAGGCGACCCTCCGCAGCATCTGGCGCTGCGTCCCGAACTCACCGCGAGCGTCTGCCGGGCCTACGCCGAACACCGGCCGACTCCACCTTGGAAAGTTTGGTACGAAGGTCCCCAATTTCGCTACGAGCAGCCGCAGGCCGGCCGTTACCGGCAGTTCAGTCAGGTTGGGGTCGAAACGCTCGGTAGCGACGACCCGCAGGTCGATGTTGACACCATCGTGTTGGGGTGGCGTTTCTATCAGTCGTTGGGGCTGAGTCAGGTCACGTTGCTGCTCAACAGCCTCGGTGACGCCAGCTGTCGTCCCGCCTATTTGGACGCGTTGCGCAGCTATCTAGAAGCGAACGCGGAGAACCTTTCACCGCAGAGCCAGACCACGCTGGAACGCAACCCGTTGCGAGTGTTGGACTCGAAACGTGCCGAAGATCAGGCGGTGATCGCCGCTGCGCCGTTGATGGTCGATTTTTTGAGCGACGAAACCGCCGAGCATTTCGCGGCGGTGCGCTCCGGGCTCGATCAGGTCGGTGTGCCCTATGAGATCTCACCTCGGTTGGTTCGCGGCCTCGACTACTACACCCGGACCACGTTCGAATTCGCGGCGGAGGCGTTGACCAGCGCCCAGAACGCAGTGGGGGGCGGGGGCCGCTACGACGGGTTAGTGGAAGCTCTGGGTGGACCGTCAACTCCGGGTATCGGTTTTGCGCTGGGCGTGGATCGGATTTTGTTGGCCTGCGACGCCGAAGGAGTGTTCGACACTCCGGCGGCGGCCGTGAAAGTGTTCGTGGTTGACGTCACCGAAAGCAACGAAGGACTCAAGGTCTGCGAGCAGCTTCGAGCCGCGGGTATCGGAGCAGATCGGGCTTATGGCGGCCGTTCGATGAAAGCCCAGATGAAAGTCGCTGACCGCTCCGGAGCGCCGCTAGCGGCCATCATTGGCGACGACGAATTGGCTTCCGGTGAGATCACCGTGCGGGACCTTCGTGGCGACTCCGGTCAGCACCGGGTTTCTCGCGACCAGCTCGTCGCAACCATCCAGCGGCTGGTTTGACCCCTAGCCTGAACCGGTTCACCGGCTGACGATTTTCTCGAAGTCATCTACCCTCTGCCCAAACAAGAAAGCAACGAGCTATCACCATGCAGGACCTTCCCACCTCGATGCGCACCGACATGTGCGGAACGCTCACGGCTGCTGACGCCGGCCGAACCGTGTCGGTCTGCGGCTGGGTAGACCGGCGCCGGGAACACGGCGAACATTTGGCTTTTATTGATCTGCGCGATCACACCGGAGTGATCCAATGTGTCGTCAACTCCAGCCACGATCTTCGCAGCGAATATGTCGCCCGGATGACCGGCCTGGTGCGTCCCCGTCCCGGTGAAACCGCCAACGCCGACCTTGCGACCGGTGAAGTGGAAATTGAAGTCACCGAGATCGAGATTCTGGCCGAAGCCGAACCGCCGCCGTTCCCGGTCAACGACCGGATCGACGTTGACGAAACGATCCGGCTCCGTCACCGGTACGTGGACCTTCGCAAGGAACGGCTCCAACGCAACCTTCGGACCCGGGCCCGGGTCAACAGTGCGATCCGTGCTGGCATGGAAGAGCAGGGGTTCGTGGAAATCGAAACCCCGATGTTGATCGCGTCGACGCCGGAAGGGGCCCGAGACTTCGTGGTCCCGTCTCGGAAAGAACCCGGGAGCTTCTACGCCCTTCCGCAAAGCCCCCAATTGTTTAAGCAGCTGTGCATGGTGGGTGGCATCGACCGCTACTACCAGATCGCTCGGTGTCTGCGAGACGAGGACCTTCGCGCCGATCGCCAGTTCGAGTTCATGCAACTCGACGCCGAGATGAGTTTCGTGTCACAAGAAGACGTGTTCACCGCGATCAGCCACGCGGTGGCCAACGCGGTGGAGGCCGTCACCGGTGAACGCCCCGGTGATTTCGAACGCATGACTTGGCAGGAAGCGATGGAACGCTTCGGTTCCGACAAACCCGACACCCGGTTCGGTATGGAACTCGTTGAGCTCACCGAAGTGTTCGATGGCACCGAGGCGCGGGTGTTTCAGGCCCCCTGTGTGAAGGGGATCCGGATGCCCGACGGGGTCGCGGCCCTGAGTCGTAACCAGATCGACGCGCTGGTTGAGACCTGTCAACGCTGGGGGGCCAAAGGCCTGGCCTGGATGAAGGTGGTCGATGGGGAGAACGGACCGGCGCTCGATGCCGGTGTCGCGAAGTTCCTTTCCGAACCCGAATCGAAGGCGGTCATCAACGCGCTTGAAGCCGAACCGGGCGACATGGTGTTTCTGATCGCCGACACCCGGCGGGTTGTTCGTCACGTGCTCGGATTGTTGCGTCTCGAACTGGGACGGCCCCCGGTCAACGAAGGTGGTCTGCATTTCTTGTGGGTGGTGGATTTCCCGCTGTTTGAAACCATCGCCGACAACGGGTCACCGGTGCCGGCTCACCACCCGTTCACCATGCCCCACGTTGACGACATGGATCTGCTCGGCGCGTCCGGGGAGACCCTCCTCGATGTCCGCTCGCAGGCTTACGACCTGGTGCTGAACGGTTGGGAACTTGGTTCGGGTTCGATCCGGATCAACCGGTCCGATATCCAGAACCGCATCTTCGAACTGCTCGGGATCGGTGAAGCCGAACGGCAAGCCAAGTTCGGGTTCCTGCTCGACGCGTTCCGGTTCGGTGCCCCGCCGCACGGCGGTTTCGCGTTCGGTATCGACCGCCTGACCGCGTTGCTGCTCGGCGAAACCAACATCCGTGAAGTGATCGCGTTTCCCAAGACCCAATCGGGGGCCGATCCGCTCACCAGCGCACCGTCACCGATCGACAGCGCCCACCTCGAAGAACTCGGGATTCGGACCCTTCCTCCCGCCACCTGAGAGCCGCAGAGGCCAGGCCGTGACGGTGTTGGATTATCGACGGGTGTTGGTCGGGCCGCCGCAGAGCTAGGGTCCGATCGTGAGCGACGACCTCTTCAGTGCGGCTGCAGATCAGCGACTGGCCGGACGTTCACCGTTGGCGGCACGACTGCGGCCCATCAACCTCGATGAGGTGGTGGGTCAAGAACACCTCCTCGCCCCCGGGCGGCCGTTGCGGGCGCTGATCGAAAGCGACCGGTTGTCATCGGTGATCTTCTGGGGCCCCCCGGGAACCGGGAAGACGTCGCTGGCCCGCCTGATTGCCTCCACCACCGACAAGACATTCGCGGAACTTTCGGCGGTGACCGCCACCGTCAAAGATGTTCGTGAACAAATCGCGGCTGCTCGCCAACGACTCGGTGAGCGGGGGGCCGGCACGATCCTTTTTCTCGACGAGGTGCACCGGTTCAACAAAGCCCAGCAGGACACGCTGCTGCCCGCAGTAGAAGACGGACTGATCGTGCTGATC
>Ga0208785_1000966_pt1 | contig 12691 bp, 12 predicted proteins | sample DEB08_DNA_2_FD_185499 | JGI IMG/M metagenome (GOLD analysis project Ga0208785, IMG submission 185499) | Aqueous microbial communities from the Delaware River and Bay under freshwater to marine salinity gradient to study organic matter... | ecosystem: Environmental > Aquatic > Marine > Coastal ...
ATATGAGCGACGCCCAAAAATCTGAAAATCCATTCGTCGAATTCATCAAGAAGTACAGGCACGACCCCGTTCTCTTCGTGAAGGAAGTCTTCAAAGCCGAGCCTGACGAGTGGCAGTCTCAGTTCCTTGAGGCGATACGCGATAACAACCGACGCATATCCGTCCGCTCGGGTCACGGTGTGGGCAAATCCACTGCTGCATCATGGGCGATGCTCTGGTATCTGCTGACGCGTTATCCCGTTAAGGTCGTCGTCACGGCCCCAACGTCTAGCCAGCTATTTGACGCTTTGTTTGCTGAGATTAAGCGTTGGGTGAAAGAGATGCCGAAAGCGCTGCAAGAGTTGCTCGAAGTGAAGTCTGATCGGATTGAGTTACGACCGTCCCCTACCGAGGCGTTTATCTCCGCCAGAACGTCACGCGCCGAACAGCCTGAAGCCTTGCAGGGTATCCACTCGGATCACGTCATGCTGGTTGCCGACGAAGCATCCGGTGTACCTGAAGCCGTTTTTGAAGCAGCAGCCGGTTCCATGTCTGGGCATGAGGCGGTGACTATTTTGCTCGGAAACCCAGTTCGCGGGACAGGGTACTTCTATGAGACGCACAATCGTTTGCGCGATGAGTGGTTCACGCTACATGTGAACTGCGAGAAGAGTAAGCGCGTCTCCAAGGAGTTCGTCCGAGAGATGGCGATCAAGTACGGAGAAGAAAGCAACGCGTACCGTGTTCGTGTTCTGGGCGAGTTCCCGCTGGCGGATGACGACACCATGATTCCGTTTTCCGTTGTTGAGCAAGCGATGAACCGTGATATCGAGGTTGATCAGTTCTCGCCGATGACTTATGGCGTCGACGTCGCGCGCTTCGGTTCCGATAAATCCGCCTTAGCGAAGAAGAAGGGCAACGTCATCACCGAGGTGAAGAAGTGGCGTGGGATGGATTTGATGCAGCTGGTCGGTGCGATCAAGAGCGAATACGACGCGGAAGAGATGCACGATCGCCCGCTGTCGATTTATGTGGACTCGATTGGTCTTGGATCGGGTGTCGTCGATCGACTGCGCGAACTCGGTCTCCCGGCTGTCGGGATTAACGTCTCCGAGACCCCAGCGATGAAGTCGTCGTATGTGAATCTGCGTGCGGAGTTGTGGGGGAAGATGAAGCATTGGCTCGAACAGCGGAACTGCGCGATCCCGAAGGACGATGATTTGTTGTCCGATTTGACGGCTCCGCGTTATAGTTTCAACAGTTCTGGACGCTTACGCGTCGAATCGAAGGACGAGATGAAGAAGCGCGGTCTCGCATCGCCCGACATGGCGGATGCGTGTATACTGACATTGGCTGGTGATGCAGCTGTTGGAATTTACGGTTCTGCGTCGGGATCGACGTGGACGAAGCCACTAAGACGATTGCTTAAGGGAGTTGTTTAGATGCCGAATGTAGCAGGAAAGAAATATCCGTACACCAAGGCTGGCATGGCCGCCGCTAAGAAGGCGAAAGACAAGCAGAAGAAGATGGTCGCCAAGCGTTCATCGAAGAAAGGTAAGAAGTAGTGGCTGGCGGTCTTTACGCGAACATCCACGCAAAACGCAAGCGAATTAAAGCGGGAGCGAAAGAGCGCATGGCGCGTCCCGGCGAAGCGGGCTATCCGTCTTCAAAGGCGTTTAAGGCGGCTGCGAAGACAGTGAAGAAAAAGCCAAAGGCGAAGAAGTAGTGGCTAAACCGGCGAAAGGTAAAGCGAAGGTCAAAGTGACCTCAACAGGCAAACGCGTGTCATACGGCGCGAAGGGTGCGAAAGTTGCTCCGGGTACGCCAAAGGGTGACGCTTACTGCGCGAGAAGCTACGCGCAGATGAAGCAATACCCGAAAGCCGCGAAAGACCCTAATTCTCCACTGCGCCTGTCGCGTAAGCGTTGGGCGTGTTCAGGCAAAAAGAGTGTGAAGAGATGAGTTTGCTATCACTTCCTAGTCAGGCAAAACAGGCCGCCATGAACCTCTTAGGGTTTGACCCCGATCGGAGATACTTTCACGGATCAACTCACGACATCACCGAGTTTTCAAAGGACATGGCTAGCCCAGAAGGTCATTTTGGCGCAGGTTTTTATTTTTCGTCATCCCCAGAAGATGTTGCCTCTTACTACGCAACCGTACCCAATCCAGACCTAAGTGCGAAAGTAAGTAGAAGGGCAGAGGAACTTGCTTCAGAAAGAGATGTTGATTACGAGGATGTTCTGGACGAGGCGTATAAAGAGATTGCAGGAGAGTCGCAGGGAACAACCTATCCAATACGTTTGCGTACGCAAAACACGTTTGATATTTCCCAAGATGGCGACACGTTTCTCGAATACCGAGGACCAGAACTCGACCCAGAGGACTATCGCGACGAAGCGATGAACGATATTTTCGAGTCTGATTACGATTCTGTTAATGACTACGAAGAAGCGTTGCGCGAAAGAATGAATGATTTGGCGATTGAGGATTCGTATAATTTTGAACCGGAAGGGCCGCTTGTAGACTTCATCGACTCAATTCGCAGAAACGAGTTTGTCGATCAAGATCAAGCAGAGGAGTTGATCGCTAAAATACAAGAAGAAGCAATAGATGGTGGAATAGACGCCAAGCGTTTGGATAAAATCTTTCGCGACACGCCTTTATACGCTGAAGACGATATGGGTCGTCTAGTGGATAACGAGGTGTATCGCCAAGCGATTGAGGATGCCGGATTTGATAGCATTGTCCACGATGCGAATATCTTCAAAGGCATGGAGCGCACCCCGGAAGGGACAAAGCATACGATTGTTTTTGAACCGAATCAGATTCGCTCAGAATACGCTGAATACAACCCAGATAACGCTGACAGTGGGAATATATTGGCAAGCGCACTTGGCTATGGAGCTACTGGACTGTTGGGTGCATCTGCGCTTATGTCGCCAGAAGCAGAAGCGGGAGCCGCTACGCAGTTTATCCGGTTGCTGGAAGCAGGCTACCCAGAATCAACAGCGCGAAAGATAATGTCGGGCGAACTGCCGATGGACGAAGCTTCACGCATCAACCGAGCGCGTGAACAGGGTAAAGATATCGATAGGAACCTTATCCATCGATCACCAGTTGAAGGAATATTGGAGTTTGAGAGTTCTAAGTCAGGACGTATGGGTCCGGCTGTTTACGCGACTCCGCTAGATGACTACGGTCTTTCGTTTGGGGGAAACCAGTACAACCTAGTTGCGGAGAACATACCGGCGACTAATCGTCAAAGACTGGAGTTAGTAGAAACCCTTTCTCGGAATCTACTTGATCAAGGAGTTGACCCTAGGGTTGCTTATCAGCAAGCCCAAGTTGAGGCGAACGACATACTGCGCTCTCAAGGGTACACGACGGTAGAAATGACCGATAGAAGAGGTCGAGTAACCGAGGTTGCGATACTCGATCCAACAAATATCCGCGACAGGGATAGAGCGGCGTTTGATCCAGATCAAGTCAACAACCCCAATATATTAGCAACCCCCGCCCCAGTCGGAGCGGTTGGAGGCTTACTCGCATCAGAAGCCGCTACCCCAGAGGGTCAGCTGAACCCGTTGCTCGCCGTACCAGCTGAAGTCGGCTCCGCGTTAAATGAAGCAGTTGTCGGTACGCTAGATTTTCTTGGTCCAGATACGATTAACGCAATATCAGAGTTAATCGGTTCAGAGTATCGTATGCCACGATTGTCTGATCAAGAACTGGTTAGGTTGTATACTCAGGGCGGATACATGGACGAAGGGTACGGACGAGATGCAATCCGTACTGCAACCGGACTCCTTTCACCACTTTAAGGTAAAAAGATGGAAGCAAAAACATCACCAATTGATCAAGTTGAAAGCGAACTCAAAGAGCGCGACTTAATCGAAAACCCCAATGAGATGGCGGAAACCGAGTTTCAGGGTATCGTCACCGGCGAAGTTCAGGACGCGATCGATTACATCGACAACAGCATCTCGCTTGATCGGAACACGGCTTCCGAATACTACCGAGGCGAACCGTTCGGCGACGAAGAGGAAGGACGTTCTAGCGTTGTATCGATGGATGTACGCGATACCGTCCAATCGATTCTGCCGTCATTGATGAAAGTGTTCACGTCTGGCGAGAAAGTCGTTGAGTTCATACCGACAGGCGCTGAAGACGTCGCAATGGCTGAACAGGCAACCGACTACATTAACCACGTCTTTATGCAGGAAAACAAAGGGTTCTCGCTGCTTTACAACGCGTTCAAGGATGCGTTGATCCGTAAGGCGGGTGTCATCAAGTTTTATTGGGACGAATCGAAAGAAGTTGTTACAGAAAGTTACACTGATCTCTCAAAAGAGGCTGTCAACCTGTTGATGCAGGACGAAGAAGTGTATGCATCTGCGCTGAAGGAGCGCCCAGTGGGTGAGCCGATCATGGTTCAGCCTGACATCATTGATCCGATGACCGGCGACATCGTGCAGCCAGCTGTTTTTGAGCAACCGATGGAGTACGACTTAGAACTGAAGCGCGAGATCAAGAAGGGTCGCATCAAGTGCGAAGCGTTACCGCCTGAAGAGTTCCTGATTGATCGTCGAGCGAAGTCGATGGAAGAGGCGACGATCGTTGCTCATCGTAAGATGGCGACCGTCTCTGAACTGGTTGCGATGGGATACGACTTCGACGAAGTGTTGAAGCACGCAGGCGAAGACTTCCAGTTCGACACGAACTCCGAGTTCTACACGCGGAATCCAGTTGCGACGCTGAAAGGAATGACGGCGAAGGACGACGCCAACAAGCGCGTTCTGTACATTGAGGCGTACATCAAGGCGGATTACGACGGCGATGGGATCGCGGAACTTCGCAAGGTCTGTTGTATGGGTGACGCGTATGAGGTCATGCGTAATGAGCCATTCGATCACATTCCGTTCGCATCATTCTGCCCAGACCCAGAGCCACATACGTTCTTTGGTCAGTCGTTAGCCGACATCACGATGGACATCCAGCGCATCAAGTCGGCAATTCTACGGAATCAGTTGGACTCACTGGCGCAAGCGATTCACCCACGGATGGCAGTTGTCGAAGGACAAGCCAATCTGGAAGACGTTCTGAACTCAGAAGTCGGCGGGATTATTCGGATGCGCGCCCCCGGCATGGTGCAGTCGCTGAATACGCAGTTCGTCGGACAACAAGCGTTCCCGATGATGGCGTACATGGATGAAGTGAAGCAGGCGCGTACCGGCATTAACAAAGCAGCATCTGGCTTAGATGCGGATGCGCTTCAGTCGACAACCAAGACAGCCGTCGCCGCGACAGTGACAGCTGCGCGTCAGCATGTGGAATTGATTGCCAGAATCTTCGCAGAAACGGGAATGGCGTCCTTGTTTAAGGGGTTGTTGAAGTTATCAATCCTGCATCAAGACCAGCCGAAGATGGTACGCCTCCGGGGTAGTTTCGTCCCAGTTGATCCGCGTGCATGGAACTCGAACTACGATGTCGTCGTGAATGTTGGTCTCGGCGGTGTTGATGACGACCAGAAGGTTCAGCTGTTGACGGCGATCGCGCAGAAGCAAGAGCAAATCATGCAGACGATGGGACCGGCGAATCCGTTAGTCACTCAGGCGCAGTATCGTCAGACGTTGGCGAAACTGATTGAGACGGCTGGCATGAAGGACACTGAATCGTACTTCATGGACCCGAATGGTCAGCAAGCGCAGGCAGTGATGATGCAAGCCGCGCAAGCGCCGAAGAAGCCTGATCCAGCTGAGTTGCTCGCACAAGTCGAAATCCAGAAGATTCAGCAGCAGATTGACGAGTCAACGCAGCGTCTGGTTCTTGAGCGCGAGAAGATGCTGATGGAAGACGATCGCAAGCGTGACGAGTTGGATGCGAAGATTTCGCTGGATGCGATTGAACTTCAAGCGAAGTACGGAACGCAGATCGACGTGGCTGAACTGAAGGCGCAAGTCGAGCGTGAAAAAATGGCGACGCGTGAGCGTGGCGCAACACTTAGACAGATGATGAACAACGCGCCAAGAGGTGACTAATGTTATTTACAAGACGGGACATTGAGCTTGGAGAACAGGCTCGATCCGTCGTAACGAACGAGACATACAAGCAGGCGTTCGCAGATTTGCGAACTTTGTATACCGAGTCTCTTATCAATACGGCGGAGAATGAATCGGATAAACGCGAAAGAGCGTATATGGCGATCAGGATGCTGGACGAGGTTAAAGCAAATCTCGAACACATGATGGACAAGGGTAAGTTGGCAAAACAACACCTTGACAAACTCAACCGTAAGTAAGGGATAATGTAACTATGAGTGACACCCAAGAGAATGGATCACTAAGTTTAAGAGATGCGGCAAGCGCATTCGGTCGGATGATGGAGCCTAAACAAGGTACACCGGAGTCTAGTGCTGGAGAGGTTGTCGAAGAGTCCGAAGCAAGTGCAGAGGACGTTGGGCAAGAGGATACGTCGGAAGAGTTTTATAGCGAGGACTCTTCAGAAGACCCCGAAGCCAGTGCTGATGAAGTGGACGAAGCAGAGAGTGAAGTCGCTGCCCAGACTTACACCGTTCGAGTGGATGGTGAAGAAGTCGACGTAACGATCGATGAACTACTCAGCGGGTATTCACGGACGCAGGACTATACGCGAAAGACGATGGCATTAGCCGACGAGCGTAAAGCGCTCGAAAGTGAGTTGACACAGATTCGTCAGGAACGCGCACAACTTACTCAGGTTCTTGAGCAAATTGATGTTCAGGATCAGGAACAGGAACCCAACTGGGAATTGCTATACCAGCAAGACCCGAATCAGTGGGCCATCCAGCGTGAGATGTGGCGTACTAAGCAGGAGCGCAAGCGCGCGCTTGTGGAGGAGAAGCAGCGATTGCTTCAGGCGCAAGAGCAAGACAAGCAGCGGATCATCGCTGAGTTTGTTGACAAGGAGCGCGTGAAGTTATCTGAAGTTCTTCCGCAGTGGAGAGACGAGAAAGTTGCGAAGGCGGAAAAGGCGAAGGTCGCTGATTACGCCAAGAAGATCGGTTTCAACGATCAGGAGATCGCACAGTTTTTCGATCATCGAGCGGTTAGCACACTGTATAAGGCGATGAAGTATGACGAACTTCAAACTGGCAAACCAAAGGCGAAACGTCAGTCGACGCCTACTGCGAAAGCGGGTACGGCGACAGCAACGCCGAAGGGTAGAGATGCATTCCGTCAATCGACACAACGACTCGCAAAGTCAGGATCAGTTCGCGACGCGGCTGATGCTTTAAAACATTTGCTAAAGTAAGGAATCTTAATCATGGCAACTTATTTCACTTATTCCTCTGAAGGAATTAACGAAGACTTGGCGCAGGTGATCTACTCGATCTCGCCAGAAGAAACTCCACTGATGAGCAACGCAGGCCGTAAGTCTGTCTCTAACACTCTATTCGAGTGGCAGGAGGACCAACTTTCGGCGGCTGGCGATTCAGCCATCATCGAGGGGGGTTCAGCAACTTCAACTCAGGTAGCTCCTAAGCGTATGCAGAACTACGCTCAGTTGAACGCCAAGCGCGTGACCATTTCTGGCACGTTGGAAGCGGTCGATCTTGCAGGGCGCAATTCTGAACTCCAGTACGAGCTGGCAAAGAAGGCCTCCGAGCTAAAACGCGATATGGAATTTGCATTGACGCAAAACCAGATCGCAGTAGCAGGCGACGCTTCAACTGCGCGTAAGACAGCTGGTCTTGAGTCTTGGCTCCGCACAAACACCAATCGTGGTACTGGTACGACGACTGATGGTGCTGATCCAGAGCTTTCAGCGACAACTTCTGGTTTCCCAGATACAGCGCCTGTCGACTCAGACACAACTCGCGCGTTCACTGAAGTCATGTTGAAGGACGTTGTTCAGTCTGTATGGACTGAAGGCGGCGATCCATCAATCTTGATGGTTGGCGCAGCGCAGAAGCAGGTTGTTTCTGGATTCGCGGGTATCGCAGAACAGCGTTACATGGCTCCATCTGAAGGACCAACTACAATCATCGGTGCAGCTGATATCTATCAGTCAGACTTCGGTGCAATGTCGATTGTTCCTAACCGTTTTCAGCGTAACCGTTCAGCATTTGTTGTTGATCCAGAGTACGTTGAAGTTGGATACCTCCGTGACTTCGAGATCCAAGAACTGGCGAAGACAGGCGATGCTGAAGATCGTCAAATCGTTGTTGAGTTTGGACTCCAAGTCTCAAACGAAAAAGCACACGGTATCATTGCCGACTTGTCTTAATTGACAAAACCGAGAGGGGGCTTCGGCCCCTTCTTTTTATCTAAGGGTGTTGCATGGGAAACAAAAAGGTACTGAGCCACGACGCGCAGACAGGAATTACAAAGTATTGGGTCGATAATGGTGACGGAACGTTTACAATCGAGACCGATCAAGACTTCAAAGAAATTATTCAGAACAATCGAAACTTAACGAAAGAAACGGATAAGCACACTAAGTGGGGCGAATGGTCGCGTGTCGCGTCTATCCCGTTGACGGTGTATTACGATCTAAAACAGAAGGGAATACTGGACGACGAGAAGGCGCTGAAGAAGTGGCTGAATGATCCAGAGAATAAATATTTCAGAACACGCGAGGGGAAAGTATGAAGATTGTTGTCGGAGTCCCATGCCGGGACGAAGTACATACAACATTCTCTTATGATTTAGCGATGGCAATATCGACGCATCAACGGAATCATCCAGAGGACGAGATTGTGCTGTCGATGAAGCGCGGGACGTTGATCGCCGACCAGCGGCACGAACTGGCAAAGAAAGCGATTCTTGAAGAAGCGGATTATCTGTTGATGTTGGATTCGGACATGCGTTTCCCCCATGACATCATCGAGCAAATGGTTTCTCGCGATAAAGAGATACTCGCTGCGTGTTCCTCGACGCGTAAGTTTCCTGCAAAGACCAATGCGTTCCGGTCCATCCGCCCGTCGCTTCACCTGTGGATTGATAAAGACTCCACTGGGTTACATGAAGTCGCAGCGGTAGGAACTGCGATCATGCTGATTAAGACCGAAGTGTTTTTCCGCATGGACCTGCCGTTCTTTGAGATCGTTTGGGATGACTACTTCCAACATTTTATGGGGGAAGATGTATACTTTTGTGCAAAGGCGCGTCAGGCCGGTTACCAAGTGTGGGTCGATCAAGACTTGTCGCACAGTATTCGACACACGGGTTCCTATGAGTTTAGTCACGAAGATGCGATCATTAACAAGGACGACGACGAAGAGGTCGTCAAAGAGTTTATCGAATTGAGGAAGAAACTAGATGAGCGTGACGAATTACGGCGAACTGAAGTCAACGATAGCTGACTTTCTAAACCGATCGGATTTGACGTCAGTCATCCCGACATTTATCGACTTCGCCGAGGCGGAGTTCAATCGTAACTTGCGCGTCCGCCAGATGGTGTTGCGCGCCGAAGCGCAGATCGACGCACGCTTCTCAGCGGTTCCAGCTGACTTCATTGAAGCGAAAGATTTAGTGATCGTGACCACGAATCCCGTCCAGCCGCTTGAGTTCATTACGCAGCAAGAAATGGCGCAAGAGCGAAACACGACTTACACGGCTGCATCGACACCGAGGTACTTTTCAGTGGTTGGCGGTCAGTTCGAGTTTGTGCCGACACCGGATCAACAGTATTCGTTGGAGATGTCGTACTTCGCGAAGATTCCTGCGTTGTCAGCTGACACGGACACCAACTGGTTATTGACAGACTATCCAGACATTTACCTGTATACTTCACTTATGCATTCCGCGCCTTATCTGAAAGATGACGAGCGGATTGGAGTTTGGTCGCAACTGGCGGCTAAAGCGCGCGAGGAATTGATTGCGCGAGATGCCAGTTCGTCATTTAATGGGTCAACACCACGGATCAAAATTAGGAGCTTCGGATAATGGCCGGTTTTTCAAACTATCTCGAAACAGAGATTCTGGATCACGTTTTTGGCGGCAATGCGTATACAGCGCCAGCAACTTTGTACCTAGCGCTGCACACAGCTGATCCAGCTGAAGATGGTTCAGGAACTGAAGTATCAACTTCAGGTACTGCATATGCGCGTCAAACTGTGGCATTCACGGTTTCAGGCGATACAGCAACGACAAGCGCAGCAGTTGAATACTCAACAGCGACAGCAAACTTCGGAACTGTGTCTCACGTTGCAGTATGGGATGCATCGACAGCAGGCAACATGCTCGCATTTGCGGCATTGACGAGTTCAAAGACAATCGAGACAGGCGACGTGTTCCGCGTACCAGCCGGTGATCTCGATATCACACTGGACTAATTAAATGCCTAGCAGTCGTATTGGATACGGCTACGGCCCATACAGTGATGCCGATTTTGGTACTGAAGGAGTTATTCAGACCGGATCGGCTTCCGTCGTTGTAACATCCAGTGTTACAGCGAATGGCGGTATTCGTAAGGACGGATCAGCATCTGACTCAATCGTAACGTCGTCGATCACTGCATCTGCCACGCGAGTACGAGAGTCTGGAGCGCTAGTCAGTTCAACGGCAACCAATGCGTCGAGCGGCGAAGAGTTTGTTCTCAAGATCATTAGCGAATACGACTACGGTGATGGCGCATATGGTTATGGGTCGTATGGACAGGGACCGCTAGATACAACGGCAACTGCTTCGGCGTCAGTGACGTCAGCCGCAACCAAAGTATTCCAAGGTTCGGCGACAGCAAATGCTTCAGCGTCAGCAACGTCTTCTGCGCTCACAGTGGTCGATGGAGTTGCGACAGTATCTGCAAGCAGCACGAATACGGCTGATGGTGTTGCGACTGCTGGCGGATCGGGTACAGTTAACGTGTCGGCGACATTTACATGTACAGCGTCTGCGACATTTATTGCAGCAGGCATCACGGCATCGGAATCATCGTTTGCTGCTGTTGCTCGCGAAAAATGGGAGCCAATACCAATAGCTCCTGAAACTTGGGTTAGAATAGCCTCATAGATTAACTTGGACGAAGGTGGCTTAAATGGCTGATACTACAACCACTACTTATGGATTGACGAAGCCAGAGGTCGGCGCGTCGACAGATACTTGGGGAACCAAGATCAACAACAATTTGGATTCGTTGGACGATCTTCTCGATGGAACAACTGCGATTGCTCCGAATCTGACAGAGGGTTCTTGGGAGATCGGCGGGACTGCTGTTACATCAACAGCGGCAGAACTGAACAAGCTAGATGGGTTTGGTGATATCGGGTTCCGCGAGATTCCTGCTGTCGGAACTAAGACATCTTCTTACACATTGGCAACAGGCGATGTTGGTAAGTATGTACAAGTCGGTTCTGGCGGATCAATCACAATCCCAGACGCTACCTTCTCAGAAGGTGATGCGATTGTGCTGTTCAACAACACAACTGGCGATATCACTGTCACATGCTCAATCACAACTGCTTACATTAGCGGAACAGATTCAGATGTTGCTTCTGTCACTTTGGCGACAAGGGGTGTTTGTAACATCTTGTTTATTAGCGGCACAGTAGCAGTTCTAACAGGGAACGTATCGTAATGAGCGGAATACTTCTTGGTTTCGTAGGAGGTAATTATGGACCTCCTCCAGTCGAAGCATCTGGTGGCGATGAAACACAGACTATCGGTGACTACAAATACCATGTGTTCACATCATCAGGAACTTTCACCGTTACAGGCGGAGGAACTATTGAAGTAACTTCAGCAGGCGGTGGAGGTGGCGGAGGCGCCAACGGTGGCGGTGGTGGCGGCGGCGGGGAGCTTGACGTATTGTCGTCAGTCGAAGTTGCGGCAGGAACTTACTCAATCACTATTGGCGCAGGAGGCGCAGGAAGGCGACACGATGAAGGTATAGCCGCATCTAATGGAGGAACCAGTAGTTTTGCAGTAAGCGTCACCTCATTAGGTGGAGGGCGTGGTGGATCTGGAGAACAATCAGGTGCAACTGGAGGTTCTGGCGGAGGCGGAGGCCAATACCTTGGAGGCGGTGGAGCTAGTGGTTCCAATACGTTTGCCGGCGGTAGCGGACAATTCCAGTTTACAGGCGGTGGCGGTGGAGCTACTGAAGCAGGGAGTAATGCGGTTTCATTTCAAAACGGCGATGGAGGCGAGGGTTATACACTAACTGATATTGACTCCAACCTTACTTCTGCAAATTTCACATCGTTGTCAAGCATGACAGTTATTTGTTCTGGCGGAGGCGGAGGCAACTATGATGGAGCCGCTGGCACTGCAGGCACAGGAGGCGGAAATGGTCGCAGTGGACACAGGCCGGGAGCCGCATACAATGCAGTATCTTATGGCTCTGGCGGCGGCGGCGGAGCAAATGAAGATGATGGCGGGTCAGGAAAGTCTGGTGTTGTAATTATTCGGTATGCGGCATAGGGATAGAAAATGGCTTATTTCGCACAAATAGATGCAAACAATACAGTAACAAATGTGATTGTTGTTAAAGATTCAGACTGTCTTGATAGTGATGGCAATCATTCAGAGACCGTAGGCGTAAACTTTTGCAAGTCTTTGTTTGGCAGTCAGACAGAATGGAAGCAAACATCACGGGATGGATCAATTAGGAATCAGCAAGCAGACATCGGCGACACTTATGATGCTACTAACGACTGGTTTGTTTCTCCTCAACCTTATCCATCATGGACTTTAGATCAGTCAGGTCTTTGGGAGCCGCCTGTTTCACG
>Ga0208785_1000970_pt1 | contig 12666 bp, 15 predicted proteins | sample DEB08_DNA_2_FD_185499 | JGI IMG/M metagenome (GOLD analysis project Ga0208785, IMG submission 185499) | Aqueous microbial communities from the Delaware River and Bay under freshwater to marine salinity gradient to study organic matter... | ecosystem: Environmental > Aquatic > Marine > Coastal ...
GAGCACGCCAAGGGCTACAACCCCAAAGAAGCCTTCTACGAGAACGAGTCGAAGAAGCTCGACGGCGTCTTCTCCGGTCCCTGACCGGGCCAGTTCCAGTGGGCACCGCCGCGGTGCCATGAGCACGAGCCGACGATCATGTCGGGAGCTAACGCGGTGTACAGATGGGGAAACGTGTCGACCCGGCCGGTGGCAGGGTCGAGCACTACGTCCTCATGGGTGATGCCGGGTGTGGTTGCGGGTACGGCCCAGAGGCGTACCTCGTCACAATCGGCGAAGAACGTGGTGACCACGTGGCACAACTGGTCGCCGCGGGCGAGATGCACAAATCCGACCGCGTCGATGTCGAGCCCGCGGGTACTCGCCCGATAGTCGGCGCCAATCGTGACCTCAGGCGTCGTGATATGCCACAGGTGAGCTGCATCGTTGGGGTCGGGCGCGACGACCCGCGGGCTGTTGCTCATGTGCTTGTTTCACTCCTGCAGATTGACGAGTGTGTCGACGCCGAGACGCCGCAGCCGCGACGCCACCGTGCCGCCGGCGATGGTGGTGAGGTCGGCTCCGGCGGCGCGTGTGCGCTCAGCTAGTCCGAGGAGCATGCCCACAGCGCAATCATCGATGGTGGTGGCATTGCGCAGGTCGACGCAGATGATGCCATCAAGTCGGTTGGCCGCCGTGCGCAGAGCGGGTAACGCAGCCATGTCGACCGCTCCCTCGCAACGGATGGTTCTGGCGTCGGCATCAACCGAGATGTGCGCCCCGCTCATGGCTTGCGATGGTACCCGCGGGGCCACGATGCTGCGGTTGTTATGGCGGCGCCGCAGCGACGCTCACCGCGGCCACACTGTCGCCGTTGTTGTCGCGCAGCGTGATGTGTAGCAGCCGGCCATCAAGGAGCACATCTACAACGAGATCGTCGCGGCCGTGATCGGCCAGCACGCGCTGTGCGGCGGCTGTGGCGTCGCTGGCGACCGCGGCGGCGTGCGCGGCATCACGCAGGATTGATTCCTCGGCGAGCCGCGTACTGCCGGTTGTGGTCACCGCAACCAGAGCGATGACCACAACCGCGATGACCGGCGTGACGATGGCGAACTCGACCGCGGCCTGGCCGCGAGCACCGTGGAGTCGGCGCACCGGATCAGGTCTGTTCGATGACGGCCCGCATGATGCGGTCGAAGAGTCGACCGATCATCTCGGTGCCGCCACCGGTAGTTGCCCATCCCACCACGATCAAGCCGATGAATGCTGCGGCCAGCAGCACGAGCGCGTATTCCGTGGTGGCTTGGCCGAGATCTGATCGGCCTCGCGCACTGGGGGTGGATGTGGGTGGTTGCAGCATGGGTCTCCTGTGTCACGGTGTGGTGCCGCGAACGGCGGTGAGGGCGGCGGCGACGGTGGGGACCAGCGCCACTGCGATAAAGGCCGGGAGGACACATACCGCGAGCGGTGCGGTGAGACGGATCGGCAAGGTGCGGATACGGGCACGAGTCGTGCTGTCGCGGATACGTGCCACATCGCCGGATGCGTCGACGAGAGCAGATGACAGCGCTGTGCCGGTCCGCTGCGCTGTTGCGAGTGATCCGACGGCGACCGCAATGTCGCTACCACATGTGCCGGTGAGCGCATCGATGGCATCGGCGATGAGCTCACCTTCGTCGCATCGCCGAACGATGTCGCGAAGTGCATCACCGGTGAGGCCCGTTGTCGTCGATGCCGTGTGACGCACTGCGGAGAGCAGCGACATCCCCGCGCTCACCCGAACGATCATGTCCTCGAGGGCGTCGAGCAGTTCATCGTCGTCGTCCACGCGGCGGGTGTCGGTCAACCGGCGGATCCACCACCATCCGGTGCCAGCCAGCAACATCCCGATACCGATGGTGAGGCGTCCCGCGGTGGAGGTCGCGTAGGCCCGTACGGTGGCTGAGGCGATGACTGCAACCCCCAACACCACGAGTGGCAGCACGGTGAGGACCATGGCCGACATCCGTGCCGATGCGGAGGCGACGGTGATCTCACGGCGTTGGTCGGCGCGTCGACGCAGTACCTGTTCGGCGCGGTTCAATGCTGGCGACACCGCGGAGCCTGAGGCGGTGGCAGCAGAGATGGCGGCGATCACCATCTGGAGATCGCGACTCACATTCGGGGCCATCTCGTCCAACGCTTCGTTCAGGCTGCGCTGGCGTTGTGTGGCGTCGATCGCTACGCGACGAACGGCGCTGATGTCATCGTGTGTCGTGTTGGTATCGGCGATCGCACCGGCGGTGCCGCGGCCGGCGCGATGGTGGCCGATGAGAGCGGCACACCAGTCAGCCACAGCGTCAGCGGGCGCGGTTGCGTCACCCCCCGATATCGGTGGCTGGCGCGGTGCGGGGTAGATGACGATTCGGTGGGCCATGGCAGCCACGGCCACTGCGGTGGCGGTGCGCGTGATCGTGTTGGTGAGATCGATCACAGCGATGGAGCACCACCGTGGACGCTGCCGACAACAGCGGGGTGGGTGGTCACCTGCTCGCCGTCGAGCGTGACCCGGCAGATGTCGGCGATACGTCGCTGGCCAGCCACGCGGTCCATGTGGATGATGACGTCGATCGAGCGAGCCAGTTGTTGGCGCACAACCGTGGTGGGCCAGGTGGGTGCTGCTCGGATCATCAGCGTTGTCAGACGCTCGAGGGCATCGCGGGCACTGTTGGCATGGCAGGTGGTGATGCATCCCCGATGCCCGGTGTTGAGGGCATGCACGAGAGCGATCACTTCGTCGCCGCGGACTTCGCCGACCACGATCCGGTCAGGACGCAGACGAAGAGCGGTGCGAACCAGGTCCTCGGCGCTGATCGTTGGGGTGCCCTCCGATGATGGTGGGCGTGTCTCGAGACGCACGAGATGGGTGTGCGACCCTGGAGGAAGCGACAACTCGTTGGTGTCTTCCACGGTGATGATTCGCTGCGTGGGGTCGGCACCGGTGCCGCATTCGGCGAGGAGCGATCGCACCAGTGTCGTTTTGCCGGCACCTGTGGCACCGGACACCACGATGTTGGCGCGGCGCCGCACCAGCGTGCGTAACACTCCCGCCGTGGAGCGGTCTCCGAAGGCGTCGAGTCGAGGGGTGGTCTGGCGGTGACGACGCAGAGCAACCTGCACTCCGCCAACTGCGACGGGAGGGCCGACGGCACATAGGCGTGCGCCTCCTTCGAGACCCACGTCGATGACGGGGTTCATGCGATCGAGGCGCCGGCCGCTTGCGGCCAGAATTCGTTCGAGTTCCACCTGCAGTGTGTGAGCGTCGATGTGTCCGTGGGTGACGAGGGCGTCACCCGTGTCGACCCAGACCAGCCCGTCGTCGGTCACCAGCACATCGTTCACCTCGTCGGTGAGCAGCGCCGTGAGGCGTCCGGTGGTCATAGCGCGCGAGTCGCGAGAGCGTCGAGGACTGCCAGCGTGGCGGGACGGCGAACGCCGAGCAGGCCAGCATCGACGGCTCGGGCGATGGCGGGATCCCACCGCACATGTGCGACCAGTGGTGCACCCACACATCGCACCACATCGTCGACGCCGAGTGCGCGACCTGGTTCGTCGACCACGATGACCCCAGTGCAGTGGTGGCCCTGTCGGTACCAGCGGTGCAGCGCCAGATAACAGGGCCGCAGCACCGCAAAGATCTGATGCGGGATGCCCGTGAGGGCGGTGGGGACCGTCGAGCATCCGGCATCGACGACAACGGGCATGGCAAGGGCGTCGAGACGGCGCGCGCAGCGGGTCCACCCGTCTGCGTCGCCGGGGTCGAGGTTGCTATCGCCTCGGGTGATGAGGGTGCCGGGTTCGGCAACCTTCGGTGGTGGCGTCGGGGCCATCCACTGTGCGACGGTCGTGCTGGTGGCGTCGGGGCTGGTGCCGAGCAGAGCAGGTTGGTCGCCGTCGAGGTCGACGAGCACGGCATTGGCAGCCCCGGCAATTGCGGCCGCGCAGACGCTGACCCCCGAGCCGCCTTTGGGTGATGTGATGATGGTGAGCACTGCCCCTCCACGGTGATGCGCGGGCGGGGAGGTCGGGACGGCGACCCTACGGGGAGTGGGTGTCAGTGTCGATACGTTGCGCTGACCGTCTGTGCCCAGTTGGCAAGAAACACGTCATCGGCGGCACGGATCGATCGGTCGGTGGTGCCCGATGAATGTGGGGTGATGATCACCTGCTCCATATCCCACAATGGACTGGTTGCCGGAAGTGGTTCAACAGCGAACACGTCCAGGCCTGCGCCGGCGAGATGACCGCTGCGCAGAGCGTCGATGAGGTCGTCCTCCACCACGATCTCTCCTCGGCCGACGTTGATGAAGTACGAACCGGCGGGCATCAACGCGAACTCCGCAGCACCGATGGAGTGCCGCGTGTCGTCGTTGAGCGGAGCCGCGACCACCACCACGTCGCTTCTGGCGAGTACCTCGTCACGGCGAACATCGGACCAGCACTCGCATGGTTCGGTGCCGGTGGGAGTGCGACGTGTACCCACGACATCCATGCCGAACGCCACCGCGAGGCGCGCAACCTCTGCCCCGATCGCCCCAAGGCCGATGACCCCGAGGCGAAGGTCGGCGAGATCCCGAGTGAGCAGAGGCGCCCATCGATGCTCGGCTTGGGCACGCCGGAAATGCACCAGGCCACGCACCAGGGCGAGCGCATCCATCATCACCGTCTGTGCAATCGACGTGGCCGAACTCCCAGGAGCGAACAGCACCTCGGCACCGTTGTCGGCCAAGCGTCGGAAGACCTCGTTGTCGCCACCGGCGGAGAACGATTGGAACCACACCAGATTCGGGCTGCGTAGGCACGCCCCGAAGTAGTGCGGTGTGCGCTCGGGCCAGGCGTCGGTGGAGAACCATGCATGGGTGATGCGTGCCAAGTCGTCATCGGCGATCACGCCGTCGGCGCCGAGCACCACGAACTCCACATCAGGACAGATCCCGCGGATTCGTTCTCCAGCGCGGTCGCGGGCGGTGTCGGTGCACAGCAGAACGGGGCCCGACTTCGACGTGTCCACGCCGCGATCGTAGTGTCGAGCTGTGGCCAGCTCCGTCCCGATGCCCGAGGTTGCCGATCCGCGCCCCCGCTGCGATGGGGGCCTGGTCGTCGGTGTGCGCTGCAGCGAATGTGCGACGCCGTCGGCGTGGGTGGTGGGTCGCTGTCCGCGGTGCCTTGGTCAGGTCGTGCCGGAATCATTCGGGCCCATCGGCACGGTGTGGTCGAGCGCCAACGTGCATGTCGCGGTCGGTGAGTACACGCCGACGTACACCTTGGCCTATGTCGATCTCGATGGGGCCGACAGCATTGGTCCGCGGGTGTTGGCACATCTGCGCCCCGGTGGTGAAGTGCCTCCCGGGACGCGCGTCGAGATCGACGGCGATGACGGTGGCGACCTGTGGTTCGTGCCAGCGGGGACGGGTGCATGATGGCCGCTTCGGTTGTTATCAGTGGTGTGGGCACGTCCAACTTCGGACGCGCGCCGCAGTCGCGAATCGAGGCGCTTGCTCATGCCGCGATCGTGGAAGCGCTCGACGATGCCCGGGTCGCTCCGGGTGATATCGATGCCGTATGGCTGGGCACCGTGTTCGGTCCGGCTGGTGTGGCGAATCGGGTGATGGCGGCCTCGGGGCTGGCTGGTGTGCCGGTCTATTCCATCGAGGCGGCGTGCGCCAGTGGCACTGTGGCGCTGCATGAGGCACAGGCGGCCGTGGCCACCGGCCGCCATCAGCGGGTGCTCGCCGTTGGAGTTGAGCAGTTGTCGACGGTGTTCTCGGGACCGATCGTCCCGGAAGCATCTGACCCCGAAGGACGCACGGGGCTTGCCCTCCCCGCGTTGTACGCGCTGTCGGCCAATCGCTACCTGCACGACTATGGGCTGGACCCGTCGGTGCTCGGCCATATCGCGGTCAAGAACAAGTACGCCGGCTCGTTGAACCCGAGGGCGCATCTCGGCGGAGCACCGCCCGACATCGACCAGGTGCTGGGCAGCCGTGCGATCGCTGGTCCGCTGACGCTGCTGCAGTGCTGTCCGATGAGTGACGGTGCGGCAGCAGCAGTGGTCGAATCCGCAGCGACAGCACGTTGCGATGACCCGGTTACGGTGCTGTCGTGTGCGTTCGTGTCGGGAACCTGGTGGAATTCGGATACGTCGCTGCCATGGAGCGTCGACACGGTGCGTGCTGCGGCACGTGCCGCGTTCGATACCGCTGGGCTGACACCAGCCGATGTGGATGTGGCTGAACTGCACGACGCGTTCACGATCGGGGAAGTGCTCACTACCGAGGCACTCGGGTTGTGTGCGGCGGGAACGGCCGCCCAGCGTGCAGCTGACGGCGCGAGTGCGCTGGGGGGAGAGCAGCCGATCAATCCGAGCGGGGGTCTGCTATCACGTGGCCATCCTCTTGGAGCCACGGGTCTTGCCCAGACAGCTGAGATCGTCTGGCAGTTGCGTGGACGCGCCGGTGAGCGACAGGTGGACGGTGCCACAGTCGGTCTGGTCGAGACGATGGGCGGTGGGGCCGCGGGCGTCGACGGCAATGCATGTGTGGTCGCGCTGCTCGGAGGGCCCGGATGACGATGGGTGTGCCGACCAGCGACGTCGACCTGTTGTCAACTGCGTCGTTGATCGATCCACATGCTGCCTACCGCGACCTTCGCGACCTCGGCGAGGTGGTGTGGTTGCCACATCACCGCGCATGGTTCATCGGGCGTTACAACGCGGTACACGAGGCATTTCGCGACCAGCGTTTATCGAGCGACCGCCTCTCTCCGATGGAGGCACGTCTGAGCGACGACAATCGTGCGACTCTGGCGTCCACGATCGATCTGTTGCGCGGATGGATGGTGTTCCACGATCCGCCCGATCACACCCGGTTGCGCGAACCGTTGCGTCGCGCCTTCACTCCTGGTCGCCTCGCAGCACTGCGACCACACGTGGTGTCGATCGTCGATGAACTCCTCGACCATCTCGCCGCTGCGGAGTCGCCGGATCTCATCGCGGATTTCGCTTTTCCGCTGCCGGCAATCGTGATTGCCGAACTTCTCGGGGTGCCGGCCGAGGACCGTGACGATTTCAAACACTGGAGTGATCAACTCGCTGCGCTGGTGTTCGGTTCGTCAGACCGCGGGTCAAAGGCCGCGACCGCCGCAGCCGGTAGTGAGCGGTTCTCGCGGTATTTCGCCGACTTGATCGACAGGTATCGCCAAGCGCCGGAGGACAATTTGGTGTCGGCGTTGATCGAGGTGACCGAGGATGATCCCGACGGAGCAGGTCTCAGCCCGGCCGAGTTGGTGGGGGCCTGCACCCTGTTGCTGTTCGGCGGTCATGAAACCACCACGAACCTGATCGCGAATTCGATGCGGACGCTGATGACACACCCCGATGCGATGGCTGCGGTGGCGAGCGATGCCAGTTCCCACCCGTTGGTGTTCGAGGAACTTCATCGCTTCGACGGATCGACGAAATTGATGGTGCGGGTGGTGGCCGAAGATCATGAACGCGGAGGGTGCATGCTGCGTGCCGGCGAGACGGTGTTGCTGGGAGTGATGTCGGCGAATCGCGATCCAGAGGTCTTCACCGATCCCGACGTGCTGGACATCGATCGGTCGAATGCTCGCAGCCATGTGGGGTACGGCTACGGAATCCACTTCTGTCTCGGTGCGGCGTTGGCCCGTATGGAGGCCGAGATCGCGATCGAGGCGTTGGCCCGTCGATTCCCGGGGATGGGTCATGATCGCGATGCAGTGCGGTACGCCGACGCGTTGATTGGTCGGGGAGTGGCAGCTCTTCCGATCAACGTTACCGATCAGTGTTAACTGAGTATCGTTCAGTGGTCCAGAATTCTCGGCTAGGGTTGGTTCATGGCAGCCGCAGAAGTTTCAGCTCGCGACACGATTCTGGCGCTCGCAGTTGAGATGATCGACGCCGACGGAGAGGCCGCTCTGCGCATGGCCGATATCGCTGAACGCGCTGGCGTCGCCGTGGCACTGATCAGCCACCACTTCGGATCCCGTGAAGGTCTGGTGAGCGAAGCGCAACTGTTCCGCTTCCGACGCCAACCATTTCTTGATGCAGCGCGTATCGAAGCTGCCGTGATGGCGATCGATGATGTCGAATCGTTTCGCGGGCTGTTGCATGAACTCACCCGCGATGTCGTGGGTCTGCAGCGCAGCGTCTTGCGGATGGAACGCGTCACCGAAATCGCCGCGACTCACGGCCGCCCGGAACTTCGCGAGAAGGTGATGGACGCCAACCGCGAGGTGACCGACAGCATCCAACACGCTGTGGCCCTTGCACAACGGGTTGGTTTTGTTCGGCGCGATCTCGATGCTCGTGCTCTGGCTTTGTTCGTGCAGGCCTACGCGATGGGTTTCGTACTCGCCGATCTCGACCCGAACCGGCCTGATGACGAGGCCTTGGCCACGGTTATCGATGCGGTCACGGCGGGTCTGTACGCGTCGTAGTTCGACCGCGTCACGCGTGGTCGTGATCAGGCGGTGAATCCGTCGGTGCGTGCGAGCACCTGCAGCATCACTTCATCGGCGCCGCCACCCACCGAGGTCAATCGGTTGTCGCGGAAGAACCGCGCGGTCCAGTTCTCCTCCACGTACCCCATACCGCCGTGGTACTGCAGGCACATATCGGCCACGCGGCGCACCAGTCGACCAGCGGTCAACTTGGCGATCGTCGCCTGGCGTGTGGTGTCCTCACCGCGGTCATAGGCCTCGGCAATCGCGTAGTTGTAGGTACGCAACAGATCAAGATCTGCAGAGAGTTCCGCGAGGGTGTATTGCAGGTGTTGGTTGGCCAGCAGGGGTTGGCCGAAGGCCTGGCGTTGACGCAGGTAGTCGGCAGTGCGAGCAAGCGCTACCTCACATGCGCCAACCGTGGTGTACGACGCCCACATCCGCTCCACCACGAACTGGGCCATCTGCTGTTGGAATCCTCTTCCGATCTCCCCGATGGTGTTGGTCACCGGCACGCGACAGTCGTCAAAGCTCAACAGGCCGGTATCCGATGCGCGCATACCCAACTTGTCGAGCTTGCGTGACACCGAGAATCCCGGGGCGTCGGTAGGCACGATGATCTGGCTCATGCCGTGGTATCCACCGTCATCGGAGGTGCGTGCCAGCAGGCACAGCCAGTCCGCTTGGAGGCTGTTGGTGATCCACATCTTTGAGCCGTTGATGACCCACTCGTCACCGTCACGGACAGCACGGGTTCGGATGCCAGCCACGTCGCTGCCGGCGTCGGGTTCGCTCACAGCGATGGAGCACACTTGGGTGCCCGCGAGGGCCGGCGCCAAATATCGACGTTTCTGCTCCGGGCTGCCGAAACGAGCGAGCGATGGTGTGGCCATATCGACCTGCACGCCGAGCGCCATCGGCAACGAGCCGTGGTCGCAGCGTCCGAACTCTTCACCAAGGATCACAGTGAAGGCGTGATCGGCACATTGGCCGCCGAACTCCGTCTCGTACTCAAGTCCGAGGAAGCCGAGACTGCCCATCTTCGAAAAGATGTCGTGGAGGGGCATCATTTCGGCATCTTCCCATTCGGGGATGCGCGGGTTGATCTCGTTCTCGATGAAGTCGCGAACGACGGAGCGAAACTCATGATGCTCGGCGGAGAACTGCATGCTGTGACCGTATCCCCTATGGTTCGGCTCATGCCCATCCGCCATCAGCAACGCGCGATCGATCTCGGCATCGTGATCACCGACTCTGATGCAGCTCTCGGTTTCTACCGGGACCTGCTCGGCATGGACCACGAGGGTGATGTTCCCTTCGCCGGTCTTGGTCTGATGCATCGTTTGCGCTGCGGCGATTCGCTGATCAAGTTGATTCGTACCGAACAGATGCCCGATTCGTGCCCGGCGCCCGGTGGCATCGAGGCCGGCACAGGCCTGCGATATTTCACGATCCACATGGAGAATCTCGACGAGATGGTGCAGGTGTGCCGCGATGCTGGCGTGAGCGTGGTGGTGCCACCGATGTCGCCGCGATCAGGTCTGCGGATCGCCATCGTCGAAGACCCCGATCGCAATCTCGTCGAGTTCGTCACCAACGAATGATGTCGCGGCGCGTCGCCGCCGAGGATCACACGGCGAGAAGGTCGCGTGCGCCGGTGTCGCTCGATGGGTGGCGCAGCTTCGACATCGCGCGCGCTTCGATCTGACGGATGCGTTCACGGGTCAGATTGAAATGCTCGCCGACCTCTTCAAGGGTGCGGGGTTCACCGCGATCGAGACCGAAGCGCAACTTGAGGATCTCACGCTCGCGCTCATCGAGAGGTGCGAGGAGGCGGGCGATCTCTTCGGGCAGGAGCGCCGTGGCGGCCACCTCGAACGGTGATTCGGCTGATCGATCCTCGACCACGTCGCCGAGTTCGGCGTCTCCATCCTCGCGCAGTGGCTCCGACAGCGACAGCGGCTCGGCGGCGAATCGCAGCGCCTCGGTCACCTTGTCCTCGGGCATCTCTACCTCGGCGGCGAGTTCAGCAAGGGTGGCCGGTCGGCCGTACTTCAACTCGAGTCGGCTACGCGCTTTCTGCAGGCGTGCCAGGGTGTCGCCAGCGTGGACCGGCAGGCGGATTGTGCGGCCGGTGTTCGCGATGCCGCGCGTGATGGCTTGGCGAATCCACCATGTTGCGTAGGTGGAGAACTTGAAGCCTTTACGCCAGTCGAATTTCTCGACCGCGTGCATGAGGCCAAGGTTCCCCTCCTGGATGAGGTCGAGCAAGGGGAGCCCGGACGCCTGGTATTTCTTGGCAATCGACACGACGAGACGCAGGTTCGACTGCACGAATTGGCGCTCGGCTTCTTCGCCTTTACGAGCCGTGCGACGGAGCTCCCTTTTGCGCGCAGGTGTGACGTCTTTTCCACCAGCATCGAGTAACTCAATGGCTTCTTTGCCAGCCTCAATGGCCTTGGCAAGACGAACTTCATCGTCCTTGGTCAGCAGGTCATACTGACCGATATCGGTCAGGTAGAGACGGACGAGATCCTCGTCATCCCTGTCAACTCGGTCCTTGGCCACTGGCTCCCTTTCGTCACGCGGACAACCGTGCTTCGCTTCGACCCCGCTGGCCCCCGGCCCCTCGGAGACTCCTTGTGAGACGTCTGTCACGATACCTCTAGGAACGGTGCGACCCACCAGTCGAGGTGACAGGTAATCTGATATTCATAACTCGGTGACGCGGGTGACCATTCGGGTCATCAGCGGCGTCGAATGGGTACATGGAACCTGAGGAGGCGACGTGGCAAATCCAGTGTTGAACGAGCGGACGATGGCGAATTGGGCGCCCCCGGCATCCGGTTCGCGGCAGGGGCCTGTTGACGATGGTCCCACCTCTGCATGGGCATCAACAGGTGCGACGATGACGGTGTCGGGCACGATCTCGGCAACGTCGGTGTTATTCGTGTTGTTGCTGGCATCTGCAGCTGTCGGGTGGATTGCCACCGGCAGTCCCGAGGTGAACCCCGATGGCACCGTGGCCTATGGCGTACCCGGTCTCGCGATCGTGGGTGTGATCGTGGGTATCGGATGCGCCTTTGGCTTGATGTTCAAGCCGACACTCGCGCGGGTGCTCGGCCCGGTGTACGCCCTGGCCCAGGGTTTCTTCGTCGGGTCGGTGTCGCGCATGTTCGAGACCTTCTACGACGGCATCGTTGTGCAAGCGGCGGGTGCCACCGTGGCGGTCTTCGGTGTGATGCTTGTGCTGTACCGCTCGCAGGTCATCAAGGTGACCGACCGTTTCCGACGCATCGTGGTGATGGCGACACTTGGTGTCATGGCGTTGTACCTAGTGAGTTTTGTGATCTCGCTGTTCGGTGCCTCGGTGTCGTTCCTGTCCAGCCCGAGTGGTTTTGGCGTTTTGTTCTCGGTGTTTGTCGCTGGTCTGGCGGCGATGAACCTCGCCCTCGACTTCGATTTCATCGAGCGTGGCGTTGAGATGCGCCTTCCAAAGCATTTCGAATGGTTCGCGGCATTCGGTCTGCTGGTGACCGTCGTATGGCTGTACCTCGAATTGCTGCGACTTCTCGCGAAACTGCGCGAGCGCTGATCTGGTGCACAGCAGCGTCGCCGTACCGCTAACGACCACGGTCGCAGTGGTGACGGCGGCCGCAACAGCTCACGCCATCAACGCGCCGCGCCCGGTCATCGTTGCCATGGTGGGTGTGGCTGCGGTGAACGCTGTCGTCTCCGCCGTGCGTGGCGTCTACGACATCACCTGTTCACGCGGGCTGATCGCGCTGATCGTTGATTCGACATGGGCGGTGGTGATGACGGCTGCGGCCGTGGTGGCCCATGGTGTGGCCGCGGCGATGGCGATGATGGGCCGTTCTCCGGGGTTTGATGCAACGGCGAGCCGCGGGTCGACGATGCACATTTACCGACGAGGACTTGTCGTACGCGGTGGCTATGCGATCACCCTCGGCAACGTGGTCTCTGGTGCTGGCGATATGTCGGTGCCATCGCGACACGCGTTGGTATGGGATCACGAACGGGTCCATGTGGCTCAGGCTCGTCGGTGGGGGCCGGCGTACCCGGTGCTGTACCTCTCGTGGATGCTATGGGGCACGATTCGTGTGGGTGTCTGCTGGGTGGGCTCGGGCGGTCATGGCGGATGGTCGGCCCTGGTGCGTGGTGTCGATA
>Ga0208785_1000983_pt1 | contig 12564 bp, 20 predicted proteins | sample DEB08_DNA_2_FD_185499 | JGI IMG/M metagenome (GOLD analysis project Ga0208785, IMG submission 185499) | Aqueous microbial communities from the Delaware River and Bay under freshwater to marine salinity gradient to study organic matter... | ecosystem: Environmental > Aquatic > Marine > Coastal ...
TAAAGTGGTTCAATGTTTTCTTTCTTAGAATATGTGTATTGTAGCATACATAAAATACTCTGTCAATGCTAATAGTCAATAAAATTATAAATAATATATAAGAAAACAACAGACAAAAAAAGAGGGCATTTCTGCCCTAGCTTTTCTTCAAATCTTCATGCCTTTGCACTAAGTATCCCAACTTGTGCATCATACCAAACAAGGAGTCCTCGTCAGCCTCGCTTAAAGCTACTTTTAAGGCTTGTTCTCTCTGTTCCCTTTCAAACTCCTTAGTCTCTAGGTATTCGTCTACAAAATCCATGCTCTCGACCTCACCAGACTCGTTAACATAGCCCTTATCTTCGCACCAACTAATATATCTTTTAATTCCACTCATACTTTCTCCCTTCTTATTAAAATTGAGGCTCAAACTCTATGCCTCTATCAACTAAAGACTTGAAATGCTCTGCTTTACTTTTGTAAAACAAAGCATCACTAAGTCTATCTTCAAAGTCAGCATCTAAGTATAGATTGTGTAGCCTTTTATACTCGACTGCACAGTCTAATAGCTTATGCTCAACTTCCCAATTTCTACCAGTCATATCAATCATTGAGTCTATTATACATCAAATCAAACTCAACATCTTCTCTTGATGGTGAGTTAGCACCCAAGTATTTCTTAAGTATTAACTCTGTATCTTCCTCAATAAGTCTTAGCCTTTCAATACGCTCATCAATCTCTCTCTTGAGTTTCTTCTTAGCCTTATTCTTACGAGTCAACTCTACTTCCAACTCCTTTACCCAACCTTGACTAGTTGCCCCTTTGATGTTCATTGTGTGTACTCCTTGCTTATGAAATCACCACGACTCATGCCTTTGTCAGCGTACTCATCTTCATAGTCTTGCCATTGTCCAACCTTAGGCTCACTCTTGTAATCAGCTAATAGCTTTTCAAGTTCGGAAAGGTCAGACCAAAGACTTTTAATCTCTAGCTTGAGTGCATCATTTTCTTTCTTGAGAGTTCTATTAATTCTCAAGGCCTCATCATTAAAGTGTTTATTGTTATTCGGGTTCATTCTAATACTCCAAAAAAATATAACCAGACAAGTATGTTGACAGCCAGATAACACATTGTACTGAATGTCAACACAGTTTCTTCTACCTTTAGCTTTGTATTCTCATTCAAAATCTTCATCCTCGCAATCTTCGTCCTCGCAATCTTCGTCCTCGCAATCTTCGTCAATACTTTTGATACGCTCTTGCAAGTCTCCAATTCTTCTATCTTCTTCTAGTGATTGGGGATTACAATCTCTTAAAAAATCATCTATGTCATTCAGTAATGATTTTAAAGATTCAATTTCACTCTCCAACACTTTGTTTTCTTCATACATTTCTTGAGCCATCATAATCTACCACCAACTATCATAAACTACTTTGTAGCCATCTTTAATTGCTTGTAGTCCATTCTTAACAAACTCAAGGTCATAAGCATCTTGTTCCTTAACTTCTTCTGTGTCATAGTCATAACTATCATGACCAAAGAAGAAGCCTTGAGTATCAGGTAATTTCTTCTCCTTAATATACTTCTGTAATCTATTGAGGTCAATCTCATCTAACTCAATAGGAACACAATTAAATACTTGAGAAGTTTCTGTGGTGTTTGGGCAACCCTTTTCTTCCCAAAGCATTTGCATAAACCCATGCAATCTGTTGTGTTTTCTCCAACTAGCAAGGTCAACATCATTTTCATTCTCTTGCCTTAAATCTTCCGACTTAGTTTTCCACGCATACATATCTAATCCCATATTTTTTCCTTTTCTTAGTTAATAGGAGTATAGACTATCGCCCTCATGAGTCAATAGCAATAGCCTATATTTCTAACAACTAATTTATACTTACTTCGGTTATGTTACTTGACTTAGTTCGCATACTTGTGTACTGCTTTTTATAACCTCATCCCTTTTAATTTTTCTGCTTAGTATAAATAAGTGAGCAGTTTTATTGAAGGCAAATTGCAGTCATTAGTCATACTCAGGACTCCTCTCTAGATTTTCAGGACTTCCACCAATTGGCACTAGATACCTGTGAGATGTAGCTGAAGGGGTATACATCCATGCTACAAATTTGGGAGCAGTTTATCAAGTCATACTCAGGACTCGGAGATGTTCCTATATTAATCTTGAAAAGAAATTGAATTGATTGTTCAACTGGATAAATACTTGTACTTGCCATATCAATACAGCACTATTAAATATTATCCCAAAGAAACCAACCCATACTAATATTTTAGCAATCATTTCTTTTTGGCTATGTCTTAACCACACTCTTTTATTCTTTCTCATTACATTTCTCCCCAACCCGCAGAGGTCAGCCAATCATTATCTGCCTTGACATTTGCCTCGTGGTTTCTAATACTTCTCATCTTTTCCTTATCGTTCTCGCAATCATCACAAATTGCTAATCTACCATAAGGGTTTGTATATCCACACTGAGTTAATACTGGCTTATAATCAATGCCAGTATCAACAAAGTATTCTACTTCATTATTACATGTTGCCATTTTTTTCTCCTTAGTTATAAAGAGTTTGGACAGTAGCCCTCGATACTGCCCAAAGTTTTTACAACTTATTCACCACCCCATGCAATCATGTCACGCTTTAAACCATGACCTTTGTCTATCCATTTAATGGGGTAGTTGTTCTTTCTTTGCCAATAATTGACAGAGTAATTATCAAACTTAACTATCCATTCTTGCTCTTGCATTTCTTTAAAACAAGACTGTTTATATTGTTCTTCATATCCATACTGCCATTTGACTTTAATCTCTTTATTATCTCTAACCCTTAAAATTCTGGCACTATGGTAAGTGTTTCCGTTAACTTTATCAAACCATTTCTTAATCGTTGCTATGTATTTAATATCTCTTTCCATCTTTGTATCTCCTTGCTAGTTAAAAGAGTTGAGGCACTCTTGACGAATGCCCCAAGTTTTTTAGCTAGTCCTCATCAATACAATGTATCAGTATTTGAGATTCGGGAACATGATATTCATCCGAGGCTTGTTTGATAAGAATCATCTCTGCCTCTTTCTCTGTAAATGCTTCGACATGTTCCCACATATTGGTAATGATGTCAAAGCCTATGTGGAAAGTTTTCTTCTCCATTTGGTATCTCCTTGCTAGTTTAAACGCAATAAGGCACACGCATAAAACATGTATGCCTTACAACTTTTAAACTAAGTACAAGCTAGGATTTATTGCCCCACTTGTAACGCTAACCAGATTTTTAAAGAGCAACACATGGACAGGAAAACACACGCATTTAATACCTTACATAATACACAACTTGCTATAAAAGTCAAGCACTTTCTTCAATTAATTTAAAACTATTGCATATAAATATATTAATGAGAACATCTATTATATGCTACTGAGAACCATTCGCAATTAAGAATTATTCCTAGATGAGAACCATTCGCATTAAGCGTAGATGGTAATTATTCGCATTTGCGAGTCAGTCGCAAGTAAGAATGCAAATGATAGTCATTCTCATTTAGAAAAACCCCGAAAGGTCGAAGCCCCCCACCCAAATCGTGCGTGTGCCCACACACAGAATCTAACCTCCATGTAAAATTATTATTTTTTGAGTAATTTCCCCGCACAAACTCCCCGAATTCGGGCACAATGAATAAAATACTTACACAAACTAAGAAATTTATGGTATAATATTGCTTATATTTTAAGTTAACTAAGCTACTATACCTAGAACCAAACATATAAAGTTACATTGAACCCATCATCATTGTTGATATAAATTAAATGAATCACTTTGTATATATTCTAGGAATAGCATAAGCAATTTTATGGTATAATATTAGTATATGGCAAATAAAGGAACAATTTCTGCTGACTCCGAAAAGGAAATCAAAGAAATAGAAAAAGAATTAGAAGAAGAACTACGCTATGCAGTAGCATCATCTAAAGGTATAGTACCAGCAGATGCTGTAATTAAGATTGAGCGTAAGAAAGGCCGACCTACTGGTGGACTTAGTGCAGAATCTAAGAAAGCTGGAGGTAAAAAATCTAGAATTAAACGTGGACAAATATATAAACCTACAGATGACGATTATTCTAAGGTAGAAGAAATGGTTTGTATAGGTTTAGACCAGCATACTATAGCCAAGATTATGGGTATTTCTAATGCCACCCTAAATAAATATTATGCACACAATTTATCTGTAGGAAAAGAAAAGCGTACCGCAAGGGTTGCCGGAGTTGCCTATGAAATGGCAGTTTCAGGTGAATCTCCTAGCATGACTACGTTTTGGTTAAAGACTCAGGCCGGATGGTCTCCGAAACACCACGTTGTTGTAGAAGATAGACAGTTTGACATACAATGGGCCAGCGATGAAGCTGACATTGCGGATGCAAATCAAATATTAAGGAACAAGGATAGCAAAGTACACTAGTATTTATGCAAGAGGAGAGGAAATCTATTGTAATTCCCTATACACCTAGGGATTTACAGAAACACTTACATACTAATCTAGATAGATTTAATGTAGTTGTATGTCACAGAAGGTTTGGTAAGACTGTATTTGCAATTAATCAGTTAATTAAAAGTTCTGTAGAAGATATACAAGCTGGTAAAAGAGCACCACGCTATGCATACATAGCACCACTGTTTAAGCAGGCAAAGACAGTAGCATGGGATGAACTTAAAAGACTATGTGCTGTATTTCCTGAAGTAAAGTTTAACGAGGCAGAACTAAGAGCCGACTTTATGGGAGCGAGGATACAGCTATACGGTGCAGACAATTACGACACTCTCAGGGGAATTTATTTAGATGGGGTGGTGCTTGATGAGTACGCTCAGATGAACCCTAAGATGTTCTCTGAGGTTATAAGGCCGGCACTAAGTGATAGAAAGGGGTATGCAATATTTATTGGCACACCTAAAGGCAAGAACGAATTTTATGATATATACCACTCTGCCCCAGAGAAGAAGGGATGGGCTAGATTCTTATACAAGGCGAGTGAAACAGGAATACTAGATAATGAAGAACTGGAACTTGCGAAACAAGATATGGCAGAGACTGAATTTGAACAAGAATACGAGTGTTCTTGGTCTGCTGCACTTAGAGGTGCGTATTATGCTAAAGAGATTGAAACTGCTTATGAAGAAGACAGAGTGGGGAAAGTCCCTTATGACCCGTCTAAACAAGTAGTAACAAGCTGGGACTTAGGGGTAAGTGATGCAACCTCAATTTGGTTCTGCCAGTTTGTAGGTAAAGCAGTACATATTATAGATTATTTTGAAGGTTCAAACGAAGGATTGCCATACTATATAGATGTACTTAAAGCAAAAGGCTACAGGTATGGTGCACACATAGCACCGCACGATATTGTAGTACGAGAATTTTCTACTGGTAAGTCAAGACGAGACCTAGCATTTGACCTAGGCATTGACTTTCAAGTAGCACCAAAGTTAAAGGTTATGGATGGTATAGACACTACCAGAACTTACTTAAATAAATGCTGGTTTGATGAAGAAAAAACCAAGAAAGGTTTAGAAGCATTACTACAATATAGAAGTAGTTATGATGACAAGAAAAAGATTTGGTCACAAAGACCAGTCCACGATTGGACTTCACACGCTAGTGATGCGTTTCGCTACTTATGTGTAACAGATGTAGTGTTTACAGGTAATGATAGTGTCTGGGGAAGGGAACTCCCTAAGACAGATTTAAGTTGGATAGTATAAGGAGAAGGTATGAATCCAAAATGGTTAGAAAATAAAATATTAGAAATATTGCAAGAGGTTCGAGACATCAAACATATTATGAAAGCAGTTAGTATGTCACAACCACCGGCAAAACCGGTAAAAGAACCAGCAAACAAAGGTAAATAATATATGGCAAAAATGACAAAAAGGGAGCTATCTGCTCACCTAGAGCAAGAAATACAATCTGCTTTAGGTTACAAAGACGGAAAGCTCACAGAGCAACGCTCTGATGCACTAGACCGTTACTATGGTAAAAAGTATGGTAACGAGCAAGAAGGTCGCTCACAGATTGTCACAAGAGATGTAGCTGATGTAATCGAATGGATTATGCCAAGCCTGATGAAAATATTTACTTCAGGCGATAAGGTAGTACAATTTGAACCACAAGGCCCAGAAGATGTAGAGATGGCAAAGCAGTCTACTGATTATGTTAATTATGTAATCATGAGACAGAACCCCGGATTTCAAACTATATACCAATGGTTCAAAGATGCACTGCTACAAAAGAACGGTATAGTTAAACACTATTGGGATGACAGTAGTGAGACATTAAGAGAAGAATATAAAAATCTTACTGAAGAAGAGTTTACTGCTCTTTTAATGGATGACAATGTCGAGGTAAAAGAACACACAGCTAATGGCGGTGAAGAGAACATGGATGAAACAGCTCTTGCACCACAGGCTGTAACACACGATGTTGTTGTCAATAGAACATATGAAGATGGACAAGTTCGTATAGAAGTTGTACCACCGGAAGAATTTTTAATAAACAAGTATGCCAAGACAATAGAGGATGCTCGTTTTGTAGGACACAGGGTAAAGAAAACTAAGTCTGAGTTAATACAACAAGGATACCCTAAAAGTAAAATAGAGAATGTATTTAGTAATGACGAAGCTGACCACAAAGCCGAAAGACTTTCTAGATTCTCACACGAACAAGACAATGCACCAGAGGGTGACATTGATGATGGAATTTGGGTTACAGAATGCTACATGCGTGTAGACTTTGATAATGATGGCATTGCTGAACTAAGAAAAGTAACGAAGGTTGGAGATGAACTTTTAGATAATGAGGCTGTGGATAGTGTTCCCTTCTCCTCCCTTACACCTATACCAATGCCTCATAAGTTTTACGGTCTGAGTATATACGACTTAATCTCTGACCTTCAACTCATTAAGACTACACTAATGCGTAACTTGTTAGACAATATGTATCTAACAAATAATGGGCGATATGAAGTAGTCGAAGGACAAGCTAATTTAGATGACCTAATGACTTCTAGACCGGGTGGTATTGTACGAGTGCGTACACCGGGTGCTGTTAACCCACTGGGAACACCACAACTAGATGCTAACTCATTCAACATGCTAGGATACTTAGATAGTATTAGAGAAGAAAGAACAGGAGTTAGTAAACAATCAATGGGTTTATCTGAAGGTGCGTTAAAGTCACATCAAACTGCTACAGGTGTCGGTCAAGTTATGACTGCTGCACAGCAAAAGATTGAATTAATAGCTAGAGTATTTGCTGAAACAGGAATGAAAGACCTAGCAAACTCTGTCTATATGTTAGTACAGAAATACGAAAAGCCTGAGAAATTAGTTAGATTAAATAACAAATGGACTACACTATACCCACACGAGTGGAAAGAAAAAGTAGATTGTGTAGCACAAGTAGGTCTAGGGTTTGGTAACAAAGATATGAACCTGATGCACTTAGGTAGGTTGTCGCAAACAATACAGATGATTGCACAACACCCAGCAGCAGGCATGTTACTTAAACCAAAGCATGTATATAATCTAGTAGCCGAGCAAATAAAAGCTATGGGTATGAAGAATGTAGATGATTTTATACAAGACCCGGGTGAAGCAGATGTACCACAACAACAAGGACCTAGTCCAGAAGAGCAAGCTAAGCAAATGGAAGCACAGCTTAAAGCTGAAGAAATAAAAGTCAAACTACAAAAAATACAGCAAGAGTCTGCACTAAGACAACAAGAAATGCAAATAGATGCTGAAATAGCACAGCAAAATCTTGAACTAAAAGCACAAGAAGCTAAAGTAGAAATGCAAATTAAAGCACAAGAACTTGAAATTAAAAAAGCAGAGCTTGCACTTAAACAACAAGAACTTGTATTAGAGAGAGAACAAGAACGAGCTGTTAAAATAGGAGACTAAATGGGGAACAAGGGAGAAGAATTAGCAAGGGCAGACCAAGCTAAACAGATTTTAGAACATCCTCTTTATATAGAGGCTCTATCTACAGTCAAGGAAGCATTAATACAATACTTACTTGATACTAAAGTTGCCGAGGAAGTAGAAAGAGATAGGTTATACATAACAATCAAGGCACTGGAGTTAGTTAATCAACATATAACTTCTGTACTTGAAACAGGCAAACTTGCTGAAAGGGAGCAAGAAAAATTTTTAACACAATAGAGGAGAAAGACCGATGGATTCTGTAGAGAACACCCAAGAAGGTAGATTTGAAAGAACACAAGCAGGTTCAGCAGAAGAAGCTGCAAACCAAATCCTAAGTATGTGGGACTCAGAAGAGCAAACCGCAAACGAGGAAACCGAAGCCACTGTTGACGAGGAAGTGGTAGAGGACACAGAGGAAGCTGAAGAGGTAGAAGAAAAAGCCCCCGAAGAAGAGGGACAAGCTGAAGAAGAAACCGAGGAAGAGGTAGACGAAGAAGAAGCTGAAGAAGAAACTGAAATAGTAGCCGAAGAAGATTTAAAGTATACCATTAAGGTAGACGGAGAAGAATTTGAGGTTGGTATTGATGAGCTTAAGAACGGATACCAAAGGCAAGCTGACTATACTCGTAAGTCTCAGGCACTAGCCGAGCAGCGTAAGGAGACGGAACAAATCCAGTCCGAGCGTATGCAACTAGAGCAAGAGAGGCAAATGTACGCAAATGGCCTACAAATGTTGCAAGAGCAACAGGCAGCCAAACTGAAAGACTTTGATAGTGTTGATTGGGAAGCATTAAAAGCAGAAGACCCTTATCAATACATGATAAAGAAAGATGAGTACAGAGATGCACAGGAAAGAGTTAATAATATAGTAGCTGAACAACAAGCTGTTCAACAAGAACAAGCTAGACAGGCTCAACAAGCAAGAGCACATTTTGTTCAACAAGAATATACTAGATTAATTAATGCTTTACCTGAGTGGGGTGATAATAAATCTACTATAAGAAAAGACATACAAGAGTATGCTTCTTCAGTAGGATTTAGGCCTGAAGAGATTAACCAGTTAGCAGACCACCGTAGTATTCTTGTTATTAAGAAAGCTATGGAATACGATAAACTAACAACAAAGGTTGCTCCTAAAAAGAAGGCAGTCAAAAAAGTACCCAAAGTACAAAAGTCTGGAAGAGGAAATTCAAAGGAAGATGTAGCTGCTGAAAAAGCCAAAGAAAAGCGTGCTCGGTTAAAGAAGTCAGGTAAACAAGATGATGCCGCTTCTTTATTTTATGATATGCTTTAATATGGAGAAATGAAATGCCTACGCAATTCAAAACTTATGATGCAACAGCAATCCGTGAGGATTTGTCTGATGTAATCTACGACATCTCTCCTACTGATACTCCCTTCCTATCGAGTATTGCAGGTAAAGGCTCAGTTGCTAACACTTACTTTGAGTGGCAAACTGATGCATTAGCTGCTGCTTCTGGAACTAACTATCATGTGGAGGGTGCAGCTGCTGGTACTGCTGCAACAACTGCTACTACTCGTTTGGGTAACTACACTCAAATCAGTAAGAAAGTTGTTGAAGTTACTGGTACGCACGAAACTGTAAACAACGCTGGTAAAAAATCTGAGATGGCTCACCAACTCGCTAAAGCTTCTAAGGAGCTTAAGCGTGACATGGAGACTTCACTTCTAGCTGACAACGCTGCTGCTGCGGGTAACGCAACTACAGCTCGTGAGACTCGTGGAGCTGCTAACTGGATTACAACTAACGTAACTGATGCTGGTACTTCTGGTACTAACGCTGCGGTTGTTGAGGACGACATCATTGCAGTAGCTGAAGCTACTTGGAATGCTGGTGGAGAGCCTTCAACTATGCTACTTGGTGCTACTAACAAGAAGTTAGTAACAGCTATGTCAGGTCGTGCTGATGCAGTACGTTCAGTATCAGATGACAATATGTCAATCTACAATGCAGTAGATGTATATGTATCGGACTTTGGTACATTCAACATTCACTTGGATAGATACTGCGACCAAGACGTTATATACTTCTTAGACCACGACATGTGGTCAGTTGATTACCTTCGTGATTTCCAAACTGTGGACATCGCTAAAGAAGGTGACTCAGACAAGAAGATGCTTCTAGTTGAGTACGGTCTACGTTGTGGCAACGAAGCTGCTAACGGTAAGATTAGATACACTACTGGTTAATATAACCAACTACCACCCTAGGCAACTGGGGTGGTTTACATTATGGCAATTGATACAAAAATAATAACAAATTTAGACGGAAGCCTTACTGTCGCTAGTGGACAAAACGATAAGGCAGTCAAGAAAGTAGCTGACTTTAATAAACAAGATAAGTTTACTGCTGGCACAAGAAACAAATACAAAGGTGACTCACAGTTTTCACACCGAGTTGCAAGAATACCCCTGATTGTAGTAGAAAAAATGATGAGGGAAGGTGTGTGGGGAAACCAAGAAAAAATGAAAGAGTGGTTAAACCACCCAGACAACGCTCCTTGGAGAACTACTAAAGGAAAAGTATAATGGCATTAGGTACATATACAGAATTAAAAGATGCAATAGCAGACTGGTTAGATAGGTCAGACTTGACCGCAAGAATACCAGACTTTATTGCACTAGCAGAAGCTAGGATAAATAGGGAGCTACGCATTCGCCCTATGGAAGTAAGAAGTACAATGTACACTACAGCAGACCAACAGTATTTTCAACTGCCGGGTGGTTACATTCAAATGCGTAACATACAGCTAAACACAAACCCAACTACACCTCTTGAGTATATTACACCAGAGATGCTAGATAGATTATATGGCAGTACCACAACGGGTAAGCCAAGAGCCTATACTTTGATTGGAGACGAGATTCAGCTAGCACCTATACCTGACTCAGCCTACCAAGTAGAAATGGCTTTCTACGAGAAATTTACTCCATTAGGAGATGGTTCTGCTGGTACTGTAACAAGCAACTGGCTAACTGCAAATGCACCAGACGTTTTACTGTACGGTGCTCTTATGGAAGCAGAGCCTTTTATAAAGAACGATGAACGCATACCTGTGTGGCTAAATGGATATAGCAATGCAATAAACAAATTACAACAGCAAGACCAAAGGGATAGACACTCTGGTTCTGCAATGAGAGTAAGAAATATATACTCTGGTGTTGAGGGTAGAAACTAATGGCTTCTAGCACTTGGGCAGCAGATACGTCAACTTGGTCTAGCAATTCCTACATATGGGATAACAGCACATACCAAGTAACAGCTAATATGACACAGACTATATTATCTAAGAGTGGTCTGGAAGATACAATATTCCCTAGGTCTTTGTCTATGGGCGGTAACTATGGAATGTCTGGCACAACAGCACACGTTATGCCATCAACAGCTACACTAGAAGGTACTAGTGCAGTAACAAACAGTCAGACAGCACAGCTTCCAGTCAGTGGAACTCTGGCAGGAACAAGCAATATAAAGAACAACGTAAACTTTGAAGAGAGTGGCACTATGGGTATGACAGGTTCTGCCTCAAGTAACAACACCTTCTTATGGAACGATGTAGCGGAAGACACGGATACACTTTGGACAAAGATAAGTGACCCAGATGAATAATAACAGGAGTAAATAATGGCATTAGAAAATGTAAACATAGGGCTTGCTAACTATTGGAAAGTTACTTGTCTTGACAAAGACGGAAACGTCAAATGGGAAGAGAATAAGAAAAACCTAATTACTACAGTAGGTTTAAACCATATTCTTGACACACAGTTCCACGCAACAACTCAAGTAACTACTTGGTACATAGGTCTTAAAGGAGCTGGCACCCCAGTTGCTGCTGACACTATGGCCTCGCATTCTAGTTGGGCAGAGATAATAGATTACTCTGGCAATAGAAAAGAATGGACTGAGGGAGCTGCTTCTTCTGGAAGTATGACTAACGCATCAAGTGTGGACTTCTCAATTACAGGCACAGCTACAATTGCTGGTGCATTTTTAAACACAGCAGCGACAGGAACAGCAGGTACACTATACGGTGTAGTTGACTTTAGTTCTTCAAGAGCAGTAATCTCTGGTGACACACTACAGGTAACGGTAACAGTAACAGCTGCTTCAGCATAAAGGAGTAGAGAATGGCTTTAGAGGATTTAACAGGTACTAAGTACATAGATGACCTCGTAGCGACTAACCCAGCAGCAGGCGATAATGTCTCTGAGGGTGATGACCATATACGAGGAATCAAGAATGTACTAAAGACTACATTCCCCAGCATTGATGGTGCAATAACTGCAACAGATACTGAGCTTAACTATGTAGATGGTGTTACCTCTGCTATTCAAACTCAGATAGATACTAAGGCAGCAACTACTGCGGTAGTAACTAAGACATCAGCCACAGGGTCAGGTGCTCTGCCAGCAGGTACAACAGCACAAAGAGATGGCTCACCTTCTGCTGGTTACATTAGATTTAATACAACAGATACGAGTGCTGAGATTTATGATGGTTCAGCTTGGACAGCAGTAGGCGGTGGTAACACTACAGACAAAGGTTTGTACGAACACGCTCACACCATATCAGCTGACT
>Ga0208785_1000984_pt1 | contig 12563 bp, 12 predicted proteins | sample DEB08_DNA_2_FD_185499 | JGI IMG/M metagenome (GOLD analysis project Ga0208785, IMG submission 185499) | Aqueous microbial communities from the Delaware River and Bay under freshwater to marine salinity gradient to study organic matter... | ecosystem: Environmental > Aquatic > Marine > Coastal ...
GCGGAGGTCCGCGACCGCGTCGCGCTGGCGCTGCTCGGCGGCCGGATCGGCCCGGAAGACGCGGAGGTCCTCGTCGCCCGGGTCGTCGACGCCGATGACCCGGCGCCGTCCGGTGTCGACGTCCCGCTGCTGCCGGTACGCGCCCTCCTCGATCCGGGCGTGGAACCAGCCCTGCTCGATGCAGGCCAGCGCACCGCCCTGGGCCTCGATCTCGGCCAGCGTGGCCTCGATGCGGCGCTCGAGCTCGTCGGTGAGGTGCTCGACGTACCAGCTGCCGCCCAGGGGGTCCGCGACCGCGGTGAGGCTGGTCTCGTGCAGCAGGATCTGCTGCGTGTGCAGCGCCGTGAGCGCCGCGTCCTCGGTCGGGACGCCGAGCGCCTCGTCGTACGCCGAGACGTGCAGCGTCTGCGCCCCGCCGAGGACGGCCGAGAGGGCCTCGAGGGTCGTCCGGGCCACGTTGTTCAGCGGCCGCTGCGCCGTCAGGCGCGACCCGGCGGTGAAGGCGAAGATGCGCAGCGCCCGGCTCTCGGGCCGCTGCGCACCGAGCCGCTCGGACATGATGCGGTCCCAGACGCGCCGGGCGGCCCGGAACTTCGCCACCTCCTCCAGCAGGTCCATGTTCGCCGAGAGGAAGGTGAACAGCGACGGCGCGAACCGGTCGACGTCGAGACCACGGGCCATCGCCGCCTCGCAGTAGGCGATGCCGTTCGCGAAGCTGAACGCGATCTCCTCGACGGGATCGGACCCCGCCTCGCGGATGTGGTAGCCGCTGATGGTGACCGGGGTCCAGGCCGGCAGGTGCTCGGCGCAGTGCTCGATGACGTCGGCGACGATGCGGAGCCCCGCCGCCGGCTCGTGGATGTAGGTCCCCCGGGCGAAGTACTCCTTCAGGACGTCGTTCTGGATCAGGATGCGGATGCCGCCGGGGTCGATGCCACGGCGGCGGCAGACCGCGACCACCAGCGCCAGCCAGATGTGCCCGATGGCGTTCGCGGTGGTGCGGATCTGGCGGACCTCGCCGAGGTCGATGCCCTCGAACAGCCGCTCCATGTCCTCGAGGCTGTCGATGGCGACGCCGACCTTCCCGACCTCGCCGAGCGCCAGCGGGTGGTCCGAGTCCAGCCCCATCTGGGTCGGGAGGTCCAGCGCCACGCTGAACCCGGTCACGCCGGCGGCGATCAGCTGCCGGAAGCGCTGGTTGGTCTCCTCGGCGGTGCCGAACCCGCCGTACTGCCCCATGATCCAGGGGGCGGTCCGGTACCCGTCGGGCGTGATGCCCCGGGTGAACGGCGGGGCGCCGGGCTCGCCGACCCGCGCCGCGGCGTCGGGCGCGACGTCCTCCGGGCCGTACGCGGCCCTGACGGGGATGTCACCCCCCGCCGTGGTCCACCCGTCGTCCGCCCCCGTCGCCATCGCCGTGACCGTCGTCAGCCGTCGACGCGGACGACGGTCGCCTCGGCCTCGCCGAGCCCACCGCAGAGCGTGGCCAGACCGAAGTAGGGCCGCGTGTCACCGGCCTCGGCGCGGCGGCGCCGCAGCTCGTTGATCAGGGTCAGCACCAGCCGCGCACCGGTCGCCCCGGTCGGGTGCCCCAGCGCGATCGCGCCGCCGTTGACGTTCGTCCGGGCGCGCAGCTCCTCGGCCCGGTCGCGGTCACCGTCGGCCATCCGCAGGGTGGTGACCAGCGGGACGGCCGCGAACGCCTCGTTGATCTCGATGAGGTCGATGTCGTCGTAGGTCAGGCCGGCCTTCTCGAGCGCCAGCCGGGCCGACTCGGCGGGGATCGACGCGATGCGGTCCGGGTGACCCGAGGCCATCGCCGAGCCGACGATCGTCGCGAGGGGTGCGGTGCCGCGGCGGCGCGCCTCCTCGACGTCCATCAGCACCAGGGCGGAGGCGCCGGTGCTCAGACCCGGCGCGTTGCCGGCGGTCACCGTCGGGCTGCCGTAGATGAGCGGCAGGCGGGCCAGCTTCTCGAGCGTCGTGCCCGGGCGCGGCGACTCGTCGGCCTCGAGGACGACCGGGTCGCCCTTGCGCTGCGGGACGGAGACCGGGAGCAGCTCCTCCGTGAACCGACCGGCCTCGTGCGCGGCGGCCCACCGCTCGTGGCTCCGGACGGCCCAGGCGTCCTGCTCCTCGCGGGTGACACCGAACTCGACCGCCTCCTCGCCGGCCTGGACGGCGCGGGGCTTCCCGGTCATCGGGCAGGCGATGACCAGCTGGTCCTTCAGGGTGACGTCGCCGAGACGGGCGCCCCACCGCTCCTGCGTCAGGAAGTACGGGACGCGGCTCATGTTCTCGGTGCCGCCGGCCAGCGCGACGCCGACGTCGCCGGTCCGGATCGCGCGCGCCGAGAGGTTCACGGCCGCCATCGACGAGCAGCAGGCGCGGTCGACGGTGTACGCCACCCGCTCGGGCGGGATCCCGGCCTCGATCAGCACCTGACGGGCGATGGAGCGGTCCGCACCGGGGAGGTTGACGCCGACGGCGACCTCCTCGACGTCCTCCGGCGCCACGCCGGCCCGACGCACGGCCTCGGCGAAGACGGGACCGCCCAGCTCGGGGAGCGAGAGGTCGCGGAGGGTGCCCCCGAACGACCCGAACGGCGTCCGGACCGAGCTGACGACGGCGACCTCGTTCATCCTGCTGCCTCCCTCGCGGCCCCCTCCGGGTCCGCGCCTGCGGTGGTCGGGGGACGCCGGCGCCTCAGACGACGCCGGCCTCCCGGAGCGCCCCGATCTGCTCGGGGCTGCGGCCGAGCCCCGCCAGCACCTCGTCGGTGTGCTCACCGAGGAGCGGCGCGGGCCGCGCGATCGGCTCGGTGCTGGCGGACATCTTGACGGGCGGACCGACCAGCCGGACCTGCCCGAGGACCGGGTCCGGGACGTCGATCATCAGCTGGCGGGCCTCGACGTGGGGGCAGGCCGCGATGTCCTCGGCGGTCTGGACCGGCCCGACGGGCAGCCCGGCGGCGAGCAGCGCCTCGGTCGCCTCGGCGCGGGTCCGGCCGGCGAACCAGGCCCGGATGGCGTCGCCGAGCGGCCCGTCCATGCCGCGCGCGCGCTCGGGACCGGACCGCGCGCCCTCGGCCCCGGCGAGGTCCGGCCGCTCGATGGCGGTGCAGAACTTCGCCCAGTCCTTCTCGGTCGCGACGATCAGCGCCACCCAGCCGTCCGAGCACTCGAACGGACCCCACGGCGCCATGTACAGCTCCCGGCCGCGCTCGAGGACGTCCCCGGCCAGCGAGTGTGCGCTGACGGAGCGCTCGGCCAGCGCGACGATGGTGTCGTACATCGAGACGTCGACGTACTGACCGAGGCCGGTCCGCTCGCGCTGCAGCAGCGCCAGCGCGATCGCGTGCGCCGCGTTCATCCCGCTGACGATGTCGCCGAGGGCGACACCCAGCCACGTCGGCGGACCGCCCTGCTGGCCGCAGGTGTGCATCAGCCCGCCCATCGCCTGAGCGACGATGTCGTAGGAGGGCCGACCGCTGTACGGGCCGGTGAACCCCTCCATCGACCCGAAGCCCGAGATGCTGGCCATGATCAGGCCGGGGTGGTCGCGCGAGAGCTCGGCGTACCCGAGACCCATCTCGTCGAGGAGCCCCGGCCGGAAGTTCTCGACGACGACGTCCGAGGCCAGCGCCAGCTCGCGGAACACCTCACGGCCGCGCTCGTCCTTCAGGTCGAGCGTGATGCTGCGCTTGTTGCGGTTGAACCGGAGGAAGTAGCCGCTGCGCTCGGTGCCGTCGGGGCCGGCCACCTTCGGCGCACCGCCGCGGGCGGTGTCACCGGAGCCCGGACGCTCGACCTTGATGACGTCGGCGCCCTGGTCGGCCAGCATCATGGTGCAGTAGGGGCCGGCGACCTGGATCTCGAAGCTCAGCACCTTGACGCCGTCGAGCGGCTTGGGTCCGGTCATCGTGGCGCTCCTGGGACGTCCCGACGGACGGGCCCCCTGCCCGACCTCACGACCCCATCGACGCTAGCGAGCGTTCGTTCGTCATGCAACGCCGGCGGCGTCCCCGTCCTCGAGCGGCATCCGCAGCAGCGCGGTGCTCATGGCCTTCCCCGTCTGGTCGAACCGGACCGTGGAGGTCGCCCCGCCGCCGAGGGCGCGCTCGCAGACGACGTTGTACGAGTGGATGTTCGGCATGGGGTGCACGTGCACCGCGCCCCGGACCCAGTCGCCGAAGTGCGCGCGGATGCGCTCGGGCGTCAGCGCCCGACCGATCCGCTCGTAGTCCTCGGGCCGCTTCGCGATGATCCCGATGTTCGACACGTCACCCTTGTCGCCCGAGCGCGCGTACGCCACGTCCACGAGCCTCATGCCGTCCCCTCCGTGCCGGTCCAGTCCGGTCGTCGCTTGGCGAGGAAGGCGTCGATCCCCTCCCGCAGGTCGTCGGTGTGCAGGAACGCGCCGCGCATCGCCCGGCCGAGCCGGACGCCGGCGTCGTGGGGCAGCTCGGCGACGTCGGCGAGCAGCCGCTTCCCCATCGCGACCGCCGTCGGAGGTGACGCGGCCAGGGCCGCGGCCGCCTCGGCCGCGGCGGCCGGCAGGTCCTCGTCGTCGACGACCCGGTGCACCAGACCCAGCCGCTGCGCCTCCTCGGCGTCCACGATGCGGCCCGTCAGGGCGAGCTCCTGCGCGGCGCGGAACCCGACCGCCCGGACGAGCGTCGGGAGCACGACGATCGGGAACAGCCCGAGCCGCACCTCGGTCACCCCGAGGGTCGCGCCGCGCGCGGCGATCGCGAGGTCGCAGGCCAGCACGAGCCCGCAGGCGCCGGCCAGGGCCGGGCCGTTCACCGCGGCCACGACCGGCGTCCCCAACCGCGGGGGCTCCCGCATCAGCCGCTCCCAGACGGTCCCCGTGTCCCAGTCGTCGGTCGCGGAGGCCTCGTCGACCTCGGCACGGAAACGGCGCAGGTCGCCCCCGGCCGAGAACGCCGACCCGGCCCCGGTGATGACGACGCAGCCGATCGCGGGATCGCGGTCGGCCGCGTGGAGGGCGTCGAGCAGCTCGCCGACCGCCGCGTAGTCGAGCGCGTTCCGACGATCCGGGTCGTCGAGGACCAGGGTCAGGACGCGTCCGTCGCGGCGGTGGGTCAGCACGTCACACCTCGAGGACGTCGACCGCGGTCTCGACCGCGTCCCGGGGGATCAGCGTCGGCCAGAGCGAGGTCACCGGGCGCGGCCGACCCGGGGGCAGGATCGCCGACCCGACGCCGCCGAGGGTCCAGAGGTGGAGGATCTCGCGGCGGACCGCCTCTGCCTCCTCCCGGGTGTCGCAGTGCGCGGCCACGCGGAGCCCGACCTCGTTCAGGTCACCCGTCGGGTCCGGCGCGGTCGGGCCGTGCAGCGCGTTGACGCCGAGCTCCTCGAACACGATCTCGCGGGGCCGGACGCCCAGCGCGTCGAGGCGGCGACGCACGATCTCGGCGCCCTTGCGGGCCTTCGGCAGCGCGTCCGGCCAGGAGAACATCGCGACGCCCTCGCCGATCCAGCCGTCGTCGAACCCGACGCAGACCTTCAGCGTGTCCGGCCGCTCGCGGCCCGTCATGCCCGTCGCCCGGACGCGGTCCGGACCGACCTGACGGAACACCGGACCGGTGAAGTCCGCCACGCCGTCGGGCATGAGGTACGAGCGCGGGTCCGAGATCTCGTAGACGAGCTGCTCCTTCAGGGTCATCTCGGTCACGAGACCGCCGGTGCCGTCGAGCTTCGTGAACTCGGCCTCGCCGGACTCCTCGACCTCCGCGATCGGGAACCCGATGTCCCACGTCGCGCCGGCCTCGGCCCAGAAGTTCGAGACCGACCCCGTCGCGAGTGCGGCGCACTCGAGGAGGTGCCCGATGGTGACCGCGGCACCGATCAGCTCGGGGTCGTCGTACGACCACCCGAACTCGTGCCTCAGCGGTCCGACGTACAGCGCGTTGTCCGAGGCCCGCCCCGTGACCACGACGTGCGCGTCCCGCTGCAGGCCCTCGACGATGCCCTCGGCCCCGATGTACGCGTTCGCGGCGACGACCCGGTCGAGGATGCGACCGATGTCCTCCTCGCCGGTGTCGAGGTTCGGGAACCGGTGGCCCTCCGCGTGCAGCCGGAGCATCGTGGCATGGACGTCGTCGCCGGTCACGACCGCGACGCGCGTCCCCTCGAGGCCGTGGCGGCGGGCGACGTCGATGACCCGCTCGCCGGCGGCCGCCGGGTTCGCGCCACCGGCGTTGGTGACCAGCCGGACCCCGCGCGCCCGGGCCTCGGGGAGGATCGCCTCCATCCACGGCACCACGTCGGCGATGAACCCGCGCGACGGGTCCTTGGACCGCTGCCGCTGCAGGATCGAGAGCGTCAGCTCGGCGAGGTGGTCGAAGCAGAGGTAGTCGACCCGCCCCGAGGCCGCCAGCTTCACGGCGGGCTCGAGGAGGTCGCCCCAGTAGGCGGAGCCGGCGCCGAGTCGGACGGTGCGCATCGGGATCCCTTCGGTGGGAGCGGGTGCGGTGGAGTCGGTGGTCGAGTCGGGCCGGGTCGGGCGGCCGGCCGGCCGATCAGCCGCCGTCGGCCGGACGCGGGTCGCGGACCCGCATGAGGAAGCCGGAGCGGAAGGTCAGGACGGTCTCGTCGCGCTGGTTCCGGACGTCGTAGGCCAACGTGACCCGGCCGCGCTCGGGCCGGCGCGTCGGGACGTGCTCGACCACGGTCGCGAGGACGTGGATGGTGTCCCCGGGCAGGACGGGCCGCGGCAGCCGGACCTCGTCGAGTCCCAGCCACGCGATCACGGCGTCGCCGAAGAAGCCGGTCTGGATCACGAGACCCAGCGACAGCGCCAGCGAGAGGGGCCCGTGCGCGATCACCGATCCGAAGTCGGTCCGGGACGAGGCGTCCTGGTCGACGTGGAGGGGCAGCCAGTCCCCGGCGAGGTTGGCCCAGGAGACGACGTGCGTCTCGGTGACCGTCATCCCCCGCGTGCGCAGATGCGTCCCGGCGGCGAAGTCCTCCCAGTACCGGTCGTACGGGCGGAACTCCGGTCCGGCCGGCACCGCGTCGGCGGCGCCGGTGGCGTCCGCGGCGGCACCGGGCGCCGCCTCGTCACGGCCCCGCACGACGACCTCCTCCCCCGTTCGGACCGTCCGCCGCGCGGGCGGACGACGGCCAACATACTAGCGTTCGTTCGTCGCCGTCAACGGGGGCAGGACCGGACACAGCGGTCCGAAGGTCCGGGGCAGCAGCTCCTGGACCTCCTCGAGCGAGAGCCGGCCGTCGGGCCGGTACCAGACCGCCACGTTGGTGCAGATCGCCAGGGCGGCGAGCGTCGCCAGCTGGACGTCGGGGATCTCGAGCTCGCCGGCGGTCACCCCGGCCTCGAGGGCCTCGCGGAGCATCAGCTCGTACCGGTCCCGGAGCGCCACGATCTCCCGGCGGTTCGCGTCGTCGAGACCGCGCAGCTCGGTGTTCCCGATGAACGTCTCCTTGCGGCGCTCGGCGTGGAACCGGATCGAGGTCCGGAGGAAGGCCCGGACCCGGGCGACGGGCCGCTCCCCCGCCGCGGCCATCTCGCGCTCGGTCTCCTCGATGAGCTCGACGAGGACCGTCCGCATGATGTCCCCGAGGAGCGCCTCCTTCGAGTCGATGTGGTTGTAGAGGCTGCCGACCTGGAGGCCGACGGCGTCCGCCAGCTGGCGCAGCGACGTCGCGTAGTACCCCTCGCGGTGGAACAGGTCCACCGCGGCCTCGAGGATGCGCTGCCGGGGCGTCGACGCGGCCCCGTCGGTCCCGTTCGTGTTCGCGGTCACGCCGACCGCCTCCTCCCCCTGCCGCGCCCGGCTCCCCCCGGGCGCCCGACACCGGCCCGTTCCGACCGGTGCGGGGGAATCCTAGGCGAACGCCCGTTCACGGACGTGAAGGCCGCCCCCGGGGTCGGGCGGCGGTCCGGCCGGGGGCGGACGGCCCGGCGGCGCGGCGTCCGGTGCCTAGAGTCCGCCCCCATGACGACGCCCGAGCCCGCGCCCGACCCCACCGACGCCTCCGGGCCGGTGCGACACGATCCGACCGCCCTGCGGCTGCGCGACGGCCTGCGGGTCGAGGTCCTCGAGGACGAGGCGCTGGCGCTCGATCCGCGGGAGGGCGTCGTCCACCGGCTCGAGGGCGCCGCCGCGCGCATCGTCGCGGCGCTCCGCGACGGGCGGACGCCGGCCCTCGCCGACGACCGGGACCACCTGGTGGTCACGGCGCTGATCGAGGCCCGGATCGTCGAGTCGTAGGGCCGGAGCCCTCGGACGGGCGGACGCGGCCGACCCGTCCGGCCGGCCGAATTCCCCCGACGCCTCTCCGTACGGTCTCCGCAGGTTCACGGACCGGGCACGACTCGGGCCCGGCGGGCGACGACGGCGGGGGTCGCGATGCGGACGGACACGGAGGTGCGGACGACGGCGCGACGGCGGGCCGCTGCGGTCGCGGTCGCGGTCATGGCGGTCGCCGGGACGCTCCTGACCGCGCCGCCGGCGGAGGCGGCCCCCCGTGGGGCCGACCCCCAGCAGCGGATCGAGGCGATCGCCGACCGGACCGGGTTCGACTGGCGCGCCGTCGGCGGCGAGTTCGTCGTCGGGTGCGCCCCGTCGACCGTCCAGGCCCGGTGCACGATGGGCGCCTACGTCACGAGCGAGCGCCGGATGTACGTCTCGCCCCGCGCCTTCGCGACCACGGCGCTCCTCGAGTACGTGGTGCTGCACGAGCTCGCGCACCTGTGGCAGTTCACGGCCTCGCCGCCGGAGCTCCGGGTCGGGGTCCTCGCGCCGTTCGGCTTCTCCGGCGTCCACGCGCTGGAGGTCGGCGCCGACTGCCTGGCGCGCCACCTGGGCGCCCGGTTCCCCGGGCACTACGGCTGCCCCGAGGAGGCCCTCCCGGTCGTCGGGGCGCTGTACGCGGCGACGGTCGGCTGACGACCCGTCGGGACGGCACCCCTCACCAGGGGTAGGGCTGCGCCTCCGGGGTCGGTGTCGAACCCCGCCTCGCGTCGCGGTGGCTGCCGTCGCAGAACGGACGCACCTTCGACCGCCCGCACCGGCAGAGGGCGACCGTCCCCTCCGGGACGTCGGCCCAGGCCTCGCCGTCCGACCCCACCAGACGGATCGGCCCCTTCACGGTCAGCGGACCGTTCGTCGTGACCCGGACCTCGACCCCGTCGCTCATGCCGCGCTCCCCTCGTCGACGCCGAGCGAGAGCTGGACGGCGGCCCGTCCGACCGGCCCCGTGTCGACCGCGGCGGAGTCGTGGTCCGCGGCGACCCCGACCGGAGCGTACGCGCGCGACACGGTCCCGGCGTCGAGCTCGGCGCGGATCCGCCGCCACTCGGGGACGTGGTGGTCCATGAGGCGGACGAAGCGCGGCCCGTGGGACGGCTCGATCAGGTGGACCAGCTCGTGGACGACGACGTACTCGAGTCCCTCCGGCGGCCGCGTCACCAGCTCGAGCGCCAACCAGATCCGTCGCTCCTGCGGCTCGCACGTCCCCCAGTGCGTGCGCATCCGACGGATGCCGAGGAACCGCGGGTCGACGGCGAGCCGCTCGGACCACGTCGACACCAGCGGCGCCGCCGCGGCGCGGAGGTGCCGGCGCTGCCAGCGCTCGATCGCGGCGAGGCGGCGGGCCTCGTCCGCGTCGACCGGTGCGCGGAGCAGCAGGGCGTCGGGCGTCAGCGCCGCGCGAGCACGTCCCGGCACCGTCCTCACCTCGAGCGGCACGGGCCGACCGAGGACCCACCACGTCTCCCCGGCGACGCCGCGCGCGAGCGGCGGTCGCGTCAGCGCGTCGCGGCGCTCCTCCTCGCGGATGCGATCGCGGTTCCGGCGGATCCAGGCGAGGTCGGCGAGGACCGCCGCCCGGACGGCGCGGTCCGAGGCGCGCAGCGGCGCCGAGACGACGACCCGGCCGTCGGGCGGGAGGACGCGGAGGTAGATGCGGCGCATGCGCCGCCGCACGACGGTGACGTCGAGCGTGACACCGCGCGCGGTGACGGTCAGCACCGCGGAGCGCGTCGGAGCGCGCGGTGCGGAGGGGCGGGTCGGCACGGGTCCGGGTCCGGGACGGGCGCCGCCGGAGGGGCGGGCGGACCGGATGCTAGGTCCGAGGCGTCCCCGGGGGAAGGGGGTCGCCCACGTCCGCGGACGGTGCCCGGTGGGTCCGAGCGGGAGGGTGGTGGGGCGTAGAGGAGTCGAACCTCTGACCTCTTGCGTGTCGAGCAAGCGCTCTGCCAGCTGAGCTAACGCCCCGGAGCGGCGGCTCGCGCCGACCGAGGCCCCGTACGGTAGCGGGGGGCGAGGGGGTCGGCCGTGGCGCGGACGTCGGACGGACGGCGTCGGTCCGTGCGGGGCGCCGCGGTGGTGACCCTGCTGCTCGCCGCGGCCTGCGCTCCGAGCACGACCGTGGGACCCGCCGCGCCGGTCCCGCCGTCCACGGCACCACCGGGGCCGAGCCCGGCCGAGGAGCCAGCCGGGGACGGCGCACCGGAGGCCCCCGGCACGACCCCGGACGACGGCACGACGGCGGACGCGGACGGGGCGGCCGTGCCCGGACCCTGCGACCCGGCCGTCGAGGCCGCGGTCGCCGGGACCGTCGCGGCGCAGCTCGACGCGCTGGCGGTCGGGGACTTCGCGGCCGCGTACGCCTGGGCCAGCCCGTTCTTCCGGACCGTCGTCGACCCGGACCGGTTCACGACGATGATCCGGACCGAGTACCCCGAACTGCTGGACGTCGCGTCCCGCCGCCTCGAGGGCTGCAACGTCCTGAACCGACGCGCCGTCCTGGTCGTGGCCCTCACCGCCGGCGACGGTGCCCGGCGCACCCTCGCCTACGAGCTGGGCGAGTCCGAGGAGGGGTGGCGGATCGACGGCGCCTACGACGTCGCCCCCCGCGAGCCGGCCCCCGAGGCGCCCGAGGTCTGACGGGCCGCGCGGCCCTCCGGCCGGGCGGCGGCCCCCCGTTCGTCAGCCGACGACCCGGCCGTAGCGGTGGAGCGTCCGGCTGATCGCCTGCTCGCGCAGCAGCCGGCCCAGCTCGATGTCGCCGCTGGCGACGACGGGCGCGACGACCACGCGCAGCCCGGCCTCCTCGCACGCCGCGCGCAGCGCGACCTCGACGGCGCCGACGACGCGGACGACCGCCTGCTCGAGCTCGGGATCCCCCGTGGCGACGCGGGCGGCGAGGCCGGCATCCGTCTCGACGACGGTCGACGGGGTCGCGACGCCGACGGCCCGTGCCGCCGCCGCGACGAGCCCGCCGTCGACGTCGGGGTCGATGCTCGCCCGCGCGGGCGCACCCGTCCGGTCGGCGGCGGCGAGGACGCGCGCGACGTCGCGCGCCGAGGCGCCGGCGCCGACGCGCACGACGACCGCGCGGTGCGGCAGGTGCCGGAGCGCGTTGCGCTCGACGCGCAGCCCGGTCGCGTCGTGCTCCCCCGCGTACCGCAGCGACCAGGCCCGCTCGTCATCGGCCCGGGCCCACCCCAGCCACGCGACGTCGTCGAGGGCAGCGACCTCGGGACCGTCGGACCACCGGCCGAGCTGCGCGACGTACGCCGGTCCGCCGGCCTTCGCGCCGGGTCCGACCGCGGACCGCTTCCAGCCGCCGAAGGGCTGGCGCTGGACGATGGCGCCGGTGATGTGCCGGTTGACGTAGGCGTTGCCGACCTCGACGCGGGCCAGCCACCGCTCGACCTCGTCGTCGTCGAGGGAGTGGATGCCGCCGGTCAGCCCGTACCCGGTGCCGTTCTGCCAGGCGATGGCCTCGTCGAGGTCCCGCGCGTGCATCAGCCCCAGGACCGGCCCGAAGCACTCGTGGGTGTGGAAGTGCGACCCGGGCCGGACACCCGTCTTGATGCCCGGCGTCCAGAGGTGCTCGTCCGGGCCGACGCCCGGGGCATCGGTGACGCGTCGGGGCTCGACCAGCCACGCCTCCCCCGCGTCGAGCGTCGTGAGGTGCCGCTCCAGCGGCCCGCGCGGCGGTCCGATCAGGCGGTTCAGGTGCGTCGAGAGGTCGTGCGCCGGCCCGACGGAGAGCGACGTCGCCGCGTCGACGAGCTGCTCGAGGAACCGCCGCGACGTCGCGACGTCGCCGACGAGGATGCCGAGCGAGGCGGCCGAGCACTTCTGGCCGGCGTGACCGAAGGCGCTGCGCACGAGGTCCGCCGCCGCGAGGTCGAGGTCGGCCGACGGCGTGACGATCAGCGCGTTCTTCCCGGACGTCTCGGCGAGCAGCTCGAGGTCGCCGCGCCAGCCCCGGAACATCCGGGCGGTCTCGAACGCGCCCGTCAGGACGACCGCGTCGACGTCCGGGTGCGTCACCAGGTGGCGACCGGTGTCGTCATCGGGCACGCGGAGCAGCTGCAGCAGATCGGCGTCGACCCCGGCGGCATGGGCGGCCGCCACGATCACCTCGGCGCATCGCGGGACCTCCGGGGCGGGCTTCAGGATCGCGGCGCCACCGGCGGCCAGGGCCGCCAGCGCGCCGCCGCCGGGGATCGCGACGGGGAAGTTCCACGGCGGCACGACCAGGACGACCTTGTGCGGC
>Ga0208785_1000985_pt1 | contig 12559 bp, 12 predicted proteins | sample DEB08_DNA_2_FD_185499 | JGI IMG/M metagenome (GOLD analysis project Ga0208785, IMG submission 185499) | Aqueous microbial communities from the Delaware River and Bay under freshwater to marine salinity gradient to study organic matter... | ecosystem: Environmental > Aquatic > Marine > Coastal ...
GCAACCACCGGACGGATGTTGATCAGCGTCTGCGGGGTGATGGCTTCCACGTCCTGCGTGGTCATCCGTTCACGGACAACTCGCTCCATGCGGCTCAAGCCGATACGGACCTGGTTCTGAATCAGTTCGCCCACGCTGCGGATGCGGCGGTTCGCGAAGTGGTCCTGATCGTCGAGACGGTAGCCAGGTTCACCCTTGGCCAAGTTGAGCAGGTAGCTAGCCGACGCCAGCATTTCGCACTGCGACAGCACCGGCTGGTTGGGCTCGGGGCGGTCGAGTTCGAGACCGAACTGCTTTTCAAGGAACGCCAATTCCGGGCCGAGCTTGCGGTCAAGCTTGTAGCGACCAACTCGGCTCAGGTCGTAGCGACGAGGCTCGAAGAACGCGGTACGGAAGTAGTTGCGAGCCGATTCAACCGTCGGCGGTTCACCGGGGCGAGCCCGACGGTAGATCTCCAACAACGACTCTTCCTGAGTCGGGGCGAGGTCCTTGTCCTTTTCCCACTGACCTTCAAGGAAGTCGTAGTACTCAACGAACTTGGGCAGGAAGCCTGGCGCGTTTTCCTCGTCGTAGCCGAGGGCACGCAGCAGCGTGAACAGCGAGATGCGACGTTTGCGGGCCACTCGAGCACCGGCGGTGACGTCCTTGCCCGGCTTTTGCTCAACGTCCATCTCGATCCATTCACCGCGGTAAGGGTGGATGGTGCCGGTCACCAGCTGGTGCTTGGAGAGGTTCCGAAGCCGGAAGCGTTCACCAGGCTGGAAAATCACACCCGGGGAACGGACCAGCTGGGACACCACAACCCGCTCGGTGCCGTTGATGATGAAGGTTCCCTTGTCGGTCATCATTGGGAACTCGCCCATGAAGACCGTTTGTTCCTTGATTTCGCCGGTGCTGGCGTTCATGAACCGGGCGCGCACAAAGATCGGCGCGCTGTAACTCATGTCCTTCTCTTTGCATTCCTCAACCGTGAACTTCGGAAGGGGACGCAGGTCCTCATCGTTCGGGTCGAACTCCAGCTCGAGCTGCAAGGTCTCCGTGAAGTCCTTAATCGGGGAGATATCCCTGAACGTCTGAGCCAGGCCCTCCTCGAGAAGCCACCTAAAGCTCTCTCGCTGAATGGCAATCAGGTCGGGAAGTTCGAGAACTTCCTCAAGGTTGCCGAATGAGTACCGTTCGCGTTGTGCGGCGCGTATGGTCACTGAGACTCCCGAAAACTCGGTGGAAAGGGGCGCTAAGTGGTTGGTGAAGCGCGAAAGACCACCGAGAAAACGGCAGAAGAGAGCGCGACAACGACCACGGTATCCCTGAGACTAGTGGTGGCCGAGCACCAATCGCAACTTTCGGAAGGCACAGGCAGAGCCGGCCCGTTTCGATTGACCAAAACGAACGGCCATCAAACTGACCCCGCGACGTGCGGTTCTTTGCTCGTGAGGCTAGGGATTCTGATCGCTCAGGTCAAGCAATCACCACCAAAACCAGCGATCCGCTGAGCGAACTACGGTTCGAAAATCCTGCTTAGCTCAGGTCGAACCGAAGGTTGGTCCGGGCGGATGACCGAACCTCGGTGCTCAACCCAAGGAAATCGACGTAGCCGTCGAGACCACCCCAGCGATCCTGCACTCCGTCGATGGTCATGCGCATGACGGGACGAGGCGCTCCCAGCATTGAAGCAACATCAAACCGATCGGGATCAAGGTTCGAGTCTCGAATGCGATCGTTGAACCAGTCCACGATCCCCTCCGGTTGATGCCGGGACGAGACCTCGTAGTCGTCGAGCAGATGGCCGTCTGCGACACCGGCTAGGCCCAGCAGCACCATGGCCGTGATCCCGGTGCGATCTTTGCCGGCGCTGCAATGGAAGAGCACCCGTTGTCCGTCGGCCACCGCCGAGACCATTTCGGCCACATAGTTCGGGAACGCCTCAAGCATCCGGAGATACCCCTCGGCCATGTCGACTTTCGTGTAGCTGGCGATGTCGCCGTCGAGGATTCGTTCCAGAAGCCCTTTGTGCACGGCAACGCTGCTCGACATCGGCAGATGCACGCGTTCCACGCTGCTGGGCAGACGATCTGGTTTTTCCTCGACTTCGGCCTGCGTCCGCAAGTCGAACACCGTGGTGATCCCCAACGACTCGATCAGTTCAAGATCGTTGTTGGTGGCACGGTCAAGCCCGCCGCTGCGAAAAACCTGCCCCCAGCGGGTCGCTCCGCCCGAATCGGTCGGATAGCCCCCGAGGTCGCGGAAGTTCCGGATCCCTTCGGTGGCGAGCAGTCGTTCACCGACAACCGTGAAACCGTACTCAGGGTCAAAGAGGTGGACGTAGCGACCCAGTTGCCGTGGCACCGATACCCGGCCGGGGCCGTCAGCAGCTCGGACCTCCACCCCGGCATCGAGAGGGTCGTCAGAAACAAAGACGGAAACGTCACCACCACCCCGCCAGGTAACCAGCAGCTCCTCAGCCACCACCCAGGTGTTTACGTGCGAGATTGGATCAGTCATTGCCGGAACCTTAGAGGCCGAGCCCGCAGTCTTGTCATCTGAGCCGGTCAGACCACCGAGGTTCGGCCCTGGGGAGTGGGTCAACGGCCACCGGGGCGCCGGCGGGAACAAAACGACGACAGGTCGACCCCGAAGGGCCGACCTGTCATCAGAGCAAACCCTCAAACGAGGGCCGTCGACTAGTTCAGTTCGACGGTGCCGCCAGCTGCTTCGATCACAGCCTTGGCCTTTTCGGCATCTTCCTTGGAGGCGCCTTCCAGCACAGCCTTGGGAGCACTGTCAACGAGCTCCTTGGCTTCCTTCAGGCCGAGGTTGGTAAGACCACGGATCTCCTTGATGACCTGAATCTTCTTGTCACCGGCGCTAGCCAGAATGACGTCGAAGGAGCTCTTCTCCTCGGCGGCGTCATCGCCACCACCAGCCGGAGCGGCAGCAGCAACTGCGACCGGGGCCGCAGCAGTCACGCCGAACTTCTCCTCGAAGTCGCTCAGCAGTTCACTCAGCTCGAGCACGGTCATTGCGCCGATCGCGTCGAGAATCTCTTCCTTAGTAGCCATCTTTACTCCTCTTCTTCTTCACTGTTGTCGTCGCCGGCGTCGGACTCACCGGCGTCGGACTCGGTGTCAGCCGCTTCGGCGGATGCCTCAGCAGACTCGGTGTCAGCCGCTTCGGCGGGTGCCTCAGCGGGTTCTTCCGCAGCTGCATCATCTGCAACTGCGGCGGTCTCGGTAGCGGGAGCATCGCTCGCTCCCCCTACGTCGATGAGTGCCTGCAAGCCGTACGCGAAATCGCGGGGCAGAGCAGACAGCAAGCCAGCCAGTTTGGCCATCGGCGCCTGGAAGGCACCGGCCAACTGGGCCAGCAGAACATCGCGAGATGGCAACGACGCGAGGGCCACGAGGTCCTCAGCCGTCAACACCTTGTCGTTGAGGACGCCGCCCTTAAGGACCAGCGAATCGTTCGACTTGGCGAAATCTCGCAGGGCCTTGGCGACCGCAGCCGCATCACCGGCCACACCTTCCTCGGTACCACCGACAAACGCGATGGCAGTCGGACCGGTCAGAAGATCATCGATCTCCATGCCCGCATCGCGGGCCGCGATCCGCACCAAGGTGTTCTTGTAAATCTTGTACTCGCCACCTGCGTCTCGAAGTGCACGACGCAGTTCGGCGATCGCTGGCACGTTCAGACCCCGGTATTCGGTGAGGACAACGGCATCGGCAGCGCTGAGTTTCTCGCGAACCTCATCGACTACCGCAACCTTTTCTGGCCTTGGGTCTCCCATCTCACCTCCTTGTTTGAACTCGTTGTTGTTTTCTGGATTGCTTCGGTGCCGAGCCTTTGGTCGGCACCCACTCTCCGATCAAGGTCCGGTCAGGCCGGTTCGATCAGAAAAGAACGAAGGGCGCTCACCGAACGGTAAGCGCCCAAACACGGCAACGAGGTTGCCGATTCCTTCAGGCTCTTCCTCGTCCGGCGGGTCGAAACCCATTAGTCCCAAGCGGGAACACCGGAGGTCTACGGTGAGCAAAATCTTCAGTTGTGCAATCAGGCTAAAGGCTAAGAACAGAAAACCGACCTTGGGTCAGCTCTCGCCTTCTACCTCGGACGGGTCGACCCGCACGCCAGGACCCATCGTTGAGGAAAGCACGACTTTCTTGACGTACTTGCCCTTCGACGAAGCGGGCTTGGCCCGGTGCAGTTCAGCGACCAGCGCCCGAAGATTGCTGAGTAGCGCCTCTTCACCGAAGCTGACCTTGCCGATCGGGACGTGAACGTTGGCGAACCGGTCGGTGCGGTACTCCACCATGCCGCCCTTGAATTCGTTGATGGCCTTCACCACGTCGGTGGTGACCGTTCCCGTCTTCGGGTTCGGCATCAGTCCTCGAGGGCCGAGCACTCGACCCAGCTTGCCGACCGTGGCCATCATTTCGGGCGTGGCGATCGCCACGTCGAAGTCGGTCATGCCTTTTTCGATCTCGGCCGCCAGATCGTTGTCGCCGACGTACTCGGCTCCCGCTTCGCGAGCTGCGGTCGCTGCTTCGCCCTGAGCGAACACGGCCACGCGAACGTCTTTGCCGGTGCCAGCGGGCAACGACACTGTCCCGCGGATCATCTGATCGGCTTTGCGGGGATCAACCCCCAAACGGACGACCACGTCGACGGTCTCGTCGAACGATTTGGTTCCCAACGACTTGATCACGTCAATCGCTTCGGCGTCGGTGTAGAACCGATCCCGGTCGTACTTCGCGATGTTGTCCTTGTATTTCTTGCTCTGCGCCATCAGTGGCTCCCTCCTTGGTACATCCCGCCAGCGAGGTGATCTGGTCGGAGATGCGACTGACATTCAGCCGATTTGTTGTGCCCCAGCCGGAAGCCAGAGCGAGATTGGTTACCCCTTGACCTTGATGCCCATCGAACGGGCGGTGCCGGCAACCTGCTGCTTGGCGCCTTCGAGATCGATGGCGTTGAGGTCGGGCATCTTGAGTTCTGCGATCTCGGTGACCTGAGCATCGGTAATCGAACCAGCGACATCACGGCCCGGTTCACCCGACGCCTTCTCGAGGCCGGCGGCCTGACGGATCAGGAACGGCGTCGGTGGGGTCTTGAGTACGAACGAGAACGAACGGTCTTCATAAATCGTGATCTCGGCGGGAACGATCTGGCCGCGCTTGTCTTCGGTGCGGGCGTTGTAGTCCTTACAGAAATCCATGATCGCCACACCGTGCGGACCGAGAGCGGTACCGACCGGGGGGGCCGGCGACGCCTGGCCGGCCGGAATCTGGATTTTGACGATCGCAGTTACCTGCTTCTTAGCCATGGAAACTTCCTCAGAAAAATGTGGGCTTCATAGTTTGGGCCCACAGGTCAATGTCAACAACCTGCGGGGGTGGAGAATTCTCGGCAGTTGTCCGTTTACGGGGTCAGCAGCCTGGTGAACGAGTCGCTCAGAGACGAGCGACCTGCGCGAACTCCAACTCGACCGGGGTTTCCCGGCCGAAGATGTTGACCAGCACCTTCACCTTGAGCTGGTCCTCGTTGATCTCGATGATCTCGCCGGAGAAATCGGCAAACGGCCCCGACTTGACCCGAACCGTCTCGCCAAGGTCGAACTCCAGCATCGGCTTGGCCTTCTTCGATGCCTCTTCTTTGCGGCCAGCCTCAACCCCAAGGAAGTCCTCCACGTCGCGGCGACGCATTGGGGAAGGCGTCCCGCCTTGGTTCACGAACCCAGTCACGCCAGGGGTGTTGCGGATGACATGCCAGGCGTCGTCATCGAGATGGGTGCGGCACAGGAGATACCCGGGGAAGAGTTTCTTCTCGGTCATCACCTTCTTGCCGTTCTTGAACTCGGGAACCTCACGGGTGGGAATGACCACTTCGTAGATTCGTTCCTCCATGCTCATTGAGGCGATCCGAGCTTCAAGGTTCTGCTTGACCTTCTTTTCGTAACCCGACTGAGTGTGCAGCACAAACCAGCGTCCGGGCCGGTCGTACGGGCTCAGAACCTCGTTGTCGTCGTCATCGGCAAGCAAGTCGTCCTCGCCAAGAACCACCGCAGCGGCTTCCGGGCGGCCAGCCAACGCTTCCCCACCGGTCCACTGGTTGGTGAGACCGCCGGGGTCGCTGGGTGCCGGAGCAGCCGTTTCGACCGGGGTGGCTTCATCATCGGTGTCGATGGTGGCTTCGTCTTCGGTTTCGATGGTGGTTTCGTCAGTCATGGTGATCCGCTATCAGGGGTTGTCGAACAGGTCGAGGATGAACGAGGAGAACAGCCAGTCAAGGCCGTAGATCATTGAGCCGAGCACCACGATGGTGAACAACACGATGATCGAATAGTTGATGGTTTCGTCGCGTGAGGGCCAGGCCACCTTGCGAAGTTCCGAGCGCACCTCGTGAACGAACTGCCGAGGGCTGGTGCGTTCACTTCGCTGGTTGGACGGTGCCGCCCGGCGGGCGCGAACCGGCGCGCCATCGGCGTCGATCTCTCCCTGCTTCTGGAGCATCCGTTTCTGTTGCCGGTTCATCGACATAGAAAAACTTCCTTGACTAACTACAACGTGGGGCCGCCAACCGGCTTCCAACTTTGGCAGGGGCGGAGGGACTCGAACCCCCAACCGCCGGTTTTGGAGACCGGTGCTCTACCAATTGAGCCACGCCCCTGAGAATGACATTGGAGGTTACCAGCGTCGCCGCCGATAGAAACCGGCGGCCCAAGTGTTGGTCTACCAGCCCTAACCGGCAAGGCGGACAATCCGCCGATATCGAACCACCAACGCCGCCACACTCGCCACTGCCGCGAGCCCCCCGACCGTGGCCAACGCAACCGGTGCAACCCGGTTGGCTGGGGGCGGCGGACCAAGGTGCAGCGAACTCACCAACTGCGGTTCGAAACGCTCGGGAAGCACCGCGGGCTGATCGGCCAGTGACCGCAAACCTCGCAGCAACCGACGGTAGGACACCAACTCGGCCTGGCACCGAAGGCATTGGCGAACATGGGCGTCAACCGACTCGCTCATCGGTGCTCCGGCGGCAGTTTCAGAAAGCGCCACCTCATAGGCCGCGCAGTCCAGTCGTCGACGGGCCAGCGTCACCGGCACGAGACGCTCCCGAGGTCGCAACGATCGAGTCCGAACTGCCATCAGCGTTCACCCCCAGGCATCGGAAAAACTTGTTGACGAAGGCGACGCCGAGCACGATGTAGGCGCACCTTGGCCGCACTCAGAGAAATCCCCAATTCTTCCGCGATTGCCTCATGGGGAACCTCGTAGACGTCTCTCAACACGACAACCGCCCGAAGCCGGGGTGGAAGCTCGGCGACCGCCCGGTCAAGCGCTGAGCGCAGATCGTCAACTTCGACTCGAACCGCCGGATCGAACTCTGGTCGTTCCTCGATTGGTTCGATCCCGAGCCCCAAAGGTTCGTGTCGGCGTTTGGAGCGTTTCGACAAGTAGGTGGACGAACAGTTGGCGACGATCCGGTACAGCCACGTCCCGAACTGGGAATCGCCGCGGAACGACCCGATCGCCCGGTAGGCCCGCAGATAAGAATCCTGAACGACATCGCGTGCGTCCTCTTCGTTGCCGGTAAGCCGGAACGCCAGACCGTACGCATCGCGTTGGGTGAGTCGAACCAGCTGATCGAACGCATCACGATCACCGGCCACGGCCCGCTCAACAAAAACGGAGAGGTCTGGGTTCCGCTCTTCTGACCCCGCCGGGAGCGACGGGTTACATCCCGTCTCGGCAACAGCTTTCAGACGTCTGGTCCGACCTGTCACCTCTACCCCCTCGTCCGCCTCAACGACTCGACGTTCTTGTAGCGACGGACAGATTCGAACTGTCGACCTCTCGATTATGAGTCGAGCGCTCTCACCAACTGAGCTACGTCGCCTAGCCATGTCGACGAGTCGAACCGGCGAGCTCCCTGAGAGAATCGAACTCTCGACCTCCTCCTTACCATGGAGGCGCTCTGCCGACTGAGCTAAGGGAGCGTGCTCGGGCCGCCAACGACAACACCAAGCGGCCGCCATGATGCCACGGCAAATAGGCGAACCCAACCCCACCGGCTCAAGAGCTCAACCCTGCGGGGAGAACGAACCCGTCCTCGGGCTATCGACGAGCGAGCTTGGACATGCCAAGGTCTGCACATGACAACGTTTCAGACTCTGACCGTGGCCACCCAAGGACCCATCGGGCAACTCCAACTCAACCAGCCCGACCGGCTCAACCCGCTCTCCACGCAATGCCTGAACGAACTCGTCGAGGCCGCCGACTGGTTTAACCAGCAGGACACGATCCGGGCCGTGACCGTCAGCGGAGCCGGCCGGGCGTTTTGTGCCGGAGCCGACCTAGCCACCTTCCAAGGGGGATCACTCCCGCGGTCGGCCGCCGACGCCGGTCGTCGGATGGCTGAGGCGATCGAATCCATGACCGCGGTGACCATCGCAGCGATACATGGCCACTGTGTCGGCGGGGGCGTGGTCCTCGCCGCCGCCTGTGATCTGCGGGTTGCTGCCGAATCGACCCGGTTTTCGATCCCCGAAGTTGACCTCGGGATCCCGCTGGCTTGGGGTGGCATCCAACGACTGGTGCGAGAGATCGGCCCTGCTCCCACCCGCGACCTGGTGCTCACCTGCCGGCCGTTCAGCGCCGCCGAAGCCCACGCTCTCGGCCTGCTTAACCGAGTGGTCCCTGACGGGGAACACGAATCGGAGGCCACCGCATTGGCCACGGCACTGGCCAAAAAGTCGCCGTTTACGTTGCAGGCCACCCTCCAAGCGGTTGACGCGGCCGCCGAGTCGCTGGTCTCAACTCTCACTGCTTGGTCCGACGCTGACTCGCTGACCACCGCGCTTCATGACGAAGAAAGTCAGGTAGCTCGACAGGCCTACCTCAACGCTCGGGGGCGCTGAACACCGCGACTAGATCGGAGTGGTAAGCAGCCCGGCTCGTGACGAGATGGCGATCGTACGACGGCCTTCCACCAGCTCGTTTCGTTCCAGGCCGTTGGTCATGAACCCCAACGACACTCCCGAAACGGGATCGGCCCAACCGATCTGGCCTCTCGCCCCACCATGACCAAACGTGCCGGCACTCACCGTGTGCCCGTGGCCACGAGCCGCCGCCTGGCCATCATCACCGGCCAGCACAAACGCGTGGGTGCGGTTCGCGGACACACCGAAGAAATCCGGATGCCGCTGCCGGACCACCGTCAACGCGTCCTGCCGAACTTCGGGACGCAGAATGTTTCCCTGGTCGTGAAGGATGGCTTGATACCAGCCGGCCATCTCTGCCGCCGAACAGACCCCGCCGCCGCCCGGCACCCCGAGTTCTCGAACCTCCGGCTGGTTGAACACTTTCAGAGCGTCGTTGGTTACCTCGGTCTCGATGGGTTCAAACCCAAACTGGGCGGCGAACTCGACCGGATCGGTCGGCGCTCCCACATCGAACACATCCACGATCGTGTCCTGTTCGGGTTGAGGGATTGCCAACCAGCGGCTGACCCCGGCCGGTTCCATCACCCGTTCGGTGATGACATCGGCATACGGTCGGCCCGAAACCTGCTCGATGATGTCGGCGAGCACCCAATGGGCTGCGGTCGGGTGGTACTCAAAGGCCGATCCAGGGGTAAACGTGGTGTGCCAGCTTCGATACCGCTCCAAACGGTCGGGGCGGTGGGCCGCAACGGCCATGCTCATCGGGCCGGTGGGAAAACCACCGGCGTGAAGCAGCACCTGCGACACGCTGACTTGATCTTTGCCGCCGCCAACGAACGACTCCAGGATCGACGACACCGGGTCGTCAAGACCCAACGCCCCCTCGGCCGCCAACTCCAACAGGGTCAGGCTCACCGTCGGTTTCACCGCCGAGTAGGTGTGAAACCGATGGTCGTCGCGGGCCGCACCGTAGGCCTCGAAGTAGGCCACTTCGCCGTCAAAACCCACGGCCAATTGGTAACCCGGTAGCCGACCTTCATCCACCTCGCGCCGGCACCGTGCGACCAGCGCCTCGAGTCGTTCCGGGATGATCAGCGAGTCGTTGCTGGACGTAGTCACCGGCGCACCGTAGCACCATCGGTTCACGCTGAACCCTGCGCTGTGGCCTCCTCTTGGGGCTGGTGGCGGGTCAGGTCGGATCCAACCAGTTCCGGTCGCAGCGCAGTCACCGAGCGTTGTCGAAGCACCCCCTGCCAAACCCCCGACCCGTAGGCCAGATGATCGAAACTGCGAAGGATTACGAACCGGACCGGGCCGAGCCGAGGGCGTTGACGAAACCAGTCCCAAAGGTTGCTGACCGCCATCATCACGAACAGGCGCCGACGCAGCCGCCTACTCGTCACTGCCCCGACCAGCGCCAGCGGCCACCATGCTCGCATGACTGCGAGGACCAGCGAACGAATGCCGTGGCCAACCGCAGGCACCGACAACCTCAGGGCGGTACCGGACCCGACGATCGGCTGTAACCGTTTAACCATCGAACCAACCGAGCCAGCAACCACCGCAACCGCGAACCCCACCGGCGCTAGCAACACCGCGAGCGCTCCGGTCAACACCGGCAGCGAAAACCGGGCGGGAGCCAGCGCCGAACCATGCCGTTCAGCTAACGGAGCCGCCGCCGACCCGTACTGTCGACGCTGTGACCACCAACGGCGCCAACTGGTTCGGGGGCGGTGATGCACCACCACCGACGGTTCGTAGCGAACAGTCCAGCCCGCAGCCACCAGACGCCAGACCAGATCGACGTCTTCACCGAACCGCAGCCCCTCATCGAAACCACCCACCGAATCGACCGCTTCGACTCGTACCAGCACGGCCGCGGTAGGGACAAAGGGGACGGCACGACCGGCGCCGACCGACCCCGGACGAGTCCCCATGTCGAGCGGCGAGAACCGTTCCTCGTAACGGTCCAGCATCCGCCGGCCCGGCTCGGAGCGCACCCGCGGCGCAACCGCAGCCACCAGCGGATCGTCGAAATGCCCGAGCAGCGACGCAATCCAGCCCGGATGTAACCGAACGTCGGCATCGACCAGCGCCACGATGCTCGCACCGTCGAGCGATGCTTCGTAGAGCCCCCGATTGCGGGCCGCGCCTGGACCACCGCTTTCCTCACACCGCACGATCTGTACCGATCTGGGCCGTAGCGATCCCGGATCCGGTGGGGGGAACGCCGGCAACGGTGGTTCGGAACCATCATCGATCACGTACACCGGTTGCGGGCCCGCCCCGTCAACAACCGTCGCCGCACCCTTGGGGTCGTCTCGTACCGGAACTACCAGCGCCACCTCCTCGGCATCCACCAACGAAGCAGAACCGGCATGAGCTACCTGCGGGTGCACCATGTTGCGGTTCAGCAGGCGCCGGGCCAGCCGTCGCTCTGCTACCCCAGCCCCCACCGGAACCCCTCGCAGCCAACCATCAACCAACTGAGCCCCGGCCGGATGCAGCTTCACCACACCCACCGGAGAACCCCCGACCAGCAGGCGTCCCTGACGGAGGCGGCGAAGCTCCGGGTCGCCAACAACCCGAAGGCCCGCAGCAACCAGCGAGCGAGACGGGTCCGGGGTGAGCGCCATAGCAAGGACGGTAGTCGCCAGCGGTCCGTCTAGTCTGAGGCGATGCATGATCTGGTGGTTCGTAACGCCAACGTGATCGACGGCAGCGGTGAACCGGCGTACCGAGCCGACGTCGCCATCGACGGCGACACGATCACTGAGGTTGGCCGCAATGTGGGTTCAGCCCGTCGGGTGATCGACGCCGACGGTCAACTCGTCACCCCCGGTTTTGTCGACACTCACACCCACTACGACGCTCAGGCCACCTGGGATCCACAACTCACCCCCTCGGGCTGGCACGGGGTGACCACTGCGGTCATGGGGAACTGTGGCGTTGGCTTCGCGCCGGCCAGCGAAGACCAACGGGCGTATTTGATCCAACTCATGGAAGGAGTTGAAGACATCCCTGGGGCGGCGCTCACCGACGGGATCGAATGGGGTTGGGAAACGTTCCCGGAGTACCTCAACGACCTTGACCAACGGCAGTGGGTTCTTGACCTCGGAACCCAAATCCCTCACGGTGCCCTGCGAACGTTCGTGCTGGGTGAGCGGGCCACCGAAGACGCCACCGACGCGGAGATCACGGCAATGTCTCAGTTGGTCGCGGAGGCGTTACGGGCGGGGGCGCTCGGCTTTTCAACGTCCCGCACCCCGTTACACAAGGCCGTTTCGGGAGATCTCGTTCCCGGCACCTACGCCACCTCCCACGAATTGGAAACGATCGCCGAAGCCATTCGTTCGGTCGGCCACGGCGTGTTCCAGACCGCAACCCATCACCCCGACGTCCCCGAATCGTTCCAGTGGATGCGCTCGGTAGCGGCCATCACCGGACAACCGGTGGTGTTCAACCTCAACCAACCCGACTATGCCCCCGACCTCTGGCAGGAAGACCTCCGACTGCTTGAACAGGCTCAGGCCGATGGCCTCAACATCTTGGCTCAAGTCTCCGGTCGCCCGGTCGGGATCCTGCAAGGGTGGGGGTCTACCGTCAACCCGTTCATGA
>Ga0208785_1001002_pt1 | contig 12418 bp, 11 predicted proteins | sample DEB08_DNA_2_FD_185499 | JGI IMG/M metagenome (GOLD analysis project Ga0208785, IMG submission 185499) | Aqueous microbial communities from the Delaware River and Bay under freshwater to marine salinity gradient to study organic matter... | ecosystem: Environmental > Aquatic > Marine > Coastal ...
TACCGGCTGTAGGTCGGTAAGGGTCAACGGTTTGCCGTCACAGACCAGAACCGCAACTACCTGTTCGCCGAGGTCCTGATCGGCGATCGCGATCACCGCAGACTCCACGACCCCTTCGATTTGGTCGAGAACCATCTCGATCTCTTTCGGGTAAACGTTCTCGCCGCCCGAAATGATCATGTCGCTGGCCCGCCCCTGCAACGTCACCCGCCCCTGGGCGTCCATCCAACCGACGTCGCCGGTAAGAAACCAACGATCACCGAAGAACGAAGCCGCGGTTTCGTCGGGCCGACCCCAGTATTCGAGCATGGTCTGATCGCTGCGAATCGCCACCACCCCCACCGTTGTTCGCTCAACTTCACGGTGAGCCTCATCGACGATCATCGCTTCCACCCCAGCCAGCGGGAAGCCGACCGTGCCCGGCTGTCGATCGCCACGGTACGGGTTCGACAACGTGATACCGGTTTCTGACATTCCGTACCGTTCACAAATCTGGTGGCCTGAACGGTCACTGAAACGAACGAATTCGGTTTTGCTTAACGGCGCCGACCCACTGGTGAACAGGCGCATTGGCGCACAGGCTGCAGGTGTCAACGCCGGGCTGTCGCTGAGCCGTTTGTAGTGGGTCGGGACCCCCATAAACACGGTGCTGGTCGCGAAATCGGTAATCGTGCGTTCGGGATCGAAGCTCCGATGGAAACGCACGGGAATGGCCGAGAGCATCGCGGTGTGCAGAGCAACGAAGAGCCCATGCACGTGGAAGATCGGCAGTACATGTACCAGCTGGTCGTGTTCGTCAAACTGCCAAGTCTGGTGAAGCGCCTCGGCGTTTTGGCCCAGACTGCGGTGGCTTAGCGCCGCCCCTTTGGGCTTTCCGGTGGTGCCTGACGTGTACAAGATGGCGGCGAGGTCGTTGTCGTCTCGTTCCACCGGGGCGTCAAGGATTCGTGCGGTCTTCGCGAGCTCGGTGAACGAACCCGTTCCGTCAGCCTGCAAGGTCAGCCAGTGACGGGAGCGTTCGGCCATCAGGCGGGTCTGGTCTGGTGGGGGACCGGTTGGCTCAGCGGTGACCACCACCCGGGGGTCGGCGTCGTTGACGTAGTACTCCAACTCGACGTTGGTGAACCGGGGGTTGAGCGGCACGTGCACGGTTCCGGCCCAAAGGCAGGCCACGTAGAGCGCTACCGCCTCCGGTGATTTCTCCACGTGAACCGTAACCCGGTCCCCGGGGTTGGCTCCGGCGGCCTGCAACGCCCCTGCGAAGCGGCGGACCGTGGCGAAAAACTCCCCGTAGGTCCAAACTCGTTGATCGTCGATCAGAAAGGTTCGGTCGGGATGCGGTTGGGCGGCCGCCCAAAGGGCAGCACCGAAATTGGCGCGTCCCGACACGTCACCTTCCGTTCGTTCAGCCTTGGAACAGGATCATTGAGGTGTACACCAGCGATGGTTTGGCGCTGTCCTTGACGTGGATCGCCGACTCAAACGACAGCAAGGTACCGACCTTGTGTTTGGTAGCTCCGAGCAGACGCGAACGGGCATGGATGGTCGAACCGGCAGGCACCGGACGGCGAAACTGCAAGCCTTCCGAACCGAAGTTCACCACGTTCTTCTGGCCGGTCAACTCGATCGGGATCTTGATCAGGCTTGGCATCAGGCTCAACGTCAGGAACCCATGGGCGATGGGACCCCCAAACGGGCTTTCACGCTCGCATCGTTCAACATCGACGTGGATCCACTGATGGTCGCCGGTCAGGTCGGCGAACCCGTTGATCATCTCCTGAGTGACGACCACCTCGTTTCCCCAGTCGCCCCAGTCTTCGGAGACCTCGGCGTTGATGCCGTCAATATCGTCAAAAGCAATCGCAGTCATAGGGCCACTGTAGGCGCAAGCGTCCCGCCTTGACGGATCCTTCAGTTTCGCAGAGCATGACGCCATGGCCATTCCTTCCATGACCCGTCAAGGAGACTGTTTCATCATCGACTTTGGTGATGACGAGAACGTCACCACCGATGTTTGGGGGTCAACTATGAGCTCCCTGCTCGACGAATTTGAGGCGGTTGAGGGCCCTCGTTGCCTGATCACCACTGGAAGTGGCAAGCACTACTCGAACGGGCTGGATGTGGCCTTTATGGCTCAAGCCAGCGGTGAGGAGATCGGGGCCTACGTCGGCCGGGTGTGTCGGATCGTGTACCGGATCATGCTGCTCGACGCTCCGACCGTGGCTGCGGTCAACGGGCACGCATTCGGGCTTGGGGCGTTTCTGGTGCTGGCCCATGATCAGTCGGTGATGCGGCAGGACCGTGGTTATTGGAATCTGCCTGAAGTGCATTTGTCGATGTCGTTCCCGCGACACCTCATGTGTCTGCTCGACGCGACCATGTCGGCCCCGGTTCGACGGCGTGCGGTGGCCACCGGCCATCGCTACACGGGCCCCGAAGCCGTCGCGGCCGGCATTGTGGACGCGGTAGAACCCCTCGAGTCGTTGGTTGCTTCGGCTCTGGAACGAGGTCAAGCCTTGGCGCAAACGGCAGGGCCGAACCTACAGCTGGTGAAACGACAACTGTTTCACGAAGTCGCCGTGTTGCTGGATCGCTCAGTTGAGACCGGGCGCTGAGGACTTAGACCGCGAACCTGACTAGCCGCGGGGAACGTCGATCCACGGGAGTTCTTTGTCGACCCGAGGTTCGCCCGGCAATCCCAGCACCTGTTCGCCCAAGATGTTTTTCATGACCTCGGTGGTGCCACCTTCGATGGAGTTGGCCCGAGCTCGCAGGAAGGCATAGCCGACACCGGCGTTTGATCCCTGAAGGTCCACTTCGGCGGGGCGACGGAACGTGTAGTCGTAGTCGATCTGGCCTTCCATCCCCATGAGGTCCACGGCAAGCGAAAAGATCTGCTGGTTCAAGGTCGCCATCATCGACTTGCCAACCGAACCCTCAGGTCCAGGGTTGCCGGATTTGGCAGCTTGAGACGCCCGAATGTTGGTGAGACGAAGCGTTTCGGCCCGGATCCAGAGTTTCATCACCGCTTCGCGGTTCTGCGCGGTCCGCTGCCATTCCGGCAGTTTCTCCCAGATGTGGACCAGCGCACCGATGGCGCCTCCGCCTCGCTTTGGGCCGCCCCCGCCACCACCACCGATGGCGGTTCGTTCGTTCATCAGGGTGGTCAGCGCCGCTCGCCAACCTTCGCCTTCGGCCCCTACCCGGTGGGCGTCAGGGACCCGAACATCGGTCATGTAGACCTCGTTGAACTCAGCCTCGCCGGTGATCTGACGCAACGGTCGGACCTCAACCCCCGGGGCTTTCATGTCCAGCGCGAAGTACGTCATGCCTCGGTGCTTGGGCACGTTGGGGTCGGTTCGGGTCACCAGCATCCCAAAATCGGCGATGTGGGCCAGCGTGTTCCAGACCTTTTGTCCGTTGACGATCCACTCGTCACCGTCCTTGATGGCTTTGGTCCCGAGTCCTGCGAAGTCCGAACCGGCGCCGGGCTCGGAGAACAACTGGCACCAACGTTCCTCACCGGTGAACATGGGCCGAAGGAAACGGTTTTTCACCTCTTCGGAACCGTGGGTCACAATCGTTGGTCCGGCGAGCGCGATGAAAAACATGGAGGCGTCGGTGGGTGCCGCTCCAGCCTGGCTCAGGCGCTGGTTGATTACGGTCTGAAGCTGAGGACGCAACCCCAACCCACCGTGGCCGACCGGGAACGTCACCCAGGCCAGTCCGGCATCAAACTGGTGGCCACGAAACTCGGCATAGTCCTCGGACTTCGGATCGTGCTCGGCGAGGAGTGCATCGAGGGCTTGTTCAACGGTTTCAAGTTGGCTGTCACTCATGGTCGATAGTTTGCCCGAATCCCAGTCTGAACGCGGCACCGAAGCCACGGGGACTTCGGGGTCCCTTTCGGAGGGCGGCAGCGGGAACTAGGTTGCTTCGGTGACCACACTTACGGCGTACACCGATGCCCACCGCCAAGTCTTCGATGAGATCGGGCAGGTGCTCGCTTCGCTTGATGAGGACGGCCTCGCCATCCAGTCGTTGTGTCCCGACTGGGATCTCCGAGCCTGCCTCGCGCACGCCGTGGGGATTGACAAGGTGATGACCGGTTGGGGCCCCGATCCGGACAACCTTTTTGACTTTGCCGCGGTCGGCTCGTTTATGAAAGAGATGGCCGGTGTCGACCGAGATACCTTTGTCGAAACCCTGGCCCAGATTTGTGCGGACCGGCTGACTGATCTCGAAGGTCGTGACCCGTCGGTGGTTGACGAACCTTGTCTGACCCCGGTTGGGCCGCAGACCTTCGGTGCCATGTTAGAAATCCGGGTTTTTGATCTTTGGGTGCATGCGCGAGATGCGTCGCTACCGGCCGGGCTCACGCTCAGCGATTCAGGAGTGGCGGCTGAAATGGCACTCAACCAGGTCCATCGTTCGATGGGGTTCATTGCCGGTAAGAAGATCGGCTTGGCTGACGGTATGAGCATGACCGTCAACGTGACCGGAGGAGCGGCTCGGACGTTTCATGTGAACGTGGACGGCCGCGCGCAACTCGTTGATGAACTGGCCAATCCCGACGTGACGCTGACTGCGGACACGGAAACGTTGCTCATGTTGGCCTGCGGTCGGGTTGATCCACAGGAACGGATCGATGCGGGACGGATCACGTGGAGCGGTGACGCGTCATGGGGGGAGCGAGCCGCTCGCAACCTCCGTTTCACGATGTAAACACCGGGCTAGACAAGCACCGGGCTAGGCAAGCACCGGGCTAGACAAGCACCGGGTCGGGTTCGCTCAAGTCCCTTGATCGACCAGCGCCATTGCTGCGTAGAGGGCTACGCCCCGGTTCAGGACCGACTCGTTGACCCGCATCAGGTTGGAATGGTTTGGGGCGGCTGACGCGAACGATTCGTCCTCAGGGCACACCCCGAGGAACGCCATCGAGCCCGGCACCTTTTCCAGCACGTAGCTGAAGTCCTCGGCACCCATGACCGGCGCCGGCATGGCGAGAAACGAGCCTTTCCCCAGCAGCGACTCGGTCACTTCGGCCACCAATTCGGTCTGACCAATGTGGTTTCGAGTTACCGGATAGCCCGGGTGGATCGTGGTGGTGCAACTGCAACCATGGGCTGCCGCCGAACCCGCCGCTACCCGTCCAACGTTGTTCTTAAGCGTCTCCCGGGTTTGTTCGTCGTGGGCCCGGATGGTGCCTTCCATGTACGCCGAGTGGGGGATCACGTTGTTGGTGGTGCCCGCCTCCACATGAGCGACGGTCACCAGCCCCGAACGGGTTGCTTCTACTGAGCGACCCACCATGGTGTGCAGTCCGGTGATGGTGGAAGCCAAGGCGGGGATCGGGTCGAGGCACTGATGCGGGGCCGAAGCGTGCCCGCCTTCACCGTGGATGGTGATCTCGAAACGGTCGGCGGAAGCCAACAGCGCACCGTCTCGAGTGGTGATCATCCCGGCTGGCATGTTGGTGAACACATGAATGGCAAAGGCCCGATCAACCCCGTCGAGTACCCCTTCGTCAATCATGAACTTGGCTCCGCCGTAACCTTCTTCGCCGGGTTGGAACATGAAACGGATCCGCCCCCGCAGCGAGTCGCGGTTCCCGGCGAGCAACTTGGCGGCACTCACCAACATCGACACGTGAGCGTCGTGTCCGCAGGCGTGCATCATGCCGTCGTTTTCTGAACAGAACTCGGACGGATAGTCCTCCTGCAGTGGCAACGCGTCCATGTCGCCGCGAAGCAGCACGGTTGGTCCCGGTTTGCCCGTGTCGAGATCGGCGACGACCGAAGTGGTCGACTGGCCCAAAGTGATGTCAAGACCGAGGCCGGTGAGTGCTTCGGTAATCCGGTTTTGGGTGCGGGGCAGATCAAGTCCCAATTCGGGATCTCGATGGATTGCTCGCCGCAATTCGATTGTCTCAGGATCAAACGCGGTGGCGGCCGAAGCGAGGTCAGGTCCGATGTCTACGAGGCTCATGGCACCACGTTGTCCCAAATGAAGGCGGACCGCAACGTTTCTCGGCGAGTAGCTTCAAAGAATGCGTCTCGGAATCCATCTCCCCCAGTACGGTCGGGCAGCCAGCCCGGAGGCCATCGCTGATGTCGCACAGCGGGCCGAGGCGCTCGGCTTTGCTGACCTTTGGGTTTCGGATCATGTCGTTCAGCCCGCCGATCAGGGATACCCGTCGCCGTATCTGTTCGAACCGTTGCTGACGTTGGGGTGGGCTGCTGCGGCTACCGAAACGATTGGTCTTGGAACCAGCGTGTTGGTCGTTCCCCAATACCACCCGTTGACGCTGGCCAATTCGCTCGCCAGCCTTGATCGTTTGAGCGGTGGTCGGGTGACGATCGCAGCGGGGGTTGGCTGGTCGGCGGCGGAATACGCGGCTCTCGATCAGGATTTCAGCACTCGGGGGGCTCGACTTGACGAGGCTCTCGAGATTTTCCAACACGTTTGGACCGAAGACCCGGTGTCTTATCAGGGGCACCACTACCAGTTCGCTGACCTGAAGGTGCAACCCAAACCAGTGGGTCCGATGCCGGTGTGGATCGGTGGTAAATCGCCTCGGGCGTTGGCTCGGGCGGTGCGAGCCGGTTCGGGCTATCAGGGCATCAGTACCCCTCCAGACGAACTGGCGCTACTGGTTAGCGACCTGCGGCGTCAACGTCCCGAACCCGAGTTTGTGATCTCGTATCGAACCGGTTGGGACCCCAACGGGATGGACCCGGCGGAGATCGCAGACGAGGTGGCGGCTTACCGGGAGGCCGGTGTGGATCACGTGGTTGCCGCTCCGTGGCGGACCTCCGCCGACGACTGGATCGATTCGATGGAACGTTTGATCGGTATCGTCCAACCGGACCCCGTCTAGGCGTCGTTCCTACTACTCAGGGAAAGTGTGGCCATGAAACTTTCGATGATGCTCAACTACTCCGGCGATCCGCGGGAGGCCGCGGCGCAGGCTCAGGATCTTGAACGAGCAGGAATCGACTTGGGTTGGGTGGCTGAGCTGTACAGCTTCGACGCCATCTCGATCCTCGGATACCTGGCAGCCAAGACCGAAACGATGCAGCTCGGTTCCGGGATTTTGAATGTCTACAGCCGCACCCCTTCAACGATTGCCATGACCGCAGCCGGGCTCGACGCGGTCTCCGGGGGGCGTTTCGTGTTGGGCCTCGGAGCCTCAGGCCCGCAGGTGATCGAAGGCTGGCATGGGGTGGTTTATGACAAGCCGCTGGGCCGACAACGCGAGATTATGGATATCTGCCGCACGATCTGGCGCCGTGAGGTACTGGTCCATGACGGCCCCAACTATCAGCTCCCGCTGCCTGAAGATCAGGGAACCGGTCTCGGCAAGCCCCTCAAGTTGATCAACCATCCGGTACGCCAAGACATCCCGATCTATTTGGCGTCGTTGGGGCCGAAGAACGTGGAACTCACCGCTGAAGTGGCCAGCGGTTGGCTTCCCGTGTTCTTCCACCCGGAACGAGCAACCGATGTCTGGGGCGAGGACCTTTCGGCCGGGTTGGCGAACCGGGCCCCGGAACTCGGACCGTTGCAAATTTCGGCGGGGGGTACGTTGGCCATCACCGACGACGCCGATCTTGCCCGCCGCATTCGCGACCAAGGCCGGTTCATGATCGCGCTCTACGTCGGCGGTATGGGAGCCAAGGGCAAAAACTTCTACAACAACATTTTCCGAAAGTACGGCTACGAGGACGAAGCCGAACAGATCCAAGACCTGTACCTCGCTGGTCGCAAGGAAGAGGCGATGGCGCTTATCCCGCAGGAATATCTCGACGCAACTGCGTTGGTTGGCGATGCCGGTTGGGTTCGCGAACGCGTCGAGGCGTACCAGGCGGCTGGAGTCACGCACCTTCAGATTGCGCCGGCGGGCGAAAACCCGCTGGGTGACATTGAGCAGGTCAGGAACTGGATCGGTTGATCCGGGGCCTCAACGGTTTCGGATAACGAACGATTCCAGATCGGCCAGCGCCTGAGTGAGGGCGCGTACGACACCAATCCGGGCCAACCGGCACAGCAACGCCCGTCGGGGGAGCGGTTCGAGCCCCATCAGGTACGTGACCCGTACCCGGTCGGGGGCCAGCACCTGAAGCTCGACCCGTTCGTTCAACGAGGACACGATCTTGGCGACCGGCCCGGAGGCTTGGGTCACGGTGAACCCCCACGAACGGGGTTCGTCCCAGATCACGAAACGTTCATCGATCACCAATCGACCGCCGGCACCGATGACCCGCCGGGTTGAGCCAACACCGGTCTGGTCAGGGCTGGTGTTCTCCACCTCGCTGAGGGGGCCAAACCATTCGGGCCACTGTTCATGGTCGCACAGCGCGGCCCAGATCTCCTCGGGAGTCGCGGTGAACTCCCGAGTCGCTCGGTATTTCACGGGGGCGCGGTCAATCCAGTCAGCGGACTGAGGCGTGAGGTTGTGCATCGTCGGCCTCCTGCGGGGCGGCGAGATGAAGAGTGGGTTAGGCCGAGAAGTTCTGGCTGGCGAACTCCCAGTTCACCAGGTTGTCCAAGAACGCAGCCACATAGGCAGGGCGGGCGTTCTGGTAATCCAGATAGTAGGCGTGTTCCCAAACGTCGATCGTGAGCAGCGGCGTCTGGCCGTGCTTGATCGGCGTGTCGGCATCGTCGGTCTTGACGATGGCAACACCAGCGCCGTCCTTGACCAACCAGGTCCAACCCGAACCGAAGTTGCCGACCGCATCAGCGGTGAACTTCTCACGGAACGCCTCGTAGGAACCGAAGCTGGCGTCGATGGCCGCCGCCAGTTCGCCGCTGGGAGCTCCGCCACCGTTGGGTGACATCGAGTTCCAGTAGAACGTGTGGTTCCACACCTGAGCGGCGTTGTTGTAGAGACCGCCGGGTTCAGCGGCGGCGATGATCTCCTCGAGCGAGGCATTGTCCAGCTCGGTGTCGGCCACCAAGTTGTTCAAGTTGTTGACGTACGCCGCGTGGTGCTTGCCGTAATGGAAGCTGATGGTGTGGGCCGTGATGTGCGGATCCAGCGCATCGTCGGCGTACGGAAGAGGTGGAAGTGTGACAGCCATACGGGGAGGCTACCGACCAAACGCGAAGGAGGCCACGGTGGCCGGACAAATGCCGCGGCAAGGTTGGAGAGGAACTAGCGTCCGGGAATGGTTCGAGCAGCCGTGGCGCGGGCATTTGGGGCGCCGCTTCAGATAGAAGACATCACGGTCATCGGCCCGAGTGCCGGTGAGGTACTGATTGACGTGAAAGCCTGCGCTATCTGTCATTCCGACATCATGTACATCGACGGGGCGTGGGGCGGTGAACTTCCGACCGTGTACGGGCATGAAGCGGCGGGGGTGGTGGCTGCCGTCGGCGATGGTGTCACGCACGTCGCGGTTGGTGATCATGTCGCCGTCTCGCTGATCCGGTCGTGCGGTGCCTGCCATTTCTGTCAGCAGGAACTTCACGTCGCCTGCTGTGGAACCTTTCCGCTTGACCAACGGGATCCGCTGGTTGGTTCCGGGGGCGAAGTGCTCGGGCACGGTCTGGCTACGGGAGCTTTCGCCGAGCAGGCGGTAGTTGATGGTTCACAGGTGGTGGCGATCCCGTCGACGATCCCGTGGCCGTCGGCCGCGTTGCTGGGTTGTGGCGTGATCACCGGGGTTGGAGCGGTACTCAACACGGCGTCGGTTCCACCGGGCAGCCATGTGGTCGTGGTCGGTTGTGGCGGGGTAGGGATCAACGCGTTGCAGGGCGCAGCGCTGGCGGGGGCGGCTTCGGTGATCGCGCTCGACATTGATCCCGACAAACGCCAGGGCGCCTTGCAGTTCGGGGCGACCAGCGCAGTCGACCCCACCGCGGTCGATGCGGTGGAGCAGGTGCGGGCGCTGACGAACGGCCGAGGAGCGGACTATGTGTTCGTCACGGTCGGGGCGAAACCGGCGATCGAGTCTTCGTTTGGGTATCTCGCGGCCGGTGGTGCGGCGGTCATCGTCGGCATGACCGCCAACGGTGTCACGGTCGACGTTGACTCCACCACGATGGCGTCACGCAACCAAAGGATGCTGGGTTCCAAGATGGGTTCGGGTCGGGTCTCGGTAGATATTCCCCACCTGGTCGCGCTCTATCAGCAAGGCCAACTGCAACTCGACGAGTTGGTCAGCCAAACCTTCCCTTTGGAGCAGATCAACGAGGCGATCGCCGAGGTCAAAGCCGGAACGGCCCGTCGAAACGTCATCGTGTTCGATTCGCCAGCTTCAGGTGAGGAGTAGCTAGCAACGATGAAGATCGCCGAGTTCGAAACGTTCGTTGTGGGAAATCCACCGCCGCATTTCGGCGGCCGGTACTTCATCTTCGTCAAACTGGTCAGCGACGATGGCATCGTTGGGTACGGCGAGGTCTACACCGCGACGTTTGGTCCGACCGTGGTAGCGGCCATGATCGAAGACGTCTGTCAGCGGTTCGTGGTCGACCAGGACCCCCACCACATTGAGCGCCTCTGGCGCCGGGTGTACGGGTCGGGGTACACCCTTCGGCCCGACGTGTCGCTCGGCTCGGTGCTGTCAGGGATAGAAGCAGCCTGCTGGGACATTGTTGGCAAAGCCCACGGCAAACCGGTCTACGAACTCCTCGGCGGGCAAGTTCACGAACGGCTTCGTAGCTACACCTACCTGTATCCGAAAGCCAGCGATGGTCCTGACGCGTTCAACGAAGGTCGGGTGTACTACGACGCCGATCTTGCTGCGGAACGAGCCGCCGAGGAAGCGGCCCGTGGTTTCACCGCCGTAAAGTTCGATCCCGCCGGTCCCTACACCGTCTACGACGGTCGGATGCCGACCCTTGAAGCGCTTGACCGTTCCGAACGGTTCGTGCGGTTGATGCGGGAAGCGGTGGGGACCAGCGCCGATCTGTTGTTCGGCACGCACGGCCAGTTCACCGCGGCGGGGGCGCTTCGGTTAGCTCGACGGCTGGAGCCTTACGATCCGTTGTGGTTTGAGGAGCCGACCCCGCCGGAGAACGTCCACGAGATGGCCAAAGTGGCTCGGGGAACGTCGATCCCGGTGGCGACCGGCGAGCGCCTGACCACCAAGTACGAATTCCATCGGGTGCTTGAGGCGGGTGCGGCGGCCATTCTGCAACCGGCACTGGGACGAAGCGGTGGGCTTTTGGAAACGAAGAAGGTGGCGGCGATCGCTGAGGCCTACTACGCCCAGATCGCCCCTCACCTGTACTGCGGCCCGATCGAGGCGCTGGTGAACATTCAGTTGGCCACCTGCATACCGAACTTTTTGATTCTGGAGTCGATCCAAGATTTCAGTGGCTTCTACGCCGAACTGCTCAGTACCCCGATCCAGTGGGAGGATGGGTACGTGATCCCGTCATCGGAACCCGGTATTGGAGCGTCGCTCAACGAAGATGTGGCCCGTGCTCACCCGTACACCGGCGAGCAGCTTCACCTTGAAATGAACCCAGACCCTGAGCTGCCGTGAGCACGGCCCGGTCCATCCCGCATCTACCGCTCGCTCATCTACCAACCCCACTTGAGCCGCTTCCACGGTTGAGCACGGCACTCGGCGGACCTCGTATCTGGGTCAAACGCGATGATGCCAGCGGCCTCGCGTTCGGCGGCAACAAGGCCCGCAAGTTGGAGTATCTGCTGGCTGATGCTCGCCAACAACACGCCGATGTGGTGCTCACCGTCGGAGCCACGCAAAGCAACCACTGCCGTCAGACCGCGGCCGCCGCCGCGAAGATCGGCATGGAGTGCGAACTCCTGCTCGAGCATCGGTTCCCCGACTGGCCTGATGATTACCGGTCGGGGGGAAACCGGCAGCTCGATGGATTGCTGGGGGCCACCGTGATCGATTGCGAAAACGGTACGGACATGGACGCGGCGATGGAGGCCCGAGCCGAGGTTTTGAGGGAGCAAGGCCGTCGCCCGTACCTGATCCCGATGGGCGGATCGTCGGTGGTCGGGTCGTTGGGGTACCGGACCGCGGCGGTGGAGTTGCTTCGGCAGGCCGACGACGCCGGTTTCGAACCGCGCGAGATCATCCATGCCACCAGTAGCGGCGGAACGCAGGCCGGGTTGCTGGCTGGCATTGCGCTGCGGCGACGAGAGGTGCCGGTGCTCGGCGTAAGCGCGGGTGCACCCGCGGAATACCTCGGTCCGGTGGTGGCTGGTTTGGTAGCCGGCGTCTTTGACTACATCGGGGTCGACCGGTCGGTTCCCGACCAGGACGTTGTTGTTGACGACCGGTTCGTGGGAGAGGCGTACGGCATGCCAACCGTCGCGATGCATGAGGCGGTCAGCCTTTGCGCTCGGGAAGAGGGATTGCTTCTCGATCCGGTGTACACCGGTAAAGCGATGGCCGGCTTGATTGAACGGGTGAGCAACGGGCGGTACGAC
>Ga0208785_1001009_pt1 | contig 12385 bp, 13 predicted proteins | sample DEB08_DNA_2_FD_185499 | JGI IMG/M metagenome (GOLD analysis project Ga0208785, IMG submission 185499) | Aqueous microbial communities from the Delaware River and Bay under freshwater to marine salinity gradient to study organic matter... | ecosystem: Environmental > Aquatic > Marine > Coastal ...
GCGGGGGCCTCGGCGGTCCGCGCCGCGGCCTCGGCCGCGGCGGCCTCCTCCTGCTGCTTCCGGAGGTGCGGCGGGAGGACCTTCGCGGCCTTCCGGTCGGCCACCGGGGCGGCCGGCTCGACGCTGCGGTACCGCGCGAGCTCGGCCTCCTCGCGGGCCCGCCGCTCGGCCTCCTCGCGCGCCCGGTCCTCGGCCGAGCGGCCGATCGAGTCCTTCAGGCGGCGCGCGTCGACGACGCTGACCGACGACGAGTGGCTCTTCGCCTCGATGCCGAGCTCGCCGAGGGCGCGGATGACCTCGGCGTTCGACAGCCCGACGTCCTTCGCCAGCTGGTGGACGCGCACGGTGTTGCTCACGGTTCGCTCCTCATGGCGCCGTCGCGCCGTCCGTCGCGTCCCCGTGGGTCGCCCGCAGCTCGGCGAGCGCCGGTCCGACCTCCAGGTCGGGGCGCCGCAGCGCGCGCCGCAGCACCGCCCCGTCCCGGGCGCCCGCACCCTGCAGGCAGGCCGGTCGGGGGCAAAGGTACGCGCCCCGCCCCCCGCGGCGCGACCCCGGATCGACGACCAGCTCCGCCCCCGCCGCGACGACCCGGAGCAGCGCGTCCTGCGGACGCGCCGTCCGGCAGACCACGCACGTCCGGACGGGACGGCGCACCGCGCCGTCCACCGCGTCCCGGCCGCGGGGTCGCGAGCCTCTGGACATCGGGGCTCAGCTCGCCTCCCCCCCGTCGGCCGCCGGCGCGCCCTCGGCCTCCTCGTCCTCGAGGGCGCTCTGGCGCAGCGCCTCCGCCGAGCGGTACGCCGCCTCGATGGCCTTCGCGCCCTCGTCCGAGAGCGGGTTGCCGTGCTCGTCGATCAGGCCCTGGTCGAGGGCCTCCTGGAACGCGCGCTGCTCCTCGGCGAACTGCGACTCGGACTTGATGTCGATCCGCCACCCGGTCAGCCGGGCCGCGAGACGGGCGTTCTGCCCCTCGCGCCCGATCGCGAGCGACAGCTGGTAGTCGGGGACGACCACGACGGCCGTGCCGTCGTCGGCGTAGAGGTGGACGTCGCTGACCTTCGCCGGCGAGAGCGAGTTGGCGATCAGCTCGCCCGGGTCCTCGGCCCACCGCACGATGTCGATGCGCTCGGTCCCCTCGTTGTGGAGCTCGCGCTGGACCGCCTGGGCCCGCGCGCCGGCCGGCCCGACGCAGGCCCCGACCGGGTCGACGTCGGCGTCGTGGCTCATGACCGAGACCTTGGTCCGGTGACCGGCCTCGCGGGCGATGCCCTTGATCTCGACGATGCCCTCCTCGATCTCGGGCACCTCGAGCGCGAACAGCCCGACGACGAGCGCAGGGTGGGTCCGGGAGCAGACGATCTGCGCGCCGCGCAGCTGCTTCCGGACCTCGATGACGACCGCCCGGGTGTAGGCGCCGTGGGCCAGCCGCTCGTTCGGGACCTGCTCCGAGTACGGCAGCAGCGCCTCGGTCCGGCCGAGCTCGATCAGCGTCACGTTGCCCTGCTGGCTGACCTGCCCCGAGACGATGTCGCCCTCGTGCCCGACGAACTGGCCGTAGGTGACCTCGCGCTCCGCCTCGCGGAGCCGCTGGAGGAGGACCTGCTTCGCCGTCTGGGCGACGATGCGGCCGAAGTCCTTCGGCTCCTCGACCCACTCCTCGAGGACGTTGCCCTCGTCGTCCAGGCGCTGCGCGTACAGCGTCACCTGGCCGGAGATGCGGTCGATCGTGACGCGGGCCTCGTCCGCGCGCGCGGCCGCCGAGCGCTTGTACGCGGCCGCGAGCGCGCCCTCGAGCGCGTCGACGACGGTCAGGAAGTCGAGCCCCTTCTCGCGCTCGATCTCGCGCAGGGCGTCGATGTCGATCTTCATCGCGTCTCCTCCGTCCCCGCGCTCACCACGGCAGCACGGGCAGGGCCCGCACCACGGCGTCGAGCGCGACGCTCCTGGTCCCGCCGGCGGCGGCGCGGCCGGCCCCGACCGGGGCCAGCTCGACCGCGCCGTCGGCGACGGCGACGATCCGGCCACGCACGCGGTCGGCCCCGCCGGACAGCTCCACCTCGACCTCGCGGCCGAGGTTCCGCACGAAGTCCCGGGCGTCGACCAGGGGGCGATCCACCCCCGGCGACGCCACCTCGACGACCGCCTCGACCGGGACCGCGCCGTCCGCGACGAGCGCCGCGTCCAGCGTCCGGGCGAGGGCCGCGATCGCCTCGACGTCGACGCCGCCGGCCGGCGACCCGCCCGGCGCGAGCCGGCCGTGGTCGGGGACCTCGAGGTCGACGGTGACGCGGACCGACGGCGGCCGGCCACCGGCCACCTCGACCCCGAGCACGGCGAGGCCCAGCGGTCCGGCCTGCGCCGCCGCCAGCTCGGCCACGCGCGCCTCGGCGGTGGCCGTCCCCGTGCCCTCGGTCATGGCGTCCCGTGCGTCCGACCGCCCTCACGGCGACGGCCGGCCCCCGGGGGCCGGCCGACGTGGAGCGCGGTTCCGTCGGGCCCGTCCGCGGCCCGGGCGGTGACCCGGACGCGTCCTGTGGACGGGCGGCGGGCGGTCGTGCCCGCGGACGTGGAACGCTACCACAGGGCCCGGAGGGGCCGCCGGGGCCGCGGGGACGGGTCAGGCGACGATCGGTGCGCCCTCGCCCCGCTCGGCCCGGATCTCGTCGGCCATCTCCTGCGCGAAGTGGACCATCGCCTCGACGATGTCCTCCTCGCGGACCGTCGCGATCCGCTCGCCCCGCCGGATGATGTCGCCCTTCCCGTTCCCGGCGGCGACCCCGAGGTCGGCCTCGCGGGCCTCGCCCGGCCCGTTGACGACGCAGCCCATCACCGCGACCCGCAGCGGCGCGTCCAGACCCTCGAGCGCCTGCTGGACCTGCTCGGCCAGCGTCCAGACGTCGACCTGCGCGCGACCGCAGGACGGGCAGGACACGACGTCGAGTCCGCGCGGGCGGAGGTGCAGCGACTCGAGGATCTGGATCCCGACCTTGACCTCCTCGACGGGGTCGGCCGAGAGCGAGACACGGATCGTGTCGCCGATCCCCTCGGTCAGCAGCGCACCGATGCCGACCGCGGACTTCACCGAGCCGGACTGGAGCGGCCCCGCCTCGGTCACGCCGAGGTGCAGCGGGTAGTCGCAGGCCTCGGCGAGCAGGCGGTACGTCCGGATCATCGTCCACGGGTCGGAGTGCTTCACCGAGATCTTGGTGTTGAAGAAGTCGACGTCCTCCAGGAGCCGGGCCTCGCGCAGCGCGGAGGCCACCATCGCCTCCGGCGTCGGGCCGCCGAACTCCTCGAGCACCGCGTCCTCGAGGCTGCCACCGTTCACGCCGATGCGGATCGCGCAGCCGGCCTCGCTGGCGAGACGCCCGATCAGCGCGACCTTGTCGTGCTTCTTGATGTTCCCCGGGTTGATCCGGACCCCGGCGCAGCCGGCCTCGATCGCCATGACCGCGTACTTCCACTGGAAGTGGATGTCGGCGATGACGGGGACCCGGGCGTGCTCGGCGATCCGCGCGAGGGCCTCGGCGTCCTCGCGGCGCGGGACGGCGACCCGGACGGCGTCGGCGCCGGCGGCCTGCGCGGCCGCGATCGCCTGCAGCGTCAGGTCCACCTCGTGCGTCGGGGTGACCGTCATGGTCTGGACGCTGATCGGGTGGTCGCTGCCGATGCCGAGCGGCCCGAGCGTGATCTGCCGGGTCGGGCGCCGGCGGGGGGCGTCGACGCCGGGGACCGGGGTGGCCGCCTCGGCGGTCCCGGCGGGGGTGCCGTCGGCCAGGGGCAGCGTCGCGCTCACGCGGGGACCTCGTGACGTCGAGGGGCGGAGGGTATCCGCGGGGTCGTGCGCGGCCCGGGCCGCGGCGTCCTCACAGCCGGATCGGTGCGGTGACGTCGAGCCACAGCGTCGCGACGAGCAGCACGACGAGCACGGCCAGCACCGGCGCGGCCAGCGCGGTCAGCGCCTCGGGGCGGACACGGAAGTCGGCCGCGCGACCGCGCGCCCGGCGCAGCCCGTTCACCGCCGACTCGACGCCGATGACCGCGAGGTGCCCGCCGTCGAACGGCGGGAGCGGCACGAGGTTGAACAGCATGAAGAAGACGTTGATCGCGGCCAGGAGCCCGAGCAGCACCGGCAGTCCGCCGTCACGGGCGCCGATCTGACCGGCGCCACCGCCCCGGTCGGGTCCCGCTCCTCGACCCCGACGGCCTGGCCCATGAGGTCGGCCAACCCCTGCGGGGAGAGGATGCGGACGAGCCCGGCGACCGAGTCGCGGGCCAGCGGCACCACACCGCCGGGTGAGGCGCCCCCGGGCTCGCCGACGGCCGCGGCGACGACCGCGTCGACGACGCCGACGTCGGCCACGACCGGCTCGACGGCGATCCCGATCAGCCCCACGGTCCCGTCCGGGGTCTCGACGGCCGCCGGGACGATCCGGACCGTGTCGACGGCGCCGTCGCGCTCGACCCGGACGTCGACGGCGACGCCGGGCCGCGACCGCAGCCCGTCGCGCAGCACGAGGAAGTCGTCGCTGGCGACGCCGGCGACGGAGAGCAGCCGGTCACCGGGGGCGAGGCCGGCGGCGTCCGCCGGCGAGTCCTGCTGCACGGCCGCGACGACGGTGGTGAGCTCGCCCGTCGGCTGCGGCCACCCGAGCTGCACGCCGAGCAGCAGCACGAACGCGATCGCGGCGTGGGAGAGCGGACCGAGGACGATCGCGAGCGCCCGCTGCCGCGCCGGGCGGTCGCCGTACCGCCGACCCTCGTCGCCACGGAGCACCCGCCACGCGAGGTCACCGACGCGGCGCGGCGCACCGAGCTCGGCGACGACGGCGCCGGTCACGGCGTCGGCGGCCGCGGTCCCGGCGTCGGCGATCGGCACGGCCGAGCGCGCGCCGCGGGCCGCGTCGCGGATGCGCAGCGCCGTCTCCGACCGCACACCGCGGGCGCGGAGCCCGTCGGCCAGAGCGGCCGCCCACACGGCCTCGTCGGCGGCGGGGTCCGGCAGCTCCGCGACGAGCGGGGGCTGGACCGGGTCCTCCGGGTCCATCCCGACGATCCGGACGAACCCGCCGAGCGGCAGCAGCTTGAGGCCGACCTCGGTCTCCCCACGGCGGGTCGACCACAGCGTCGGACCGAACCCGACGAAGTAGCGGTCGACGCGCATCCCGGACCACCGGGCACCGAGCAGGTGGAACAGCTCGTGCACGAGCACGGCGGCCACGAGCGCGGCGACGAACGCCGTCACGCCGAGCGCGCTCACCCTCGTCCGCCTCCTGGCGCTCCCGACCGGTCCGCCGGGGCCTCGACAGGGTTCGGAGCCGCGGCGGTCGCGGCCGGGCCGGACGGACGGACCCCCGCGAGGGCGGTGACACGGTCCGCCGCGCCCCGGGCCAGCGGCAGGATCCGGCCGTCCCCCAGCGTCCGGGCGGCGAGCAGTTGCCCGCAGGCGGCCTCGGCGTCCCGGCCCCGGGTGTCGCGGAGGGTCACCGCGACCCCACCGCGCTCGACCCGGGCCGCGAACGCCCGCGTCCGGTCCGGGTCGGGCTCGCGCCACCGCACGCCGGGGGTCGGGTTCATCGGGATGACGTTGACGTGCGCCCGGAGCCGCCGGGCGACCCCGACGAGCGCGTCGGCCTGGGCGTCGCCGTCGTTCACGTCCCCGATCAGGCACCACTCGAGCGTGACCCGCCGCCGGGTCCGGGCGCGGTACGCGCGGACCGCCCGCTCCAGCTCGGCGATCGGGTGGACCCGGTTCACCGGCACGAGCTCGTCGCGGAGCGCGTCGGTCGCGGCGTGGAGGCTGACGGCGAGCGTGATCGGGAGCCCGAGGTCCGCGAGACGCCCGATGGCCGGGACGAGTCCGACGGTCGAGACGGTCAGCGCCCGGGCGGAGAGCCCGAACCCCTCGGGGTCGTGGAGCCACCGGACCGCCCCGACGGTGGCCTCGAGGTTGGCGAGCGGCTCGCCCATCCCCATGAACACGACGTTGGTGACGCGGTCGGGTCCGTCGCCCTCGAGCGGGACGTCGCCGACCCGGCCGTCGACCAGCGCCCGGTGCGCGACGGTGACCTGGCGCACGACCTCGCCGGCGGTGAGCTGTCGCCGCAGCCCCGCCTGCCCGGTCGCGCAGAACGGGCAGCCCATCGCGCAGCCGGCCTGGGTCGAGACGCAGACGGTGGCGCGCCGCGGGTACCGCATCAGCACCGTCTCGATCGCCTCGCCGTCGGCGAACCGCAGCAGGAACTTGTGGGTCCGTCCGTCGTCGGCGACGTGGTGCGCGACCAGTTCGGGGGCCGACCCCGCCGACCGCTCGGCCAGCCGGTCGCGCAGGTGCGCGGGGAGGTCGGTCATGCGCGTCGGGTCGTCGACGCCCCGCGCGAGCCACGCCCCCACCTGCCGGGCGCGGTACGCCGGCTCGCCGAGCTCGGTCATCAGCGCGGCCAGGCCGTCGCGGTCGAGGGCGAAGAGGTCGACGCGGCCCTCGGGGACGGGCGGCGGGCCGTCGTCGGGGACCTCCCGGTCCACGTCCGGGACGCCCATCACGCGAGGCGGAGGAGGTGGTACCCGACGGGCAGCGCCAGCAGGAGCGCGTCCACGCGGTCGAGCACGCCGCCGTGACCGGGCAGCGACCGCCCCAGGTCCTTCACGCCGAGGTCCCGCTTCACGAGCGACTCGGCGAGGTCGCCGACCACCCCGGCGACGGCGACGGCGACGGCGATCGCCGCGCCGAGGACCGCGCCGGGGCGGGGGCCGACGCCGGCCACGACCGTCGCGCCGAACGCGCCGGCCGCGACGAGCCCGCCGACCACGCCCTCCCAGGTCTTGTTCGGGCTGAGCCGCGGGGAGAGGGGCCGGCGGCCGGCGACGGACCCGACCACGTACGCCGCGGTGTCGGCGACGGCGACCGCCCCGACGACCCCGAGCACCGCCCCCGCGCCGAGCGCCGCGTCGAGGAGGATCGCGTGCGCTCCGAGCAGCACGACCCAGGCGCCGAGCAGCACCGTCCGGGCGACGCGCTCGAGCGCCCCCGCCCCCCCGCCGCGCGACACGGCGCGCAGCAGCGCCGCGACCGGGAGCAGCGCGGCGGCCGCGAGCAGCCCGCGCTCGCCGGCGAGGACGGCGCCACTCACCCCGGCCACCGCGACGACGAGGAGCACGTCGACGTCGACGGGCCGCTCGGCGCGCGCGAGGATCCCGCCCGTCTCGACGAGGCCGACGGCGAGCAGCGCGAGGAGCAGCGCCGCGAGCAGCCAGGTCGGTCCGGCCAGCGCGCCGGCGAGCGCCGCCAGCAGCGCGGCCCCGACGACGGTCGCCGCCCGGAGGTCGCGCCCGCCGGACGAGGGGGCGGCGTCGGCGGCGGGGCCGGTCATGGGCGCTCGGGTCCGGGCCGGGGCCTCAGACCTCGAGCAGCTCCTTCTCCTTCGCCTCGAGGGCGCGGTCGACCTTCGCGACGTGCGCGGCGGTCAGCTCCTCGAGCCGCTTCTGCGACCGCTCGTGGTCGTCCTTCCCGACCTCGCCGTCGTCCTCGAGGCGCTGCATCGCCTCGCGGGCGCTGCGGCGGACGTTGCGGACCGCGACGCGGCCCTCCTCGGCGGTCTGCTTCGCGAGGCGGATGTAGTCCTTCCGCCGCTCCTCGGTCAGCTCGGGGAAGACGCACCGGAGCACCCGGCCGTCCGAGGCGGGGTTCAGCCCGAGGTCGGCCTCGCTGATCGCCCGGGAGATGTCGTCGATGGCGGCGGGGTCGAAGGGGTTCACGAGGAGGATGCGCGGCTCGGGGACGCTGAAGTTCGCGAGCTGCTGGACCGGGGTCGGCGTGCCGTAGTAGTCGACGACGAGCCGGTTCAGGATCTGGGGGTTCGCGCGTCCGGTCCGGATCGCGCCGAAGTCCTCGCCGACCTTCACGACGGCCTGGTCCATGCGGCGCTCGGCGTCCGCCACGATCTCGTCGAGCGACATCCCACGCTCCTCCCGGATCGCGGACGGGCCGGACCCGCCGCGGTGGGCCGAGGGTACGGCCGGCCCCTACGCCCCGCCGGTGCCCGTCACGAGCGTGCCGACGGCCTCGCCGCGCACGACCCGCCCGATGTTCCCGGCCCGGAGCAGCTCGAACACGACGATCGGCAGGTCGTTGTCCATGCAGAGCGAGATGGCCGTGGCGTCCATCACCCGCAGGCCGCGGTTCAGCACCGAGAGGAAGTCGATCTCGTCGAACCGCTCGGCGTCGGCGTGGATCTTGGGGTCGCGGTCGTACACGCCGTCGACCTGCGTCCCCTTCAGGATCGCCTCGGCGCCGATCTCGAGCGCGCGCTGGGCCGCGGTCGTGTCGGTCGTGAAGTACGGCGCCCCGAGCCCCGCCGCGAACACGACGACGCGCTTCTTCTCGAGATGGCGCATGGCCTTGCGCCGGATGTACGGCTCGGCGACCTGCTGCATCCAGATCGCGGTCTGGACGCGGGTCGGCACGCCGACCTTCTCGAGCGCGTCCTGCAGCGCCAGCGCGTTGATGACGGTGGCGAGCATGCCCATCTGGTCGGCGCTCGAGCGGTCCATGCCCGCGGCCGACGGCGAGTTGCCGCGGAAGATGTTCCCGCCGCCGACGACGATGGCGATCTCGGTCCCGTCGGCCTCGATCAGCTCGGCGACCTCACCGGCGACCTGCCGCACGACCGCCGGATCGATGCCGCCCTGCACGGTCGGGTCGCTGAACGCCTCGCCGGAGAGCTTGAGGAGGACCCGCTTCAGCGGCCTGCGCGTCACCGTGGTGCCTCCCCCGCCGGCCGGGCCGGCGCGCCGTCGGTCAGGCGCCGACCTCGAACCGGGCGAACCGCGCGATCTCGACCTTCTCGCCGAGCACGCCCTGGACGTCGCTGATCGCCTGGGCGACCGTCCGGTCCGGGTCGATGACGAACGGCTGGTCGAGCAGGACCCACTCGCTCAGCACCTTCTTCACCTTGCCCTCGACGATGCGCTCGACGACCTCGGCCGGCTTGCCCTGCTCCTCGGCCTCCCGCCGGGCGAAGTCGCGCTCCTTCTCGAGCAGCGCCGGGTCGACGTCCTCGGTCCGGACCACCAGCGGCTTCGACGCCGCGATGTGCAGGCAGAGCTGGCGGGCCAGCTCCTGGAACGGCTCGGCCTTCGCGACGAAGTCCGTCTCGCTCGAGAGCTGGAGGAGGACCCCGACGCGGGCCGGCAGGCCCGGGGTCGGCGTGTGGAGGTAGCTGACGACCGCACCCTCGGACGCGGTCCGGTCGGCGACGCGGGCGTCCATCTTGGCGCCCGTGCGCTCGCGGACCAGCTCGGCGGCCTTCTCGAGGTCCCCCCCGGCGTCGACCAGGGCGGACTTGCAGGCCATCATCGGGGCGTTCGTGAGCTCGCGGAGCTCGCGGACGGCGGCGGCGGAGATCTCCATCGGGGGGCTCCTCAGTCCTCGTCGCCGACGAGGTCGTCGGCGCCGACCAGGTCGTCGGCGAGCTCGGGCAGGGCCTGCGCGGCGAGATCCGCGGCGGCGGCGCGGGAGGCCTGCTCGGCGGCCTTCTGCCGCTCGAGCTCGAGCTCCCAGGCGGCCTTCGGCTCGCCGGCCTCTCCGGCGGCGGGGGCCGCGGCGGCCTCGGCCTGCGCGCGCAGCTCGTCGTCGGCGCTGCGGGAGGCGCGGCGCACCAGCCCGTCGGCGACGGCGTCCGCGATGATGCGGGTCAGCAGGGTCGAGGACCGGATCGCGTCGTCGTTGCCCGGGATCGGGTACTGCACGACGTCGGGGTCGCAGTTGGTGTCGAGGATGCCGATGACCGGGATCCCGAGGCGGTTCGCCTCCTTCACCGCGATCTCCTCGATCACGGTGTCGACGACCCAGATGGCGTCGGGACGGCGGGCCATGTCGCGGATGCCGCCGAGGTTGATCTCGAGCTTCTCGCGCTCGCGCTCCAGCTGCAGGACCTCCTTCTTCGGGAGGAGGTCGTAGGTGCCCGAGCTGCGCATCGCCTCGAGCTCGCGGAGCCGCGCGACGCGCGACTTCATGGTCGCGAAGTTGGTGAGCATCCCGCCCAGCCACCGCTCGGTGACGTACGGCATGCCGACGCGCTCGGCCTGGTAGCGGATCGTCTCGGCGGCCTGCTTCTTCGTCCCGACGAAGAGGACGGTCCCGCCCTTCGCGACGAGGTCGCGGGTGAAGGAGTACGCGCGCTCGATGCGCCCGACGGTCTGGCGCAGGTCGATGACGTAGATGCCGTTGCGCTCGCCGTAGATGAACCGCTTCATCTTCGGGTTCCAGCGGCGGGTCTGGTGCCCGAAGTGGACGCCGGCCTCGAGGAGCTGGCGCATGGTGACGACGGCCATGGTGGTGCCTCCGGTTCGGTTGGGCCTCCGCCCGCGTCATCCGTGCGACCTCGGGCGGCGCCTCGCGGCGCGACCCTCGGCCCGGCGGCCCACCCCGCGTCGCGGGGCACCGGGGCCGCCCGTCGGCGGGCGTGCGTGATGGGACTGCGGTGGGTGGTGGAGCGCCCGCCCGGGGTCCGGGGGGCGGCGGGATGCTACCGCGGGCCGTCGGGCCCGTCGGGGCCGGGTCCGGCCCGGTCGTCGTCGTGCCGGTCGGGGTCACCACCGGGAGCGCCCGGCGGCGGGCCGTCCGACGCGTCCTCCGGGTCGCCGGCGGCCGCCCCGAGGGCGGACGGGGCCCCGGGGTCCGCGTCGCGCCCGTCCGGTCCGTCCCCCGCCCCGGCCGGCAGGGCGGCCGCGGCCTCCCGCTCGGCCCGGGCGGCCTCGCGCTGGGCGGCCCGACGACCCGCCCGCTTCCCGGCGCCGCGCGCGCCGCTCGCGACGGCGACGATGCCCGCGAGGACGAGGAGCCCCGGCAGGCCGAGGTTCACGAGCTCGGCGTCGACGAGCGCGACCGCGCCGAGGGCCCCGAGGATCCCCGCCGGGAGCAGCGGCCACCACCACCCCTTCTCGCGGGCGGCGCCGGTCACCAGCTGGAGGACCGGGATGGCGAGGAACCCGGCGGCGAGGCCGAGCTGCAGGACGGCGACGGGCTGACCGCGGTCGAGCAGGACCAGACCGACGCCGACGCCGGTCAGGATCGCACCGGGCACGAGGAAGCCGTAGGCCCGGGTCGCGAGGAACGCGGCGAGGAACGCGGCCCCGCCGAGGGCGACGGCGACCTCGCCGCCCGATCCGGTCAGCGAGATGACGAGCTGCGCCACGCCGAGCGCGACCAGCAGGATCCCCGCGAGCTGGCGCGAGATCATCGGGCTCCCCCGCGGGCCGGCCGGACGACCGGGCCGCCCGGGCAGCCTACGACGCGCCCGGCGGGCCGACCAGCGCCCCCGCGGCGTCGCGGTCCCCGAGCACCGTCGCGGCCAGCAGCAGCCCCTGTCCGAGGACCGCCCCGCCCGCGGTCGCGAGGCGACCGGGGCTCGCGACGACGTCGCGGTCGGCGAGGAAGCGCCACACCACCTCCCGCACGGCCTCGGTCGCGAGCACGCCCGAGTGACCCCCGGGCAGCACCCGCCGTTCCGGGGCGGGGACCGCCCCGTCGGGACTGGCCTCCCCCGGCAGCGCCGCCCGGTGCGCGCCGACGACGATGTCGGTGCTCCCGGCGATCGAGAGCCACCGCGTCCCCGTCGCGAACGCCCCCGCCGCCCCGGCCGTCCGCTCGACCCCCCAGGCGTCGGCCAGCACCGCCAGCGGGTCCGAGCCGGTGCCGAGGTCGTCGACCGTACGCGACCCCGGGTCGAGGCCGCCGGCCGCGGCCAGCGGACCGTCGGTCCGCGCGAGCAGCCCCAGCACCCCGCGCAGCGCCGGGCCGGTCGCACCGTTCGCGTCGACCGCGTCGGCGAGGCGGGCGAGATCGCTGCCCTCCAGCGGCGAGGCGATCGTGACGACGTGCCCGACGGGCGGGAGCGTGCGGTCGTAGGGGTCGTGGAGATGGAGGAGGTAGTACGCGATCGTGACCCCGCCGAACGAGTGGCCGACGAGGTCGACGGCCCGGCCCGGTTCGCGGGCCGCCTGCGCGCGGAGCTGGTCGCGGAGCAGGTGCGCGGCCCGCGCCACACCGCCCCACGTGTCGGCGGCGACGTACGGCAGCTGGTCCCGCCACGGGCCGGCGTCGGGACCGCCGGGTCCGGCCTCGGCCGCGGCGGCGTCCGCGGCGGCGTCCGCGTCCGCGCGCCGACCGGCGTGCGAGAGGTGGGTGACGCCGGCGAGGTCGTACCCGAGGTGACGCGCGTCGAGGATCGCGCCGTCGCTGTCCGTCCCGAACCCGGCGACCAGCACGAGGTGGTTCGGCGACGGCGGTAGGGCGTACCCCGGCGCCGCCGCGTCGGGACTGCCGTGCGTCAGCACCCCTCCGAGCCGACCGCCCTCCCACGCGGCGTACGGGACGACCGCGAGG
>Ga0208785_1001011_pt1 | contig 12374 bp, 9 predicted proteins | sample DEB08_DNA_2_FD_185499 | JGI IMG/M metagenome (GOLD analysis project Ga0208785, IMG submission 185499) | Aqueous microbial communities from the Delaware River and Bay under freshwater to marine salinity gradient to study organic matter... | ecosystem: Environmental > Aquatic > Marine > Coastal ...
CACTACCTGCCTACTGGCTGGATGGGACTCATGCTGGTCGCCTTCTTCAGTGCCTACATGTCCACGATTTCCACGCAGCTCAATTGGGGCGCCTCCTACTTGATGAATGATGTATGGATTCGCTTGGCCCAAGACAAACCTTCGGGGCCGACCATCGTCCGTCGCAGTTTTGGATTAGTCCTGGTTCTCGCTGCGCTCAGCCTGGCCGTATCGACCCAAATCGACAGCATCAAAGGCGTTTGGCTCTTCATCATGGAGTGCGGCGCCGGGCTCGGCCTCGTACTCATCCTTCGCTGGTTCTGGGGGCGCATCAACGCGTATGTCGAAATCACGGCCACCATCGCCCCCTTTATTGGGTTTGGACTTTCTCGCAGCGGCTGGCTCCCCGAATCTCTGGCCTCCTTTCCAAATTCATTTTTCTTCACGGTGGCCTTTACCACGGCCTGCTGGCTCTTGGTCCTTTTGCTCACGCAACCTTCCCCATCTTGGCCCACGTTTAAAGCTCGGATTTACAGTAAAGGCTTAACCTCCATCCGAATCCTCCTCTCCCGTTGGATCCTCGCCGTGGTCGCCGCCTACAGTTTGCTCTTTGCCCTCGGCAGCTTCTTGCTCCATCCTGGCTCCGAGGCGCTTTGGTACGGTCTTTCTTTCGTGATTTCGGGAACCCTACTCCTGTTAACGTTCCGAATGTCCACGCTGTCGCGGATGTTTAAGGGGTGAACCAATTTAGGAAGTGCTTGTTCCTATTGGGTACATTCTGCACATCCCATGTTGACCGCACTCTTTCTGAGTATATCTAGTCTTTTCTATTCTGCCACGCCGGACAGCGTTTGCACGGTCCAAAGCGCCCCGAGTTTTGAGCCTTTTGAGGATTCCCAGTGGCAAATTGGTGCGCTTATTTTTGGCAACCCTGGGCAGCTTGACCCTTGTTGGTCCCGCAGCGACACGACGGGCTTTTATTGGACGCCTTTTGTGGGCAGCACCTCTGGCACTTGGACAGGGCCTAATTTTGGCGTTGGGGGATCTGGGAAATACCTCTACACTTCCCCCAGTTCGGGTCCATCGAGTACCTCACTCATCACCCCGAGGTACTACATAGCGCCATTGGACACCCCAGCCGTCGAGTTTTATACCCACATTTATGACGGGCCCTTCGGGGGAGGTGGTTTTAATTCATTCGTTGTTGACTGCGATACCGGAAATGGTTGGTTTTCCATTCAAACCATATCCACCTCATCTCAAACATCAAAGAATTCTCCATGGGACGCTAGGAATATTTACCTCGAGCCCTTCCGAGCGGATACCATGCGCTTTAAATTCACGGTAAATCGAGCATCAAACGCCTATCTTAAAGTGGGGTTCGATGAATTTTCCATCAGAGACACCACATGCCAAAGTTTTTCTTCCCCCTTTTCCTATAACGGATCCGGATTCACACGGAATTTCTCGGTGGTAAGCCCTCAGCTGAATTACACCTATTTCTGGTATTTTGGCGACGGTGCTTCTAGCCAAGGGCTGACCAGTACCCATACGTATGCCTCTACTGGAACTTATACGGTTAACCTGGTAACCACGTCCGACTGTGGCCGCATTGATTCATCTCAGGGGACCATTCAAATTTGTTCACCGATACAACCCGTTATTTCCTCGACGATTACAGGCAATACCGTTTCATTTACAGCTCAAGGTTCCGGCTTAACCAATGCGTCTTGGTCTTTTGGCGATGGGGCAACTTCCACATCGCTGAATCCCACACACACATACGCGTCAAGTGGGGTGTATGTCGTTCAACTAAGCACGTCAAATAGTTGTGGAGAGATAAGCAGCACCGTGGATACCCTTTTCATATGTGATGTTTTAGTCCCAGAATTCACCGCCCAAATTCTCACCACCAACGCCCAAGGGATGACCGTACAGTTTGATGCACAGGTAAGCCTAGGAAACATACAGTCGTATCAATGGAGTTTTGGTGACAATACGACGGGGGTAGGGAAAACTGTGACGAAAACCTATATAATCCCTGGATTAAACTATATCGTAACCCTCACCACGGTAGATTCCTGTGGACAGTCATTGAGCATAGCCAAACCCCTGACCCAAGTCTCAGTTCCTGACACGGATATGCCCGGACTTTTTGTGTACCCTAACCCCGCCCAAGATCGAATTTTCCTCGCTTCACCGCTATCCCATGGCTTCCTTTTTGGCCAAATCTTTCATCCAAGCGGAAAACAAGTCGCATTCCTGCCGCGGGGAACCGCAGAATGGGACATTCGCTACCTCTCACCCGGAATGTATTACCTGGTATTGACCTTTTCGGATCAGCGCACCACGGTACCGCTGATCGTCGCCCAACCATGAGGGGAAGCGAATCGCGCACCCTAGAATGAAAAAACCCCCCGCACGGTCGTGCGAAGGGTTGAATCAAGTGGAGAATATCGGAGTCGAACCGATGACCTCTTGCATGCCATGCAAGCGCTCTAGCCAGCTGAGCTAATCCCCCAAGTGGACGGCAAAGATATACGGAAAAATCAATTCAATGCATAGGAGAGCTGGAGAGAAACCGTTCGAGGCTCTGCCAGCAACGCCGGGCGCGGGGAGGCTAATCGGTTCAGCGAATTGATCACCCCAGCTTGGAGCACAAAACGTTCTGTGAGGCGCTTATTCAATCGAAAATCCAAGAATAAATCTCCCTGATTTAGCTGGTAACGGCTATCCGCCACCCCCGGGACAAAAATCGCAATCAGGGGGTCCGTAAAAATGGCATCGATGTTCGCCATGAAGGAATTATAGCGCAGGCTACTCCCCAACGTCCACCCCTTCCAGGAAGCTTGGATATCCGCCTTGGCGTTATGCACATAGCGGTACTTTAATAGATTTTGGCTGGGGTCCAATGAGGTGCTCTCGTAGGAAAGGGCCTGACCGTCCGCATCGGTCGCATACACCCCCGCTGGATCCAGAGCGATGGGCAAGGCATAGGTGTAGCCCAGCATGCCTTCCACCTTTACGGGTCCGATGTAGCTGCGGGCTCCTCCGGTCAATTCCAACCCCGTAATGCGCGTGGGGCCCACATTGAGGGAAGTGAACCCATAATTTGAGAGCGTCGTTCCAGGAAGATTCCCCCATTTACCAAAGGTGAATTCGAGCATTTGGTTGAACTCCGTCCAAAAAAATGCGGCATCCAAATAGCCTTGCAGCCCGGCACGGGTCCCCTCCTTCTTCACCCCCTGGCGAATACCCAATTCGGCTGTCCATCCGGACTCTGACTGGATCCCGGGGCTCGGGAATACTTGCAAGGCCCCCGCCGCAGAGGCGCTAAATCGCTCCGCAATGGACGGAAAACGGTAGCCCTGAGCCCACGAGGCGCGTAGGTGGGTTCCTTCACGTACCTGGTAATGTCCCCCGAGCCGGAGAACCGGTTGGGCATCCGACGAGCCATCTACGGCGAAGGATTCCCAGCGCAGGCCCACACTGAGGTCCCAGCGGTCGGCGGATTTATCCACTTGGGCAAACAACGCCTGATTTTGGGACGTATGGGCCCCACTGAATAAAGGACTATTCATGGCGCTTCCAATAAAAAGGGCCCCGGCGGAGAGGTTCCAGCCCTGCTCCATGAAATATTGCCAGAGGTATTCCGCATGGAGGGATTGTCCGGCATTGCTGTAGTCATTGCTGTCCAGCCCAGACGCATTGGCATATCCCATGCCTCGAACACGCAGCGTATGAAGTTGGCGGCCTTGGCGGTATTTCAGGTGGCCTGTCAGGGCCGCAAGGTCCGATTGCGTTTGGGTGGCCGAGGAATCCAAGGGGGTATACCCAAGCCGGAAGTCTTCCCAAATCAAGGCCGAGCTGCGGTCAGACCTCCAAACCTGTCCTTGGAGGCCCATTTCCAGTTTGGAGTTGGGCTTAAAGCGGTATTTGGCATGCAGCCGAGCGGATTGATCCCCGACGAGATATTGGTAGCCTTGGTCCCCAAAAAGCTGGCCATGCAGGACCAGGCCATGCTGATTTTTGGCGCCGTAGCTGTCGGAAAAGGCAAAGCGCACGGCCGACCGAGCCCGGGGGGCATCCCACCAACCGAGGCTGCGAATTTTGGGTCGGTCATAGACTTCCATCATCGTGCTGACCCGGACGCGTTGCTCGGTGCTCGGCTCCCAAGTGCGCAGGTGAATGACCCCGTTCAAGGCCGAACTGCCATACAGACTGGACGATGCGCCCTTCAATACTTCCATTTGCTGCACCGCCTCCATGGGCATGGCATTCCACAGGACCCCGCCCGCATCTGGACTCAGGGCAGGCAGTTCATCGACCAAAATGAGCACGCGCGAACCAGCCCCCAGGCTCCAGCCACTGCCCGAGCGAATGTTGGCTTGTCCATCTTGAAGCGTTACCCCCGGCGCCATTTGAATGACTTGTTCGACGCGGGCGTTTGCTTTTTCTTCGAGTACGCGCAGAGGCAGCACATCCACGCTGACCGTTGTATTTTCAAGGCGCTGTTCGGTGCGGTTCGCGGTGACCACGGTGGTTTCCAAAAAAACTGTGGAATCCGGCCCCACCGTTGGGGCGGAAGACAGGCTCGCGAACAGGAAAAAAGAAGATAGACCCATCATGGCTTCGGCATTTAAATAGAAAAGTATGAAAACCATTCTGGTTACCGGTGCAAGTTCCGGATTTGGAGAAGCTACGGCACGCCGTTTCGCCCTAAAAGGGTGGCAAGTCATCGCCTGGGCGCGGCGTTTAGATCGCATGGAAGCATGGCGTCAGGCTCTCCCAGCGGAATGTGCCGAGCGCGTGCATCTGCAATGCGTGGACATTCGTGTAGCCGACCAGGTTCAAGCGGCCTTGGCAGACCTCCCCGTGGGGTTTCGGGCGGTGGATGTCCTCCTCAATAATGCGGGGCTGGCTTCGGGCAAGGACCCCGTCCACGAAGCCTCCATGGACGATTGGGAGCGCATGATTGATACCAATTTAAAAGGCCTGCTCTATGTCACGCGGGCGGTGTCTCCTGGGATGGTGGCTCGCCGTTCGGGCCATATTATCAATATTGGGAGCATTGCTGGGAAAGAGTCCTACCCGGAGGGAAACGTGTACAACGCGACCAAATTTGGCGTGGATGGACTGACGCGTAGCATGCGCATGGATTTGGTGCGCTACGGCATTCGTGTCAGTCAAGTCTGTCCGGGCATGGTGGATACGGAGTTTTCCACGGTGCGCTTCCATGGGGACCGAGCCAAGGCGGATCAGGTATACCAAAATATGGCTCCGCTGACCGCTGAAGACATCGCGGATATGTTGGAATACATGATTTTGGCCCCCGCGCACGTGAACATTGCCGATGTCCTGATTCTCCCCACGGCCCAGGCCTCCGCGACCATCGTGCACCGCGAAGGGTAAACGCCCGAGCTAAACGGGTATATCCGTGAGCACCCGATTGGGGGCCCGAATTCTGGGCACCTTGCGGGAATGGATCGAATTCACTTTGCCCTCGCCCTGAGTCTGACGCCCGGGATTGGCCCCGTGCGCGCCCGCGAAATCCTCCAGGCCTACCCAGAGCCCGAAGCTTGGCTAGCCGGACGTGCCCCGCTTGGGCCCAGCACCACGGAATGGAATCGCTATGTGCAAGAGGCCAGCCGCCTCATGGAAAAGCATGACGCCTCGGGCATTCACACGCTCGCTTTGGAATCCCCCGACTACCCCGAGCGGCTCGGGCACATTCCCGATGCCCCCTGCCTCCTCTTTGTGAAGGGCCAGGCTTCGCTGAACCCTGCGCGGAGTTTGGCCATCGTCGGGACCCGTGAAGCCAGCCCACAAGGGTTACAATGGACTCAGCAATGGGTGCAGCGGCTTGCGCCGCAAGGCTGCACCATTGTCAGTGGCCTTGCCCGCGGCATTGACACCGCGGCACACCAGGCCGCGCTGCGCGCAGGCCTCCCAACCTGGGCGGTGCTCGCACATGGCCTACACACCGCCCATCCTGCCGGGAACCGTGCCTTAGCCGAAGATATTTTGGCCCAGGGTGGGGCGTGGATTTCGGAATGGCCAGTGGGCGTCGGCCCTCATCCGGGGGCCTATCCGCGGCGAAATCGACTCATCGCGGGATTGGCTGACGGGGTGTGGGTGGTGGAGGCCGCCATCAAGTCAGGTGCGGGCATCACGGCTCATTTGGCGCATCAATACGATCGGCCTGTGTTTGCCCTCCCGGGGCGCCTTAACGACGTGCGCAGTCACGGATGCTTGGACCTGATCCGACGGCAGGTCGCACAGTTAGTGGTGGAACCCTCTGATCTGGCCGTTGAACTCCAATGGCCGGCCCTTAAGGAGGCGGCCAAGCAGAGCCAAGGGCCCGCCTCCCATCAACGCATCTGGGACGTGCTCCACGCAGGGCCCCTGCGGACTGGAGATATCGAACGGCAAACGGGATTGAGCAGTCCCCAGTGTTTGGCCGCCTTAGCAGAAATGATGTGGTTGGGCGAAGTGCAGGTGCAGTCCGGGTGGTATGCGCGGGCTTAGTCCTCCTCGGTCTCTTCGACAGCGTCGGCCTCGGGCGCTGCATCCTCGTCGGCCACCTCTTCTTGGTCGTCTTCGTCGTCCAAGAATGCTTGGGCACGGCGCTCCAATTCGATGGATACCTTGAACAGGTATTTGGTGGTTTCGGTCTCCAGCGGAATCGTTCGGACGGTTTTGCCCTCGCTATTCTTGTAGACAATCATGTCATCCGGGTCAAATCCTTCGGGGTACTTATCCGTCAGGATTTGGAGTTGCTCCGGTGTGATGTTTTTGTAATCAACGATTAAACGCTGCTTTTCCATGGTGCTTTTACCATTTTAATACCCAAGCGAAAATAAGCGGTGCAACGATCGTTGCATCCGACTCCACAATAAATTTTGGCGTGTCGGCATCCAATTTCCCCCACGTGATTTTTTCGTTGGGAACGGCGCCGGAATAGGACCCGTATGAGGTGGTCGAATCAGAAATTTGGCAGAAATAGCCCCAGAAGGGGATGTCTTCCATCTCCATGTCCTGGTAAAGCATGGGGACGACGCAAATAGGGAAGTCCCCGGCAATGCCGCCGCCAATTTGGAAAAAGCCCACACTCGGTGCATCCGAATTTTGGGGGTTGCGGCAATTCTCGATGTACCACGAAGCCAAATAGCCCATGTACTCAATGCCCGACTTCATGGTGCTCGCTTGGAGCTCTCCTTTGATGCAGTAACTGGCGAAGATGTTGCCCATGGTGCTGTCCTCCCAGCCCGGAACAATGATGGGCAAATTGCGCTCGGCAGCGGCCAGCATCCACGAATTCGCCGGGTTCACGGCCTCGTCGTATTCGGCCGCAAATTCCGGAAGGCGAATCATTTGATACATGTATTCGTGGGGGAAGTACCGCTCTCCCTTGGCCTCTGCGCGCGACCAACATCCATGAATGTGGTGCTGCAGTTTGCGGAAGGCTTCTTCTTCGGGAATGCAGGTATCCGTTACGCGGTTCAAGCCCGCATTCAAGAGCTCGCGCTCGTCCTGGGGGGTCAAATCGCGGTAATGGGGTACACGCTTGTAGTGGCTATGCGCCACCAAATTCATGAGGTCCTCTTCCAGATTGGCCCCCGTGCACGAAATGATATCAATCTTGCCCTGCCGAATCATCTCAGCGAGAGACCGTCCCAACTCGGCCGTGGACATGGCGCCGGCGAGGGTGACCATCATTTTGCCTCCCGAAGTCAGGTGGGCCTCATAGCCTTTTGCTGCGTCCATGAGTGCGGCCGCATTAAAGTGCTTATAATGAGAGTCAATAAAATTGGAAATAGGACCGCGCATGATATCAGGGTTGGGAGGTAAAAATAAAGGCAGAAAAGGGCTCGTTCGACGGATTAGTAGCCCAAAATTTTAAGCATGCTCTTATAGGACTGCTCCTTGGCAAACAACCGGGTATTCCAATCCCCCTCTTCATCCCGAGAAATGACGACATGTTTAGGAGCCGGGATGAGGCAGTGTTGCAGGCCGCCGTAGCCCGAGATGCTTTCCTGGTAGGCGCCCGTGTTGAAGAAACCGATGTACTGGGTAGGCGCCTCGCTCGAAAACTTCGGAAGGAAAATCGCATTGGAGTGCTGCTCGGAATTGTAGTAGTCGTCCGAATCGCAGGTTAGGCCGCCCAGGAGCACCCGCTCATAGGGCGTCTCCCAGTTGTTGATGGCCAGCATGATGAATCGCTTGTTGATGGCCCACGCATCAGGCAGGGTGGTCATGAAGCTCGAATCGATCATGTACCACTTTTCGCGGTCATTTTGCTTCTTCTCGCCCATGATGGAATAGAACGTGGCGCCACTCTCTCCAACCGTGAAGCTTCCAAACTCGGTAAAGATGTGCGGCTCAGGGATTCCGGCTTGCGCACATTGGTTCTTGATTTGCGCAATGATCTCCTCGGCCATGTATTCATAGTCGTAGGCAAAGCTCAAACTATTCTTGATGGGGAACCCGCCGCCAATGTTCAAAGAGTCCAATGTGGGGCAGATCTTCTTCAATTGGATGTATACGTTGACACATTTGAGGAGTTCGTTCCAATAGTAGGCGGTGTCATTGATGCCTGTATTGATGAAGAAGTGGAGCATCTTGAGTTCCACATTCTCTTGGTCCATCAAGTAGTTCTTGTACATGGGAAGGACATCCTTGTAGGAAATACCCAAGCGAGAGGTGTAGAACTCAAACTTGGGCTCTTCTTCGGCGGCGATCCGAATGCCAATTTTCAATGGACCGGTTCCCTTGTGGATTTGGTCAATCAACATGGGGAGTTCCTCCTTGTTGTCCATGACGGGAATCACATTGGTCCAGCCCTCATTAATGAGGCGGGCGATATTTTCCAAGTATTGAGCCCGCTTATAGCCGTTGCAAACGATAAACTGGTCTTTGGTGATCTTGCCCTCCTCTTCCAATGCCTCAATCAAATTGATGTCAAAGGCCGAAGAGGTCTCCAAGTGGATATGGTTTTTGAGCGCCTCTTCCATGACGAATTGGAAATGTGAACTCTTTGTGCAGTAACAAAAGTGGTAGCTGCCCTGGTAGTCCACTTTTGCCATCGCCACGTTGAACATGCGCTTGGCGCGCTGAATGTTCTCCGAGATCTTGGGCAAATAGGTCACCTTCAAAGGTGTTCCGTACTGTTTGATTAATTCCATCAAAGGAATGTCATGCCAGTGCAATTGATCCTCTTCCACATAGAACTCCTCTTGAGGAAAGTCGAAGGTCTGTTCGATTAGATCTACATATCTGTTTTTCATCGGAGAATGATTTTTAAGGGGCACAAATGTAATCCGACTGAGTTGGATTGCATTAAAATTGTGTATCCGAGTGATTTAGATTATCACATCTTCACAAAAGTGGCTGATTTAATTTCATGTAAAATATTGGTTTTCATGGATTTAAGCGTCTAATGGGTCATATAACCACGAGTGAAGGTGTGCCACATGACTTTTTTTCGACCGATGTGACTGCGGCGGATGCCCCATTCTCTGCTTTTTTGCCCTAATTTCTTTCTTGCGTCGCACAGGCAAACCTTTTGGGCATAGAATTTGTTAACCACGTCTAAAATCATCTAGCCCATCTATGTTCACTCACATCCGCGAAAGCATTCCCTCCTCCATTGTCGTTTTTCTTGTTGCCTTACCCCTGTGCTTAGGCATTGCCCTAGGCTCCGGCGCGCCCCTCATATCCGGCATCATCGCGGGCGTGGTGGGCGGCATCGTGGTCGGAGCCATTAGTGGTTCTCACCTCAGTGTGTCAGGGCCCGCTGCGGGATTGATTGCCATTGTGATTGTGGCGATCACAGACCTGGGGGGATTTGACACATTTCTCCTCGCCGTCTTCCTGGCGGGGTTGATCCAAATATTCTTTGGTCTCATGCGCTTGGGGATCATTGGACACTTTATCCCAAATACCGTGATCAAAGGCATGATGGCGGCTATCGGTTTGATTCTTATCCTCAAACAAGTTCCTCACCTTGTGGGCTATGATGTCGACTTCATGGGCGATGAGGGATTTTTTCAGCACGCCAACGAAAACACCTTCAGCGCCGTCCAGCACGCTTTGAGCGCTCTAACCATGGGGCCCGCTTTGGTCGGCTTCTTTAGCCTCGCGCTCCTCATTGCGACGCAAGCCCTAGGATATGGAAAGACGGCCATCTCTACGTTTCTCCCCGCCCCCCTGTTGGTGGTTGTCTTGGGGAGCCTCCTCGGTTGGGGCTTGGGCACATACAACGCTGAATGGGCCATATTGGCCGAGCACAGCGTGCAACTTCCCAACTGGCGATCCGGGTTGACCCTGCCGAATTTTGGCGCATTTGGCAACCCCCAAGTATGGATTGTCGCCGCCACCATCGCGGTGATTGCCAGCATTGAAACCCTGCTCTGCATTGAAGCGGCGGACAAGCTCGACCCCTTGAAGCGCGTAACCCCCACCAACCGGGAGCTCATTGCCCAAGGGGTGGGCAACAGTGTTTCGGGCTTGATCGGCGGCCTTCCCATTACTTCGGTGATTGTTCGCACTTCCGCCAACGCACAAATGGGCGCCAAGCACAAGTCTAGTGCCATCATGCACGGCATCATTTTGGCCGGCGCCGTGATCGCCATCACTCCAGTGCTCAATCGCATTCCCCTCGCCGTGCTCGCCGCCATCCTGATCATGACCGGCTATAAATTGGTTTCTCCCTCCCTCGTAAAATCCATCATTGCGAAAGGCCGGAATCAATGGGTGCCCTTTGTCATCACGGTGGTTGCCATCCTATTAAGTGACCTGCTCAAGGGCATTGCGCTGGGTCTCGTGATCTCCCTCATCTTCATTGCGATCACGGATTTCAAGAGCAATATCTCCTATGCCGAAAAGGATGGAGTCTTCACCTTCACCTTGCGCCGGGTGGTCACCTACTTGAGCAAAGGCGCGTTGAAGTCTCGCCTGGAGAGGATTCCAGCCGGGTCAACGCTTGAACTGGATTACCGTGCGTGCGAATTCCTAGATGCTGACATCGAAGAAGTTATTGAGGATTTCCACAAGCATTCGGCCTACAAAAACGTGACGGTTAGGGAAATCCGCTAAAATTCAGGGAGTTCGGTCTCCTTGCGGATTATTCGGAGTACTTTTGCGCGGCCCAAGAGAAGGCCCCTTGTATGACTCCCATCCGAAACATTGCGATTATCGCCCACGTTGACCACGGCAAAACCACTCTGGTCGACAAAATTCTTCATTACTGCCAGTTGTTCCGTGCCAACCAAGAGACCGGGGAGCTCATTTTGGACAACAACGACATTGAACGCGAACGCGGCATCACCATTTTGGCGAAAAACGTGTCCGTCCGGTACAAAGATGTCAAGATCAATATCATCGACACTCCCGGCCACGCCGACTTTGGCGGGGAAGTAGAGCGTGTCCTGAACATGGCCGACGGCGTATTGCTGCTCGTCGACGCCTTTGAAGGTCCCATGCCCCAAACCCGTTTCGTCCTTCAGAAAGCCTTGCAACTCGGTTTGAAACCCATCGTGGTAGTCAACAAAGTGGACAAGCCCAACTGTGATCCCGAAGCAGCCCACGAAGCGGTTTTTGATCTCATGTACTCCTTAGATGCTACCGAAGAGCAGCTCGACTTCCCTTGCGTCTATGGTTCGGCCAAAAACAACTGGATGGGCGCGGATTGGAGAACTCCGACCGACAGCATCGAACCTCTTTTGGACATGGTTTTATCGCATGTCCCTGCAGCCCAAGCACTCGAGGGTACTTCTCAACTTTTGATTACCTCCTTAGATTACTCTTCGTACACGGGCCGCATGGCCATCGGACGCCTACACCGAGGAACCTTGAAGGAGAATCAACCCGTTTGCGTTGTGAAACGAGACGGCCGCCTCACCAAGTCCCGAATTAAAGAATTATTCGTTTTCGAAGGCCTGGGTCGAATCCGACTGCCTGAGGTTCATGCCGGTGAAATCTGTGCTTTCAATGGCATTGAGGGTTTTGAAATTGGCGACACCGTGGCGGATTTTGAAGCACCAGAGGGCATGCCTCCTATTACCATCGACGAGCCCACGATGAGCATGATTTTCACTATTAATGACTCGCCTTTCTTCGGGAAAGAAGGCAAGTTTGTGACCTCACGCCACCTCAAGGATCGGCTGGAAAAGGAATTGGAAAAGAATTTGGCCTTGCGGGTCGAAGCCACGGATTCAGCGGACACCTTCCGCGTCTTTGGCCGAGGGGTCTTGCACCTTTCCGTCCTGATCGAAACCATGCGCCGCGAAGGCTACGAGTTGCAAATTGGCAACCCCCAAGTCATCATCAAGGAAATCGACGGCATCAAATGCGAGCCGATCGAGGAATTGCTCATCGACTTGCCCGAATCCATG
>Ga0208785_1001021_pt1 | contig 12315 bp, 11 predicted proteins | sample DEB08_DNA_2_FD_185499 | JGI IMG/M metagenome (GOLD analysis project Ga0208785, IMG submission 185499) | Aqueous microbial communities from the Delaware River and Bay under freshwater to marine salinity gradient to study organic matter... | ecosystem: Environmental > Aquatic > Marine > Coastal ...
TCATCCGGTCGGCGCGTCGGGGCTACGGATGCTCTACGAAGTCTGGTTGCAGTTGCGGGGTCAGGCTCCCGAGGATCGCCGGATCGCCGATCACGGTCGCACGTTGGGGCTCACCCACAACCTCGGCGGGTATCCCGGCGAGATGGTGAGTTTCGTCGGCATTTACGGTACCGAGTTGGGCTGAACCGGCGCCTCGGGTCCGAACCGAGCCAGCCCATCTACCCGACTTCGCCGTTCAGCCTGACGGCGAGCGCCCGGCGATCTACCATCCGGGCATGCCTCGCCGTCCCCTTCACGGAATCCGCGTCGTTGACCTCACCATCGAACGTGGTGAACTCACCGGCCGTCTGCTCAGCGACCTCGGAGCGGAGGTGTTGCGTATCGAACCTCCGGAAGGTTCGCCGTCGCGAACCATGCCGCCGCTGGTTGACGACGTTTCGCTGTTTTTCGCGTTTCGAAACGCCGGCAAACGAAGCGTGGCGCTCGACCTGAGCCAAGACGACGACCGGGAACGACTGCACCAGCTGCTGGCCTGTAGCGATGTGGTGATCGACTCGGCCGAGCCTGGGGCCTGGGCTGATTCGGGTCTCGATGCCGATGACCTCGCAGCTCGCCACCCTCACCTGATCGTCTGCTCGATCACCTCCTATGGGCGCACCGGTCCCTACGCCGGTCGGGATGTGCCGTGCGCGGTGCTTGACGCCACCGGCGGGATGGCGTTCAAAGCCGGTGTAGCCAGCCGGGAACCGTTGCTCCCGCCGGGGACGATCGCCGATGACACGGCCGGGATGCACGCCGTCTTCGCGATCGAATGCGCGCTGTTCAACCAGATCGCTACTGGGGCTGGTCAAGTCATTGACTTGTCGGTGAACGAAGCCTGCGCCCAGATCGCCGACTGGTCGTTGTCGAACTGGACGAGGTCGCTTGACGCGGGATCACCGAGCTACGACGGCCGCATGGGCCCCGGCCCGATTTACACCATCCTTCCCTGCAAAGACGGCTACGTCCGCCTCGTCATCATCGCCCCCCGGCATTGGCGAGCGATGCGAGCCTGGTTGGGTGAACCCGAATACCTCCAAGACCCCGAACTTGAAAACCTGATGGGCCGCTTCGGGATTTCCGAAGCAGTGCTCAACCCGCTCTACGCCGAACTGTTCGCCCCGATGACCATGTTGGAGGTGGCCGAGGAAGCACAGCGGCGGGGCATCGTCTGCACACCAATCCTCAAACCCGATGATGTGCTGGTCAACCCACACTTCGCCGACCGGGGCAGCTTCACAACGATCGACGATCCGACGTTGGGCGAGATGAAGTTTGCGTCGGGCTTTTTTGAGATCGATGGTGAACGGGTTGGGCCAACCGGGCCGATCCCTTCCGAAGTTGGCTCGGACACCGACGCAGTGTTTGCCGAGCTCGGTTCGGCCCGTCCTGCCCCCCACGCCGCGATCGGTTCCGAACGGCCGCTGGCTGGGCTTCGGGTCATGGACTTCGGACACGGTGGGGTCGGAGTGGAGGCAGGCCGCCTGCTCGCCGAGTACGGCGCCGATGTGATCAAGATCGAATCCCGGACCTATCCCGACTTCATTCGGGTGGTTCTGGGTGGGGAAATGTCCCCGAGTTTTGCCACGTCGAGCCGCTCCAAACGCAGCATCGGTGTGAATGCCAAAAGCCCTGAAGGAGTAGCGCTGCTTCGGCGCCTGGCCGCGGTGAGCGACGTCGTGATCGAAAACAACTCGACCGGGATCATGGACTCAATGGGGGTCGGCTACGGAGACCTTTCGGCGCACAACCCCAACCTGGTGATGATGTCGAGCCAACTCATGGGTTCGCGTGGCCCGTGGGCGTCGTGGTCTGGGTACGGTCCAAACACGCAAGTCACCGGTGGGATGACGCACCTGTGGAACTACGAAAACGAGGCGGCACCGGCCGGGTCGATGTCGATTTTCCCTGATCATTTCGCAGGTCGGACCGGTGCGGTGGTGGCGCTGGCCGGGGTGCTCGGACGACGGCTTCACGATGATGGAGGGTTCCACGCTGAGGTGTGTCAGGTCGAGCAGGTGGTCAATGTGATGGCCGACCTGATGGCCAAAGAATCGCTTCGTCCGGGATCGGTTCAACCCCGCGGCAACCACAACGACCGGGGTACGCCCTGGGGGTTGTTCCCGTGTTCGGAACCTGACTCGTGGGTGGCGATCTGCACCCGAAGCGACCTCGAGTGGCAGGCGCTGGTCGAGATGCTGGGGGCGCCGGAATGGGCCACTACCGGAGACCTGTCGACGTTGGCTCACCGCCAGGCCCGCGAGGCCGAAATTGATGAGCATCTCGCGGCGTGGACTCGTGAACGCACGGTCGGTGACGTCGTCGAGGCCTGCCTAACCCATCGGGTGCCCGCCGGGCCGATGCTCAACAGCCAAGGCCAGTACAACGACCCTCACCTGCGGGCCCGAGGGTTCATTGTCGAACTCCAACAACCACCGATCGGAAACATGACCTTCGAAGGTCCGGCGTTCCACGCCACGGCGATGCCCGGTCCCGATATTCGACCGGCGCCGGGGTTGGGTGCCGACACGCTCGCGGTCTGCGCCGAGTTGGGGTATTCCGATGCCGAAGTGGAAGCGTTGCTGGCGGCTGGCGTCATCGAGGTCGATACCGCCAGTGGTTCATGAGGACCACACTCGCCGGGGCGCAAGGCGCGGCACGCTCCGGCCGTACAGTGTTGCCGGTCTGCTGGCGATCGTGTTGCTGCTGGCAACAACCGGGCTTTCTGGCTGCGGAAACGAGCGAAACGACATGGATGACCGGTTGACGATCGGGATCGGAAACTCGGTTCGTTACGGCGACCAGCCCGAACAGCGGGGGGAGTTGCTGCTTGCTGACGGTGACGGTCCGTTTCCGGTAGTGGTCTTTGTTCACGGTGGTTTCTGGCGCAACACCTACGACCTGACGCTGGCCGGACCGCAGGCACTTGATGCCCAATCTCGGGGCTACGCCACCTGGAACATTGAGTACCGTCGAGTTGGTGACCCTGGCGGTGGGTATCCGGGAACGTTGGAAGATGTCGGAGCAGCCATCGACGCGCTGGCCCGGATCGATGCTCCACTGGATCTAGACCGGGTGGCGGTGGTCGGGCATTCCGCCGGGGGTCATCTGGCACTGTGGGTGGGACAACGTGACGATCCGGTGGTTGTTCCCCGGCTGGTTGTCGGTCAGGCCCCGGTCGCCGATCTCGAAGCGGCACTGGAGCTCAGCGGAGGCGCAGTGGTTGATTTCATGGGAGGTCGGCCCGAGCAGCGACCGGACGCTTACGCCGAAGCCGATCCGGCCCGACGGCTACCGATAAAGGTTCCGCAGTTGATCGTGATCGGAACCGCGGACGACACCGTTCCGCTGTCGGTGGTCGAACCGTATCTGGCCGCGGCGGGCAGCGGGCTCGATGTAGAAATCGTGGACGGGGTCGATCATTTCGACGTGATCGACCCGTCATCACCGACTTGGGATCTGGTGATGGATCGTATCGCAGCCGCGTTCAAGCGCTGACCAGCCCAGCTAGCCCGCTTCGCTGTGAGTTACCGGCAGCTCGCCCATCCATTCACGAAGCGTGTTCTTGAGTTTCGTCTGCTGGATGAACAGGTCCTGCTCGGCGGGTTGGTCACCGGCTGATTGGGGCGCTTTCAGGTAGAAGCTGAGCCATTCCTGAACCCCAGATTCTCCGGCTCGAGCGGCAAGATCCATGAACAGGGCCAGGTCAAGCACGATCGGTGCGGCCAGGATCGAATCGCGGCAGAGAAAGTCGATCTTGATCTGCATCGGGTACCCCATCCAACCGAAGATGTCGATGGCGTCCCAGCCTTCCTTGTTGTCGCCGCGGGGCGGGTAGTAGTTGATACGAACCACGTGATCGACGTTGCCGTACAGGTCGGGGTAGACGTCGGGTTCAAGAATCTTGTGGAGCACACCGAGCTTCGATTCTTCTTTGGTTTTGAAGTTCTCGGGGGCGTCAAGCACCTCACCGTCCCGGTTGCCAAGAATGTTGGTTGAGTACCAACCACGGAGCCCGAGCATCCGAGCTTTCAAGCCGGGCGCAAGCATGGTCTTCATCAAGGTCTGACCGGTCTTGAAGTCTTTGCCAGCCAAGGGAATGTTGCGGGTGGTGGCCAACTCGATCATGCAGGGAAGGTCGGTGGTCAGGTTCGGGGCGCCGTTAGCGAACGGCACATCGCATTGCAGCGCGGCATAGGCGTAGATCTGAGAGGGGGCGATGTTCGGGTCGTTATCGCGCAGTCCTTGTTCGAAGGAAGCGACGCTGGCGTGCACGTCCGAAGCGGTCTGAAACGCTTCGGTGGATCCGCACCAGATCATCACCAGTCGATCACAGTCGTTGTCGGTTCGGAACTGTTCAATGTCGGCGATCAGCGCTTCGGCCTGATCCCACTTGTTGGTCTGGGACTTGACCCGGACGCCGTCGAGCCGGCTCACCCAGGTCTGATCAAACACCGCGTCCATGGCGACGACCCCTTCGAGCTCGCTGGCGATGGGGGAGAGGTCACGCTCGTCGAGCACACCGCAGGTGCGGGCTGCTTCCAGCGCGTTGGCCGAGATCGGATCCCAACCGCCAAATACGAGATCGTCCAGCGAGGCCAGCGGCGCGAAGTCTTTGATCAGTGGGTTCCGGCCCTCGTTGCGGGTGCCAAGCCGGATATGAGCCATCTGGCTCACGCTGCCCAGCGGGGGGACACCGGTCTGGCGGGCGCTGAGCACGCCAGCGATGAAGGTGGAAGCAACGGCACCGAGACCGGGGGTGAGAACACCAAGCTTGCCTTGGGCGGGGGCGATGGATCGTGAAGTCATGTCACAAACGATAAGAAAACTAGAACCACAATGCTGAGAGTGAAGAAGAACTGAACTATTGTGCGCAAGTGCCGCAACCGCTACCCGACCTATCCATCCGGCAACTCGAATACCTCGTCGCGGTCGCCAGCCACCCCACCTGGGCCGAGGCAGCAACCGAAGTAGGCGTCTCGGCCTCCGCGCTTTCGCAGGGACTCAGCGAACTCGAACGCCGAGTTGGTGTGCCGTTGTTCGACCGGGCCGGCCGACGCCGGACCCTGCGCCCCGCGGCCGAAGTGGTCCTAGCCCACGCCCGCCAAGTGGTTTCGCTCACCGGCGACCTCGCCGAATGGTCGGCCCGGCTCCGATCCGGCAACTCGGGGGTGTTGCGAATCGGCATGATCGACGCAGCCGCAGTGGGCCACTACCGCGCCGTGCTGCATCGCTTCTCCCAGCAATACCCCGACATTGATCTACGCCTGCGAGTCGCACCATCATCAGAACTTCTCCACGACGTCGAATCTGGAAACCTTGACCTCGCAGTGGTCGTCGATGGGGGACATGAACGAGCCGGGATCTACCAGCACGTCCTGATGGAGGAACCGCTGGCGGTGTTCACCCCAACCGGCGGACTTCCTCGCAAAGTCGAACAGTGGGGACCGTGGGTGCTCTTCGCCGAAGGATCCCACACCCGTCGGGTCATCGACGAAGCACTGACCCGGCTTGGGGCACCCACCACGGTTGTTGCCGAATCCAACCAACCCGAAGTGCTTCGGGCCATGGTGGATCTCGGGGTGGGCTCCACGGTGCTCCCCGTGGTGCAGGCCGGACCGGGGTTCGGCCCGGGCCGGGTGATCGCTCAACGCACGCTGGTGATCGCCCGACGATCCGGGGCCGCCCCCGACCCCTCCGCTGAACTCCTCGAAACCGCGCTCCGCGCCGAGATGACGTCAAGGCGCTCCGCGCAGAGATGACGGGGAGGCGCTGCGCGCCTAGGCTCCCAATCGGTCGGATCGACGACAATCGAGGGAGAGGGAAACCACCATGAGTAACGCCGCCGCGGCATACGAAATCCTCAAAGCCAACGAAGGCAAAGACGAGGGACACGGCGACTGGTTTGAGGTTACGCAAGCCCAGATCGATCAGTTCGCTGACTGCACCGTCGATCACCAGTTCATCCACATCGACCCCGAACGGGCGACCCCAGTGTTTGGTGGAACGATCGCGCATGGCTTTCTGACCCTGTCGATGCTGACCCACCTCTCCGCCACGGTCCCCAACGACACCCCGCCGCTCACCGGAGTCCAAATGGGCATCAACTACGGGTTCGAAAAGGTGCGGTTCATCAACCCGGTCAACGCCGGGAGGCGAATCCGCGCCCACTCAACGGTGGCCGCCGTTGAACTCAAAGGCTCAGCTATCAACTCGACCCGAACGATCACCGTCGAAATCGAAGGGGTCGACAAACCCGCGCTGGTCGCGGACTGGATCGGTCGAATCGTCTTCGATTCCTGACCGGCTACCAACACCCGCTTACCCGCCAACCAGAACGGCTTCACCATGAACGATTACCCCATCCATGCCGGCTCGGCGCTCTTTACGCTGGTCGACCCGTCACCCGGTCACGAAGTGGCTTACAACCGCTGGTACGAACGTGACCATTTCTATGCCGGATGCATGGTCGGCCCGTGGCTGTTCGCGGGCCGTCGCTGGGTCGCCACCCGGGCGCTCAAAGACCTTCGGTTCCCCGATGGCGACACGCCGGTGGCCTCGCCGGTCACCAAAGGCTCCTACCTCGCCACCTACTGGGTGCTCGAAGACAAACACAAAGACCATTTCGACTGGGCCGGTAATCAGGTCGTGGACCTTTACATGAACAACCGGGGGTTCGCCGAACGAGCCCACGCCCACACCGTGCTTCTCGAACGGCCCTGGTCGTTCTACCGAGACGCCGACCCGGTACCGATCGAGTTGGCTTTGGACCACAACTATCAAGGGCTAGCCGTCGTCGCTGTCGATCCCGCCGAAGGTGTCGACGAATCGGACCTGACCCAGTTCCTGCACAACGACGCACTCCCGGCCCTCATGGACAACTCTCCGGTGGCCAGCGTCGTTGCCTGGCATTACGTCGCCATGGGTGAAGGCACCGCCCAAGCTCCCATGGATCTCGGAATGCCACCCGGCCCACCGGATCGGCAGCTCCAGATGTTTTTCCTCGACGACGCCCCCGATCACTGCTGGGACCGGTTCCACGCCTACGCCGAAACGGTTGCCGCCAGCGGACTGGGCACCGTCGGGTTTGCCGCCCCGTTCATCCCAACGATCGTCGGCACCGACACCTACACCGACCAACTCTGGTGATGCTTCGGCGGTTGGCGGTGCTGGTGCTCGCAACGTCGCTGGCCGCCAGCTGCGGTGACGATCTCAACCTGCTCACCGAACCGAACGGGTCGGCGCCGACAAACCCCGAGACGTTACCGAGCCCGATCGCCACCGTTGACTGTCCAAACGAACTGCAGCGCGGGTTGCTCTGCGGTGTAGTTGAGGTGGCGCTCGATCCCCAACTTCCGGGGGAAACCACCGAAGTGTCGATCGCGGTGGCCCCCGGGCGTGAACCAGCAACGTTCCCGGCGGTGGCGGTGCTCCAAGGAGGGCCAGGGGGTGCGAGTTCTCAACTAGCCGAATGGCTCCCGGTGCAACCGTTTACTCAGGTGTTCATCGACCAGCGAGGAACCGGGTTCTCCGGCAACAGCCTGAACTGTCAAGAACTCGACGATGCCGTAGAGAACTCGCTCGGCTTGCCGTTCGACGAAGCCAACGAACTCGCCGATCAGTTGCTTAGCCAATGCGCCACCCGCCTAGCTGACGACCCGTTGCTGGCCGCGACCACCACCGCCAATCTGGCCGCCGACGTGGCTCACGTCATGGCAACCCTCGGCTACCAACAGTGGTTGGTGTACGGCGTCTCGTATGGCTCAACGATTGCGTTGGAGATGATGCGTCGACCGCCAGCGGGAATGGTCGGTGCCGTGCTCGACGGGGTGTATCCGCCGAACGTGGACCAGATGGCGTCGGTGCCGGTCACCGGTGAAGCCTCGCTGGCCGCGCTCAACGATGCCTGTCAGGCCAGCGCCACCTGCCCAACCGACCGTGACTTGATGACCCTGCTCGACGAGGGATTTCGGTTGCTCGACCGATCACCGGTGACGCGAACGGTTCCCTACGTCGGGGCAGGCACCGAGTCGGTCGAAGTCGTCATCGACGCAGAATGGTTGGCGTTCACCGTGTTTCTCAGCCTCTACAACGAAGCCTCGGTGGCTTACCTTCCCGCCGTCCTTGACGGTGTCGCTCAACTCGACGAAGCAGCGTTGGACTGGGTGGCCTGGTTCGGGGCGCTGATGAACGTGGAGAACACGCTCAGCAACGACGAAGGCACCTATTACGCGGTGGACTGTCAGGACTATGCGCTACTCGGTGACCCGCCAGATGTGACCGGAGTACTCGGCGACACGCTAGCCACCGTCATGGCTACCCGCGATTGCGAACCGTGGGGTGTCGCCGAACCGACCACGCTGACCGACCCGGTGACCTCCGATGTGCCCGCCCTGCTGCTCTCGGGTGCACTCGACCCGATCACCCCAACCACGCTGGCTGAACTAGCCGCCGAAGGCCTCACTCGGGCCACCCTGGTCGAACAAGCAGGCCGAGGTCACGGAATCTGGATCGACAATGCCTGCATCCAATCCATCGTCGAGTCGTTCGTTGCTGACGTGACTGCGCCGCTCGATACGTCGTGTGCCGATGAACCGGTGTCGATCAATTGGGAACGGCCCTGACCGCGTGCCAATCTGACGGCATGATGCTTTCAGGAAAAACGGTGCTGGTTTCGGGAGTCGGACCCGGGTTGGGGAGTGCCTGTGCTCAGGTCGCCCTTCGCGAAGGGGCCAACGTGATCGCCACGGCCCGAAACCTCGACCGGCTCAACGGCGCGGTTAGCGAACTCGACCCGAGCGGGGAACGAACGCTGGCGATCGCTGCCGATATCACCGATGGTGACGCAGTACGGGCCGCGGTAGACGCCGGGGTAGCCCGATTTGGAAGCCTCGACGGTGTCGTCAACGTGGCCGCCTTCGACGCCGTAATGGGGACCTTGCTAGACATCGACCGGGACACATTCCGTCAGGTGTTGGAGGTCAACATTTTGGGCACGGTCACCATGGTCGGAGCCTGCGTGGATGCGCTGCGGGCCAACGGCGGTGGTTCGGTAGTGCTGATCGGATCCCAGTCGTCGCTCAAACCCAACCCGATCCCGCAAGGCCCTTATGGCGCCTCGAAAGCGGCGATGCTCGGACTGGCTCGTGACCTCGCCGTGGATCTCGGCTCGGATCGGATCCGCGTCAACACCGTGGTGCCGAGTTGGATGTGGGGACCGAACGTGGAGATGTACTGCCAGTGGCAGGCCGCTGAGCGGGGGATCACCGCCGAAGCGGTTCGTGACGAAATCGCGGCGGGTTCCGCGTTGCAGGAGATGGCCTCCGATGACGACGTGGCTGAAGCGGTGGCGTTCTTCTTGTCCGATGGCAGCCGACTCGTTACTGGCCAACGCCTCCTTGTCAACGGTGGCGAATACTTCGATACATGATCGTCCCGGCGCTGCCTGCGGCGTCGATGGTGGTCATTGACGACCGTCCAGATCTGCACGTGCTGCTGGGGCGGCGTCGGCCCGGCGCGTTCGTCGGAGGGTTGGTGGTGTATCCGGGTGGAGCGGTCGACGAAGCCGACTGGCAGGTTGGACCTCAGCGACTCCCAGGTGCCTCTGCTCCAGGGTTGAGCGCCGATCAAGCGGCGGCGTACCTGCACGCCGCGGTCCGCGAAACGCATGAGGAAGTCGGTTTACGGCTCGACCGATCCGAACCAACCGACGGTGCCGGATTTCCTCCGGTAGGGCATTGGATAACCCCCGAAGACGCTCCTCGCCGTTACGACACTCGTTTCTTTTTGGCCCGCCATCCCGGAGGTGAGGTCTGGGCGGCCGACGATGAACTGGTAGATGTCTGGTGGGAACGGCCAGCGACCACCCTTGAACGGCTCGCGGTCGGAGATCTAGAAGCGATCGCCCCGACCGTGTCGTTTCTCGAATCGTTGGCCCGCTGCGGGACCGTCGCTGACGCCTTCGCCGCCACTCAGCGAGGAATCCAACGGGTTTTTCCGTGGGGTGTGACCACGTTCTAAGCGCGGCCCGCTGACCCGAGGTGAGATGACAGTCCGGTTGCAGTCTGGTTACCAAACCCGCCGGAGTGATCTGGCGTCGTCATAAACCGTGTACTAGGATCCACACGGGTTTGGTGTTCTGCGGATGCAGGGCCAACGTTCACCATTCCGGAAGCGCTGCTTCCGGTCCCCCTCCAGGGAAACTCGGGCCCGGTCGTCGTGGTACGCCGGCCGGGCCCAAGCCCCATCAACGCTCCCGCTACCGACCAGAGGGTGACGCCGTGGAACTGATCATCGTCCGCCATGGACGGCCGCTCACCGAGCGTCGCAGCCAGGGGATCGCTGATCCGTCGCTGGACGAATACGGAATCTGGCAGGCTGAACGGGTTTGTTCCTGGCTGGCGCATGAACCGGTGGATGCCATCATCTCCAGCCCCAAGGCTCGAGCGATTGAAACCGTGCGTCCGTTGGCGGATCATCTCGATCTGGCCATCGACATCATCGAGGACCTTGACGAGATCGACCGGCGCTCTTCGGTCTATGTGCCCACCGATCTGTGGGCGACCGAAGCAACCGACATTCTCGAATCGCTTCGTCAGGGTCGTTTCGACGAGATCGGTTACGACCGTCCTGAAGTGTTCCGCCAACGAGTGCACGCCGCCTGGGCTGAGTTGTTGGCTTCTCGGCCTGGGGTTCGGGTTGTGGTGGCCTGCCACGGCGGCACCATCCAGGAGATCCTGCGTTCGGTGGTGGGCGATGGGGCGTCCACGTTCTCGGTCACGGTTGACTATGCGTCGATCACTCGGGTCGCAGCCACCGAACATGGGCCTCGTATGACCTCGCTCAACGAGACCGGTCATTTGGATGCGGACCGGATCTCAATTCGCGGTGCGATGAATTCGGCTTCTACAGTAGAACCATGACTTCTCATCAGCTGTCGTACGAGGCCTTTGACGCCGACAACCACTACTACGAAGCGGAAGATGCGTTCATCCGTCACGTTGACCCAGCCATGCACAAACGCTGTATGCAGTGGGCCAACATTGATGGCAAGCAGCGGTTGCTGGTGGCGGGTCGGGTCAACCGGTTCATTCCGAACCCGACCTTCGATCCGGTTGCCCGCCCTGGTTGTCTCGACGATTACTTCCGAGGCAAAGTCGCCAGAGCCGACATTCGCGAAGCGTTCGGTGAGCTGGTTCCCATCCCCGATGAATACCGCAACCGTGACGTTCGCATCGACGTGATGAACCAGCAGGGGCTAGACGCCTGCTTCATGTTCCCGACGTTGGGGGTTGGCATGGAGTCGGCTCTGGAAGGCGATATCGACGCGACCCTCGCAGCGTTCGGTGGGTTCAACCGTTGGCTCGACGACGACTGGGGGTTCGCCTATCAGAACCGCATCATCGCAGCGGGGTACATCACTTTGGCCGACCCTGATTGGGCGCTTGACGAACTCAACTGGATGCTTGAGCGTGACCTTCGGGTAATCAACATGCGGCCCTCGTCGGTGTTGGGACGCGACGGTCGTCGCCGCTCGCTCGGTGATCCTTCGTTCGAACCATTCTGGAAGAAGGTCAATGACGCAGGAGTCACGGTCGCCATGCATAGTGGCGACGCGGGCTACAGCTTCCTGGCCGACTACTGGGGCATCAACTCCGAATTTGAGGCGTTCCGGCAGAACGCCTTCAAGGCGTTGCTCACCCATTCCCCGATTGCTGACGCCCTAGCTTCGCTGATCGCCGAGGGAGTCCTAAGCCGACACCGCAACATCCGGGTCTGCACCATCGAAACCGGTTCGGAATGGGTGCAACCGCTGTTGAAGAAGTTTGAGAAGGTCTACAAGCAGCAGAAGCATTCGTTTGCTGAAGACCCGATCGAGACGTTCCGGCGGCAGGTCTGGGTTTCGCCCTATTACGAAGACGACTTGCATGACCTTCGATCCAAGATCGGAGCCGAACACATGCTGTTCGGTTCGGACTGGCCCCACGCCGAAGGGCTCACCGACCCGGTGGCGTTCGTCGATGACCTCGGAGGGTTCTCCTCCGACGACATCGAAAAGATCATGCGAACCAACGGTCTGGCCTTGGCCCAGCGCGCCGTCTGATGCTGCCGTTCACGACGGAGACGCTTCGGATTTCGTTGCATCTGGTCGCGGTCGCGGTCTGGATCGGGGGTCAGTTTCTGATGGCTGCGTTGGTGCCGGTCCTTCGTGGGATCGCCCCCGACGCCCCCTCGAAAGCTGCGAAACAGTTCGGCCGAGTGGCTTGGGCTGCGTTC
>Ga0208785_1001022_pt1 | contig 12312 bp, 14 predicted proteins | sample DEB08_DNA_2_FD_185499 | JGI IMG/M metagenome (GOLD analysis project Ga0208785, IMG submission 185499) | Aqueous microbial communities from the Delaware River and Bay under freshwater to marine salinity gradient to study organic matter... | ecosystem: Environmental > Aquatic > Marine > Coastal ...
TAATGGTAATCCTTTGTCTCTTGCATATTCAGCAAGTTCTTTTGCCTTAGTGCCTTTAGTTCCAAATAATTTTGAACCTAATTTACCAAGTGGACCACTAATAAATGGAGTTAAAGCTGCAGCTCCTGCATTCCAATACGCAGCAGTCTTTGTAGCTTGTGCAGCATTTAGTAATATATCTTGATCAATGTCTCTATCAGGTAAATCTGCAAACTCATCTGTGATTGCATTAGCAATTGTTAATCCTGCTTGTTCATTTAACATATCGTAAGTAACTGAACCTGCACCTGCACCAACAGAACCTCCTAACACTGAATAAGCTTCTGCTCTTCCTAATGGACTTTGTAATACTTTAGCTGGTGTATCAGCAACTCGTGCAACTAATTTTAATGCACCGCCTAATAATTTAAATCGTCCTGGTAGTTTATCTGCAACTTTTGTAGCAGCTTGTAACATTTTTCCTGGTCCTCTTTGCCATAAGTTACCTGATCTAGCTGCACCAAATATTTTTTTTCTCATGGTTACATAAGGTGCAATAGATCCTGATAAGTCACCTGCAAGTTCTGCAGTTGGTCTACCTTTAAAAATAGAATCTTCTGCTTCTAATGCAGCAGCGATTGGATCTTTATAAAACTCTTCTCTTCTAGCTATTTCTTTTGAAGCTTTTGTTCTTTGTGCTCCAAGCACAGACATTTTAGGGCCTTTTAATTCACCTCTATCAATTAATTCATCAATGATTTGTCTTTGTCTTTGATTTAATTTAGATGGATCTAAAGATTTATCATCTAATCTTTTTTGAAGTTCTTCTTTTGTAATAGCCATTAGAAAGCCTCCAATAATTCTTGTGTACTTTGATCTTTATAAGGATTTATTATTTGGTTTTCTGAAACAGCTTCTGGACCCATAATACCATATTTTCTTCTATAGTTATCAATTGTTGATGAATCACCAAAGAATGAGAATTGGTAATCGTTTTCTAGTCGTGATATATCAGCAAGAATTGTTTCATTAACTGCTTCAAGTGATTTAATAACTTGTTTTTGACCTCTTAATAATGGGAAGATGTTAACTAGATCTTTAGCCATTTCAATGTCTTTTTGTGTTAATCTGTCTTTGTCTTTCAATGAGTTAGCTAACGCATATGTTAGGATTGTTTCATTGATTGCTAATCTTTCAAGGTTAGCTGCATCTGTTTCATCTCTAAACATACCCATTGATTTTAATGTATCTGCAAATAATTTATCTGTCTTACCAAAGTTTTTATCTAAGAAATTTCTAGCTTCTTCTTCTGACATTCCATCATTTACTAAATCTCTTACATAGTCATCTTTGAGTTCTTCAATTTTTCTTAAACCATCTTCTTTAGATCCAGCAAAACTTAAACCTAAGTCATCTAATGCATCTCCTAAACGAGTAGTAAATAAGTTGAATCGACCAGCAGGACCCGCAAACTTTTTATCTGCACCTTCTGCTTCTGTTAAAATATCAATTGTTTTTTTACCAAGGTTGTATGCTTTATATTTACCGGATAGATTTTTTAACGTTTCAGCTTGTTCTTTAGCTGCAAACTTAGCTTCTACAAATCTATCAAATGTTCCAACAGGTGCTGTTTGAAATAATTGTCTTCCATACTGATCCATTTGTCCTGGAACAGCTATTTGAATAGTTCCATCTTTAAGTTGTCTTGCAGACATATTTCTTACATTACCTTTATTGTCAGAGAATTGAATAATACCTGCAGTTGCATCAGGGAAATCAGGTGCTTCTAATATAGCATTTCTTGCTTCAATTTCTTCCTGTGCAAGTTCTAATGCATCAGACATAAATTCATTTTCTAATTCATTTTCTTTTAATTTAATTGCGGCATAATTATTTACAGCTGGGCCAAGTGCTTTACCAAATATTTCTAATGCTCCCCCAATACCTGCTTTAGCTGTTGTTCCAGACATTAGACCTGATGCAAGATTAGCTAAGAAAATCATTTTAGCTTGTGAAGATTGACCAGCCATTAATTCTTTTCTTATTTGTTTTGCTCTTTCAATAACACTATCAGTAACTTGTGTTCCATCAGCCGCTGTTATTTTACCTGGTTTATTTAAATCTGTTTTAGCTCCTGCTGTTACTACTGCAGCATTTGCTTGCTCGTTTGTTTTCTTTTTGTCCTCTTCTTGTTCTTTAGATACAACTTTAACTTGTTCTGGTTTTTTAGGTTCACTAGGCCCTGCAATATCCAACATTGAAGGTCCTTGGTTTTGAACAACTTTATCTATATCAACTAAGTTATTATCAACAGTTGCTTTGTTATCAGGTAATGTTAATTGATCGGTAATAGATTCAGTTTCAGGTCTTACCCCTCTAGCTCTTTTTCTTTCTTCTAAATCTTTTTTAGTTTTAACATCTGAAACAGATGGGAGTTTTTGTTTAGGTACAAATTTACCAAATAATTCTTCATCTGATAATACTCCTGCTTCACCTTCTAGTGCTCTCATTTCGTTCATTCTTTTAAATTCTTCATACTCTGCTGGAGACATCGCTTTAATTCTTTCTCTTTCTCTAACCCCTGCTCTTGTTAATGCAGCTAATCCTTCAATACCTGCTACACCTATAGCACCTGGTATAAATCCTGTTCCTGCTAAAGCAGCTGATATTGGTAATCTAGTTGCACCATAACCTGCAGCTAATGAAAGTGGTACAGTTACTTCAGGTCTGTCTCTTAAACCTAATGCATTTAAACCTTCTGACATAGCTGTATATCCTCCATAAAAGGGTAAACCTAAAGCTGCTGCGCCTTTACTTTTTAATGCACCTAATCCTCTTTGAAATATGTTTGGAGTTTTTGGTGTGTAAGGACCTTGTCCTGGTATTACAGCTGGAACTCTTCTAGGATTATAAGCTGTGCTACCACCAGTAGGTAAACCTACCATTTGACCAATTCTTGCTTTAATAGGTTTTAAATGACCTTTCTTTAATGCGGCTTGTCTGAATATAGGACGATTTAAAACTTTATTTATAGCCATTTAACCTCCTATTGTTGTGCACCTTGATATGCTGCGAATGCTCCTAGTCCTGTACCAATAGATTGTGCTAACGGACTTGTGCCTGGTGTTGTAGTCATTGTAATACCAGATTGTGATTTAGGTCCTGCAGCATATAAGTTCGCAAGGAACTCTGCTCTTTGATAAGGTTCGTATTGTTGTTGTAATTGAGTTTGTCTTGCAGCATCTAATGCTTGTTGTGCAAGTTGTTGTTGAATACCACCAGCACCCATCAACTGAGAAATATCAGCTTGTGCCATTTGTTGTTGTCCTAAACCAAGTTGTCCTAGTTGTTGTCCTGCTTGTAATCCAACTTGTTGTTGTCTTTGAGCTGCACCTAATGCAGTTCCAAAACCTTCAGCTTGAGCTCTACCCATAGCTTCTAAAGCTCTGTTAGCAATTTCAGCTTGAGCAACACCTTGTCTTCCACCACCAAATGCACCTGCTCCTACTGCTTGTGCACCTAATTGATTTTGCATCATTTGTGCTTGTCTTCCAATCTCACCAGTTACATATGATTGATATGGATTTAAATATTGTGCAATCTCTGTAGCACCTACTGGAGCAGCAGCTCCTAAAACTTGTCCAATACCTTGTTGTACTGTTGGGGCACCTACACCGGTCGTACCTGCTAAACCTAATCCTTGTTGTTGTAATGCAGATCCTAAACCTTGTCCTGCAACTTGAATAGCTGGTAAAGAAATAGGCTGTTGTGCGACTTGTCTCGCAATATCCATTAATTCTAATTTTCTTTCTTCAATACCTGGAGCTTCTCTTACAAAAGATGTTTGTGATGCAGGAGTTGCAGCTGGTGCCGATGATTTACCACCACCAAAAATATTACTTATAAAACTCATTACTTAATATCCTTTACTAATTGTACATGTTTTTTCTTCCAACCCCATTTTTTAGAAACCCTTTCCCAACCAGGTCTCGCCCAAATGCAAAGTCTTTTACATTGATTTGCTTTTGCAAATGCTGTTATTGTAGCAACAATTTTGTCTTCCCATAAGTCTCTTCTTTTACCAGTGCATATTACAATCTCTAATTGATCATAGTTAGGCATTGATGAAATTCTTGTAACACATGTACCAAAAACTTTATTTTCTTCTGATTCATCAGAACCAAACATAATAAATAGCTGCATTTTATCTGCAACTAATTCATCATAGATGTGTTTTGCGTCTGCATATTCACCTGAATATTTTAAAGCCTCAGCTACCATAAACTCAGATAGAGGCCAAAATTTTTGAACGTCTTTAGCAACAACTGCTACAACGTTTACTTGAGGTTTAGTTTGCTTTGCTGTTCTGCCCATTTGCTTTCTCTAATAAATCAAAGATTCTTTTAAATCTTTTTTGTTGTTCATAAAAGTATTGGGCACCTTTTTCTCTCATATCTTTCATGCTATTTGGATTCGCTCCAGCTATGATTCCAGCGCCTAATACACCGTCTGCTCTTGTTACAAACTCTCCGTCTGCTAATTGAGCTAACATCGTATCTTCGTCTTTATCTCCGTTTCCAGATCCATCCTCAACATAACCTGATGCTCTAACATAATTGTTTGCATCATATTCATCGTGAGAAACTTTTGATGGAAGATAGTTTATACCACCTTCATTAAATTTTCTAACTTCAGCTAAACCACCTTCTTTTAATCTTGTTTTAGTCATTGCATAAGGTCCTGAAACATAATCACCTCTGTTTCTTGGATCAGCTTCTGGTTTATAAATTTCTTCGTATTGTTTTTCTTCTCCTGTTGTAGGATCAATATATGAGTACGCAGGTCTTTCTTCTGCAAATCTAGCATAACCAACATTGTAAGTTGGTTGATACATATCTACTGGTCCTTGTTTGAACGCACCAGATAGATAACTTAAACCCGATACCCCTGCAAATAATTTCATTGGATCAATTTCAGATGGTGTATCTTTTTTATATAATAATTTTTGTAATAAACTTCTTTCGTCCGCAGCTCTTTTTAAATCTTCTATTGTTTCTGTAGCAACTCCAGGATCTACTTGACCTACCATTTGTGGTGTGGTTGTTCTCATTGATGCAGGTAACATTTGAGATATACCAGGGACTTGTGCAAAAGGAGTAAACTTACTTGCAGCGGTTTGAAAACCAGGTATACCTAATTGAGCTCCTCCACCTAATACAGATTTACCACCGTAATATCCACCGACAGCTCCAGTAATTCCACCAAGTATTCTTTCTAGTCCAGAAGCACCTGCTTGTTTATTGGCTTGATATCCTTTGTATCCCCCATAAGCAGCTAGTGCATAAGGTAAAAACGCTAATGGATTCATATAATTACAATTCTCCTTTAAAGATCTTTAATAGCAAATATTACCATTTTACTTAGGTAATATCAACTCGTCTGCAAATCGTCCTTGATATTGATGCTCTCCGATATGGGCTATTGGGTCATCAATAAAGGCATAACATTTACCACCTATTTCTCTCCATAACTTACAAAAAGAAAAATCCTCACCTAAATAAGTTTTAGTTTCTGGATCATGAATACAATCAAAAAAATTCCACATATGGGGTTTATCTACATACTCACCATTTATAACTGTTTTTTGCACTATTTGTTTGTCTGGGTAAGCTTCAATCATCTTATCAAATACTTGTCTTTTAATTAACATACAACCAGTTGGGCTGTGGGTTACCTCTATTACACCTCTTTCAACAGTAACATTATTTGGGTTTTCAATTTTCATTGGATAAGTATGTAACCATTTTCTTATATCATCTCCTTTTTTAATCTCACCTTTTTGCATTTTTCTAAAAGCTTTATCCCACATTAAAGTTTTTAAAGGATAGGGTATGGATATAACATCCTTATCTCTTTCAATCATTTTAAAAATAGATTCAGCATTAAATAAAATATCAGAGTCGATAAACAACATATGGCTCATACCAGATTCAATAAATCCAGACACACACAAGTTTCTACCTTGAGTTACTAATGAAGATTTCATTATTTGAAAAGCAACATCAACATTTCTTTTTATACATTCTTTTTGAAACTCTAATAGTCCTTGAGCATAATGAATAGAACACTGATCATGAACGGGTGTTGCAACAAATATAGAATAAGCTGCTCTGTTTTTAGATATTGTCTGTTGTCCGGTATCCGTTTTCCACATGGGTTTAATTTTTTTTATACCATCAACAATACGTGGCATTGGCTTAATATTAGTTTCTTTTAATGTTTGATAAGTGTCTTCGTTAATATAAGTTTTACTTTTGGTCACTAATAGCTCCTCTTAAAAAACTTTCCCATTCTTGACCTTTCTTTTCCCAACTGTAAAATCTTTTATAAAACCTTTGTTGGTTTTCTAAATGATTCTGTATGTAGTCTTCATGTAAATATTTAGCTGCTACTCTTATAGCTTCAGCAGTAGCCAAAGCCATTTGTTCATAATCTTCTGTGTAGTTAATGTATACAGGCCATTCAGAACAAGTTTCATATAATGCACCATAATTATTAGTAATTACATGTACTCCTGCTGCTAATGCTTCCATAGCAGATACACAAGAGGTTTCCTCAAATATGCTTGGATAAACATACAAATCATAGTCTGTCATATGTTCTAAAATATATTCATTCGGTTTGTATCCAATGTAATTTACGTTTGGTAATTGTTTAGCTTGTTCGTATAGTGGTTTAAATTGATCATCATTTTGTTTTTTAAATTCTTTTCCATATACCTGTGTAGATGAATAAACATCTAATGTGATGTTGGGATCAGTAATTTCCTGCATTGCTCTAAGTAAAACATTTAAACCTCTCCAAGGTGTATTATGGTGAAGTATTTTTATAGGTTGTCCTTTTTTATAAATTTTTCTTTTTGGAAATTTAGCTATACCGTTTTTAATGACCATAGATTTATCAGTTGGTATATCAAAGAAATATCTAAACTTTTCATAATTCCAATGTGAGTTGAATACATACCAATCATATTCTTTATGTCTTTCTTTATTACCAAAAAACTCTTGTAGATTTGGTTGGTCGTACGAATTCTTTTGCCAAAGAATGTTTACTTTGTTTGGATCTAACGGTACCTTACCCGGTACTGAAGTGCATATCTGGACTCTGGATAATAATTCTTTACCAACATATTTTTCTAACAGCTCATACTGTATTTCAGTGGCTCCTCTAGGCTTCATTATTCTTTTGTTTTAGCACCCATTGAAACTCTTGTCACTTTAATTTCTAAATCCTGTCTAAAGTCATCTTGAGTTGTATCTGTATTGGGATCTAAAACATCAGCTTGAAATTCATCCTTAGACGCATAAACTTTACCAGTTCTTTTATGTCTAATAATTTCTTTAGCTTCAGCAGGTATTTTTACTAAATCACTCATACTCTTCCTTGTCTGTTGTACTTCTTATAATCTCTTTTTTCATTTTTGGAAAGACTTTTTTTATGACGACCTGGACGTTTACGAGGTTTTGGACGTGGGACGAAATGCGTAAACTTTTGTTTAGCCATTTTGGTCTTCTCTAGAAATTTCTAATATTGAACATATTGCTTTAACACTTGTAGTATTACTTGTCTCCAATGTCAATGAATCGTTCTCTTCTAAAATAATTGGTCCTTTAGCTATATTACAAATGGTAGGCCCAGTAATAGATGCATATGCAATTAAATTAGAAGTATTAGAATTTGAATTGTCGTTTATTTTAGCTTTTACTACTTTACTTCCAGCCTCATTAGTAACTTGTATATTTTGAACAATACCTCTACCGTTGGCCGGTGCTGTGTATACGGTAACAGCATTTGTAGTAGTTCCTGCAAAAAATGCGTTTTTATATACGTTTGCCATTAATATCCATCCTGTACTAATAATAAATCAAATGAAGCAGAAGAAGAAGAGGTAGAACTTGCCTTTCCAGAAACATAAATATCTGACTTTTGAGGTATTACATTGATTGCATTAAAGATAACAGTTGTCTGTCCACCTCTAACATTTAAAAATTGTTTTGTTTGAAACGCTGCATTAGCAACACTATTATCTCGTTGTATAAATTTAAAATCCATTTCTTGATCTTTACCAGATGATATATTCATTGATAATAAATAACCAGTATAACCTGCAGGTATGGTATATAATGCCATAAGTGTTTGACCATTTCCTTCTGTTATAGTTGCAGCAACATCAGATCCACCTGTATAAGTAACTGTAATTGTACCTTCATTATTTCCAGATGAACCTGCTGTTTCAACAGACATTCTAAATACTCTTAAAAAAGTTTGTGTAGTTGTAACTGTAGTTGTTCCATCCATATCAACAGTTTCTTCAGCCAAATTATAAGAACCATCTAAACCTTGTATTCTTAAAGTTCTAGCACCTGTTCCCGCTACATCGTCATTAGTATCATCACTAACAACATCAACAGTAACAGCTGTAGATTGCCAAGGATAGTCGTCTCCTGTTTCCCAAATAGTTTCAAAAGCAAGTGAGCCAATAGAACCATTATATCCAAACTTATTAACCATAGAATAACCAGGAACTTTACCTTGCTGTACGGCTAAATAAAATGGAATATCATCAACTGTACTTCCACCTGTTATTGGATTAACATTATTACAACTCATTAGCAACCGTACCTTGTATTAAACCAAGTAAATCGTTCTACTTCTTGTTTTAAATCTTCTTGAAAAGCAAAGTTTAATTGGTTTTTTAATGTATCTAAAGATGCAGTAATTTGTCTTTGGTTAGTAACATCATATTGTTCTTTTGGTTCTGGGATATAAACTGTAACTTTAGCCATGTAAAGCAGCTCCTCTTTCGGCAGAAGATCCGTAACCACCTTCTCCTTTAAAACCTCCGCCTCCAGCTTTATCTCCTCCACCGTATTTACCGGTGTCTATATCTTTTTGAAGTTGTTTTATTTCTCCTCTTCTTGCAGCTGCTTCTCTTGCTTTTTGATCTCTTTTAGCTTGCAAGTATCCTGCTATGCTTGTTGATCTTCCAAATAAACTTGATTGTATTCCTGTATTAAGTGCAGCTATACCAGAAAAAGGATTATATTGACTAGGTAAAAAAGAAGTTAAAGCTAAAGGTCCTGTTATTGCAGTTCCTAAAATATTTCCAGTTATAGCAGGTAATCCTGCTTTTTTAACTCCATAATCAATAGCTTTATTGATTGCAATGTTTTTAGCCATTTGCCCTATATTAGGTATCCCTACAGGTCCTGTAGTTCCTACACCTGTAATATCAAATTGATCTTGAATACCCATTGGAGCTATACCTAAAGATTCATTTGCTGTAGGTGCTTGTAATGCAGCTATGCCTTCGTCTAATGATGAAAATGACGGTTGGTATCCTTCAAAACCAGGTTTAGCTTGAATAGCTCTTTGTTGTTCTAATATTCTTTGTGTAATTGGATCCATTATCTTCTTCCGTCTGGTTGTGTATCTACTCTAAACAAACCTAATCTCCAGTTTTCATCAGTTGAATCATTTTCAATTTTAAGTGCAGCAAGTCTTGCTCGTGCACGTGTATCTACTTTATCAGTTGATGAAGTAATTGTAAATGGTCCAAGAGGAGATGAACTTGCAGTATCATTAGGATAATCTCTTAAATCTAAAGTTATTTTAGCATTACCATTCAATACTTTAAAATCTGGAATAAATCTTCTAATTTTCATAAAAAATTCTCCATCCCCTTCAACATCTAAATCGAAATCTCCAGATTCAATAAAGGCTGCTATGGCTGTTTTATTACCATTAGCATCTACTTCATTGACTCCTGTTTCATGTTCATAATAAAGTGTTCTTCCTTGGCTTGAGGTAATACCATTAACTACAGGGAAAGACGGAGCCACGTTTTGTTCAAATTTTGTAGCATAAGGTTTATCAAATACAGATTTATCTGTGTAAGACGTTCTTGCTAAAGTACCCGTTGTCCATGTTCCTTCTTGATAATTATACACAACCATTCTATTTGCAAATTGACTTGATGCATCTGGATAAAACCAAATGATTTCATTAAATAAACTATTGTGTGCTGCATACACTTGTTGACCAGCATTGAAGTTTAAACCTGGATTATTTCCCGTTGTTTTAAATACAAAGTCTTCTACAAGGCATGGCATCTTTTTAACGGAACCATCGTAGACAAAAAATCCTCCTTCATCAGACATCCAATAAACAGTTGTATCTACAAACACCATTGCGTTTTGTCCTAACACTCCACAGTTAGAACCTATTTGTCTAATAGAGAATGTAAATGGTGGACCAACAAACTGCATAATATAAGCAGAGGTATCTGTTCCAATAAAAGTATAGTCTTTACCTTTTGCAGCACCTCTAATATCTGAACCAGAGTCAATTCTAAAAGTACCTGCAGTGTTCACTGAAGTTGGTTGATAGTCTTCAATATCTTCTTGATCAGAAAATCGTATAAACATTTTATCTTGTGTTGCTTTATTACCGATAGTTGTTTCAGTTCCTAAATGAATTAAATGTCTATCTCTATCGGACACAATTGTCATTACAGATTTAGTTGGATTGTTAGGAACACTAACTGCTCTTGTACTTAATGCTGCGCCATCTATAGTGATAGGATTCCATTTAAAAGTTCTACCATTATGAATAGTTGCAATAAGTATTTGACCAAAGTTATCTAATGACCAGAAACCAGGATCAATATTAGTATCAGAACTTAGTCTTGCAGTTCCCCAAGTTGATTGTCCCCATCGACCTGCACCCCAACCAAAACCTAAAGTCTGGTTAAGTCCACCAATATCAACATAAGGTAAAGGATCTAGTGTACCATCATTAGTTGCACCCGTTCCTGTTTCAGCTGTAGGCATTTCAATTGTAAATGTTGTAGCTGTTGGAATTGTTTTTACTTCAAATAATACATCATCAAAATCTGTAGCTGTGTAATCTGTTTGACCTCCGGTAAATGAACCTGCATTTTCAAATGTCAGTATATCTCCTATTTCTAAATTATGAGAAGAAGTTGTTGTAATTGTAACTGTCGTGGATCCGTTAGTCGTGGTTATGTCTGCGCCAGTCTGTTGTCGGTCTGGATCAATTGGTGTTATATCATATAAGTCACCAGAATAATAAATATATAAACATCTATTGGTTCCAATTGCTGCATATTTACGACCATCTAAATCGTTAAAAACATGTTGTGCTCTTGCAACACCTATTAAAGTATTTGCATTAATCTGTAACCAACCCCCAATTTTTTCAGGTTGACCATATCTAAAACGTACATTATCTCCATTAACCCATACATTTTCAGCTTGGGTATCTGTAATTTGTTTATTAAAACCTGGTCTAAATGGTATTTTAGTTAAAGCCATAAGCCTATTTTACAATAAATATGTGTTTGAGTATATAACTAGACTATTTTACAAAAGAAGGTAGACCAAGTAAAGGTCTGCCGTCAAACTTATTCTTTTCAGCAAATGGCCCATTTACATGGTTATAATGCAAGAATACCTGTCCACATATATTACCTTGAAATGGTTCTCGCCAATGCTCTAATTCGCAACCAGAATACACTAACATATCTCCAACATCAAGTAATACTTCAGTTCCTTTTGGAGCGTCTGGTTTATGGATTTCTTTATATTCATCAATAACTGAATCTGCACCGGTACCATCTATAAATATTGGCCACGGATCTCCACCCAAGTTTAACGTACAAGATATCTCGCAACTAGGTCTATCTTTATGTCTTCTTAATTTATCGCCTCTTTTATATGCTCTTGCATAAGAGTATGTTGGAATTAAATCTAAATTAGTATGTTGTTTCATCACCGGTAACATTTTAACTAATAATGTATCCATTACAAAATCACCATAACAAGAAAAAGTATTTGGTATTTGATAATCAGACCAAGTTCCTAATATTGGAGATTGTGAATGTATATTGTTTTTATACATAAAATGCACAGCATCTCTTTTTAGTAAAAAGTAATTCAATATAAAATTAGATAATTCATAACTCGCTGCATTTTTTATGACTTGATATTTTTGTTGTTGAAATGTCATAATGATAAATCCGTTCCATCTTCATGTTTAGTTATATATTTACTAGTTGCATTCATTAATGTATCTACTTCTTCATTGGGCACAATCTGTATTTCATATTCTTCTATACCTAATATACAACCTGCAATAAATCTTCTCATACCCATACACAATCTATATTTACCATCTTTTTCAGTACATATTAAAGGATTGATAATTCCATTCTTTTCAATATCTGCTTTTAATTTTTTCCACTTTTCATTT
>Ga0208785_1001023_pt1 | contig 12307 bp, 10 predicted proteins | sample DEB08_DNA_2_FD_185499 | JGI IMG/M metagenome (GOLD analysis project Ga0208785, IMG submission 185499) | Aqueous microbial communities from the Delaware River and Bay under freshwater to marine salinity gradient to study organic matter... | ecosystem: Environmental > Aquatic > Marine > Coastal ...
CGGTGACGTCGAGACCTTCGACCCCTGCTGCGCGAACTTCATCAACAGTCACTACGGCCTGCTGATGGTCTACGAGGTTCCGGTCATCCACCCGACCGTGTCGCTCAACGGCGCTCAGATCGGAGACCCTGATGACCTCGAGGGGCTCTACTTCGAGTCCTGGGACGTTGCGGACGATGGCGTCACGTACAACGTTAAGGTCCGCCCCGGACTGACGATGCACGACGGGACGCCCATCAACGCGGAGACCGTCCGGTACATGATCGAACGGAATCTCGACACTCCCGGTGGTGGGAACTGGCTGCTCCGGAACATCGCCTTCGTGACCCAGCCTCCGACCGTGCTCGGTGAGTACGAGTTGGAGGTCGTCGCGGATCAGCCGAGTCCGATGACGATGCAGTCGTTCTACATGTCGAGCAGTGCCGCGATCGACAGTTCGGTCGTTGACGCCAACGCCACCGACGAGGATACGTGGGCGACGGAGTTCTTCCAGCGGAACGTGGTGAACGGTTCGGGCCCCTACAAGCTCGTGAGTCGCGTCCCCGATCAGGAACTCGTCTTCGAGGCCTTCGATGACTACTGGCGTGGGCGTCCGGCCTACGACCGGGTCGTCTTCAAGATTGTTCCGTCGGCGGCCGAGCGCGTCCAGCTCCTCCGCAGCGGCGCGGTCGATGTCGCGCTCGGACTGGGGACGGCTGAGTTCGCAGCCCTCGAGGGAGCTGATGGTGTCAACATCGTCCAGTCGCCCTCGGCGAACATGGTCTACATCGGCTTGGGGAACGAGGTGGAGCCCCTCTCGAACAAGACGCTCCGTCAGGCGATCTCGTACGCAGTCGACTACGAGGACATCCTGACGAACGTCTACCAGGGAGATGCGCGACGCCTTCGTGGACCCATCAACTCGAGTTCGCCGTTCTCGATCGGTGACGAGATCGGCTACGACCGCGACCTCGATCGGGCCCGCGAGCTCCTCGCCGAAGCCGGTTACGACGGTGAGACGCTGACCCTGTCAATCGACTCCTCACGTTCGGAGCATGAGCTCATCGCCGTTCGATTCCAGTCCGCGCTTCGCGAGGCGGGGATCAACGTCGAGATCGAGCAGCTCACCCCGGCCGTGTTCGCCGAGCGGAAGGTCGGCGAGAACCGGATGGCGATGTTCGTCGACGAAGGTCTCCCCTGGATCGACGACCCGAACTACACGCTCTCGATCTTCCTCGAGGGTGGGGTCTTCGGCAACTACGCCCAGTACAGCAGTGCTCGGGTCGATGAGATCATCGCTGAGGGCTGGGTCGAGCTCGACCCCGCGCGCCGCGTGGAGCTCTTCGCCGAGGCGCAGCGCATCATCGTCGATGACGCGCCGTGGGTCTTCCTCGCCCAGCCGAACTACAAGATCGCGATGCGTGACACGGTCGGGGGATACGTCCACTACCCGAACGAGATCGCTCGAATCGCGCAGTTCGAGCCTGCGAGCTGAGCTCACCCGCCGGGCACGTCCGCGCAGCGGTGCGGACGTGCCCGGCGGGCACGGCTGTACGTCGCAGTGACGCCCTTGAGGGACGGCGAGAGCGGAGAGGAGGTGGGGGATGGCCATCGCGCGCTATGTCGTACGGCGCCTCGGATATCTGGCCATCGCGCTGTTCATCGTCTCGCTGATCACGTTCGTGGTCACGCGGGTCCTCCCCGGGAATCCGGTCTACCTGATCGTCGGAGTCCAGGCTGACCAGGCCATCGCCGACGCTGTGGCGGTCCGCCTCGGGCTGGATCTTCCCGTTCAGGAGCAGTACCTCCGTTACCTGGGGCAGCTGTTCCTCGGGGATCTTGGATCGAGCTGGCGTACCGGGAATCCAGTCAGTTTCGATCTCGCTGCCCGTTGGCCCGCCACCATCGAGCTGGCATCCGTGGCGCTGCTCGTCGCCCTGCTGTGGTCGATCCCGCTCGGGATCGTCGCGGGTCTCCGGGAGCGCTCCGCGAGCGACCGCATCGCGTCCGCGCTGTCGGGCTTCGGTGTCTCGATCCCCGAGTTCTGGCTCGGGATGGTTCTCATCCTTGTCTTCTTCGGCATTCTCGGTATCGCACCACCTCCACTCGGACGGACACTCGGCGACATACCGCCCGTGGTGACGGGCTTCCTCCTCGTTGATGCACTGATAGACGGCGATGGCACGGCTCTCGGGGCTGCACTCCGCCAGATCGTGCTCCCAGCGACCACTCTGGGATTCGTGATCGGTGCACCATTGCTCCGAACGACGCGGACATTCATGCGCGAGGCCATGCTGTCACAGTATGTTCGATCCGCGAAGGCTCTCGGGCTTCCGCATCGCAGCATCGTCCTCCGGCACGCTCTCCCGAACGTCCTTCTGCCCGTGACGACGATGCTGGCGATGCTGTACGGCTACCTGCTCGGAGGAACGGTTCTCGTCGAGTACGTCTTCGCGTGGCCGGGCATAGGGAAGTACGCGGTCGATTCCATCAGCTCGTCCGACTATGCGCCCGTCATGGCCGCCGTACTCCTGAGCGCTGTGTCCTATCTCTTGGTGTACCTCGTCACTGACCTGCTCCATTTCTTCATCGATCCTCGGACACGTTCGTGAGAAGCCGTCGGAGTCCCATTCGGTCGGGGTCGGCGAGCCGATCCCGGACGCTCCGATCCGTCCCGCCATCCTTTCTGGTCCTCGGGCTCCTCGTCCTCTGCGCGTTCATGGGACCGCAGTTCGTGGGGGATCCACTCGAACTCGGCGCTGGTCCGACTCTCGCTCCACCATCGCGGGAGTTCCTCTTGGGGACCGATCAGTACGGCATGGACATCCTCGCACGAGTCGTGAACGCCGCCCGCCTCGACCTGTTCGTCGCGATCTCCGCGGCCTCCCTGGCGGTGGTGATAGGAATGCCGTTAGGTGCCTTCGCCGCTTACAGGGGAGGCGCCCTGGACGCCGTCATTCTTCGCATCTCCGAGTCGTTCCAGTCATTCCCGACGTTGCTCCTCGCGATGGGGATCGTCGCGGCGCTGGGGCAGAGCATCCGGAACCTGATCTTCATCATCGCGGTGGTGAACGTCCCGGTCTACCTTCGCCTCACCCGCTCCGCGGTGCTCCCCATGGTCGAGAAGGACTTCGTCCTCGCAGCTCGTTGCTCCGGGATGAGCGATCGCCGCATCCTTACACGTCACATTCTTCCGAACGTCAGCGAGGTCGTCATCGCACAGTTCTCGGTCAACTGTGCCTGGGCGATCCAGATTCTCGCGGCTCTCAGCTTCATCGGTCTCGGTGTAAGCCTTCCAACGCCGGAGTGGGGCGCGATGGTCCGCGGCGGCGCCGACTACATGACGTACGGCCAGTGGTGGTTGTCGCTGTTCCCTGGGCTCGCGATCATCGTGACAGTGCTGACGTTGAATCAGGTCGCCGATCGACTCCGGCGTTCGTCGTGAGCGTCGAGGCGCTCCTCGAGATCCAGGGACTCCGCGTCTCGATCGGCACAGGGGCCACGTCGGTCGTGCCGCTCCAGGGTGTCGATCTCTCGGTCCAGTACGGCACACGAGTCGCGCTCGTGGGGGAGTCGGGCTCGGGGAAGAGTCTGACAGCTGCGGCGGTGCTAGGGATGCTTCCCTCTGGCTCGGTCGTCGAAGCCGGTTCGGTTCGCCTCGACGGCGCGGAGCTGATCGGACTTCCGGATCGCCGGATGCGCGATATCCGTGGACGCCGCGTCGCGATCATGTTCCAGAATCCTCGGGCCTCTCTGAATCCGGTCCTGACAATCGGGGGGCAGATCGCAGAGGTTGTGCGCGTTCATGAGGGCCTGACGCGTCGCGAGTCGCAGGAACGGGCGATTGAACTGCTCGATCAGATGGGGATAGCCGATGCGAAGCGCCGTGCTCACGACTACGTCCACCAGTACTCGGGGGGCATGGCGCAGCGGGCAGCCTTGGCTATGGCCCTCAGTTGCCGGCCGTCACTGCTGATCGCCGACGAGCCCACGAGCGGGCTCGACGCCACGCTTCAGCAGCAGGTCCTTGAACTCGTCACCGAGCAGACGGATTCGATGGGGAGCAGTCTCCTGCTCATCACCCACGACATCGGTCTCGCATCGTCGACCTGCAGCGAAACGGTCGTGATGTACGCCGGGCGAGTCATGGAGTCCGGGCCGACCGAGCGGGTCGTCGGCGATCCGAGAAATCCGTACACGTCCGAGCTCGTCCGTGCGTATCGCAATGTTGGTCCGGGTCGAATGAATTCGATACCGGGAACCGTCCCGGTTCTCCGAGATTTCGTGGCACGATGCTCGTTCGCCGACCGTTGCCCACTCGCGGAGGACCGTTGCCGCGAGTCGGTGCCGGTGCCCCGCGCCGTCGACGGACGGGAGGTCGCATGCCTGATCGCGTGACCGAGACGGAAGGCCTGCTGGTCGTCGAGGGGCTCACCAAGGACTTCGAGACCAAGGATGCCCGCCTACGGAAGCGGGTCACTCGGGCGGTCGATGACGTCACGTTCACGGTCGATCGTGGTCGGACGTTCGCGATCGTCGGAGAGTCCGGATCCGGGAAGTCAACAGTCGGGCGCGTTCTTCTCGGGCTCCATCCGCCGACTGCGGGAAAGGCGGTGCTGGACGGCCGAGACATCCTCGGTCTCCGCCCGCGTGAGTTCCGTTCGATCCGTCGGCGCATCCAGATGGTCTTCCAGGATCCCTTGGCCGCCTTCGATCCGCGAGCGAGCGTTCGGCATAGCCTGCGACCGTTCGCGCTGCTCGGGGGAGCGACCGACCGCCAGTCCCAGGATGCGGTGATCGACGCCGCTGCGGGCGCCGTTGGTCTTGATGTCGAACTTCTGGATCGGTTCCCATCGAAGGTGAGCGGGGGACAGCTCCAGCGGCTGAGCATCGCTCGAGCGCTCATCGTCCAGCCGGACGTCGTCTTCCTTGACGAGCCGACCTCGGCGCTCGACGTCTCAATCAGGGGACAGGTCGTCAACCTGCTGCTCGAACGCCAGATGCGAGACGGTGTCGCCTACCTGCTGGTCGCGCACGATCTCCGTGTCGTGTACGCCATGGCGCACCGGGTCGCCGTCATGTATCTGGGACAAGTTGTGGAGATTGCGTCCCGCGACGCGTTGTACGCAGATGCGAGGCATCCGTACACGCGGGGCCTCATGGATGCGGCGGACCTCGAGCCCGACGAGATCGAACGGACGTCGGTGCGACTCTCCGGGGAGCTGACGGATGCCGACGCCGCGCGTCCTGGCTGCCGCCTCGTGGGCCGATGCCCCTTCGCTGAGGAGCGCTGCAATATCCCGCAGCCCCTCGTCGAGGTTTCGCTGGGGCATCAGGTTCGGTGCTGGAAGAGCATCGAGGAGCCGCGGTCGATGGGCATTCCGGATCATGCCGCCTCGTCGGTCCCCTGGTCCGACGTTCCGAACGACTTCCTGCCGTCTCGAGCCATGGAGGAATGATGTCTGTCGATCCCGTCACCGTTGAAGTCATCCGCAACGCGTTCATGTCGATTGCATCTCAGATGAACAACAACCTGGCCCGATCCGCGTACACGCCGATCATCTACGAGATGAAGGACTGCTCCGTCGGTCTCTTCGATGCCGAGGGTCGGCTTGTCGGCCAGGCGCCAGGACTCCCGATCTTCCTCGGTGATCTCGAGACTGCGATTCGTGTCACGACCGAACACTTCGGCGGAACGGACGTTTATCAGCCGGGAGATGTCTACGCGGTGAACGACAGCTACCTCGTGGGAAGTCACCTCAATGACGTCTCGGTCTTCTCACCGATCTTCTTCGGTGGTGAACTCGTCGGGTTCGGAGCGACCAAGGCGCACTGGATGGACATCGGTGCGAAGGATCCCGGTCAGGCGATGGACGGGACCGAGATCTATCAGGAGGGCTACCGGATCGGCCCGACGCAGCTCTACCGCGCCGGCGAGGCGGTCACGGGCGTGCTCGATTTCCTGACGCGGAACAGCCGGCTTCCGAGGTCGGTCTGGGGTGACATGCATGCCCAGATTGCTGCCTGCCGGACGGGCGAGCGGGAGTTCGGGAAGCTCTTGGCGCGATTCGGTCGGGACACGGTCGAGGCCGCGGCGGCGACCATCTTCGAGCAGTCCGAGCGCCTCGATCGTGATGCGGTACGGCAGCTCCCGGACGGTCAGTACGAGGCGTCCGGGGATCTCGACAGCTGGGGTCCGGGCGGTGATCCCGTCCACGTCGCAGTCAGAGTCGTCATCGCAGGTGATGAACTCGAGATCGATCTTGCAGGGTCCAGTCCCCAGACGCCCGGATGTATGAACTGCGGGTTCTCCCAGACGATCTCTGCAGCGCGGCTGGCCTTCAAGTTCCTCGTGAACCCTGAGGTCCCGGTCACCGGCGGGACGTTCAGGAACGTCCGAGTCGTCGCGCCACCGCGTTCGGTGTTCGACGCCCGTGAACCAGCTGCCTGTCAGTACTATTATCCACACCTCGGCCTGATGATTGATCTCTTCATCAAAGCTCTTGCACCAGCGATTCCGGACCGTGTCGTCGCGGGACAGCCCGCCGATGCGATGAACATCCTCTTCACGGGCACCGACCCCTCCACGGGTGAGCAGTTCGTGTCGGGGGAGGCGACCGCGGTCGGTTGGGGCGCGTATCAGGGCGGAGATGGGACGAACGCGCTCATCAACTACGGGGGTGGGGACCTCAAGAACGTTCCGGTCGAGGTCCAGGAGGCGCGGTACCCGATAAGGGTGCATCGCTACGCCCTGCGCGTCGACTCCGGCGGTTCGGGCCGCTGGCGAGGTGGCCTTGGGATCGAGCGTGAGTACGAGGTGCTCGCGGACAACGTCACGGTGTCGACATGGTTCGAGCGGACGAGGACTCCGGGCTGGGGTCTTTTCGGAGGGGAGGCCGGTGACGTCACTTCGGTCACGATCTCGACCAATGGCCAGACCCGTGATGTCCTCAAGGTGAACCGCCACCCCGCCCCGAGCGGTTCACGGATCCTCGTGGCCACCGGTGGAGGGGGAGGGTTCGGGGATCCCGGCGAGCGTGACGCGGAGGCGCATCGATCCGACATCCTGGAGGGGTACGTCTCCTCATGACGGCTGGTGCGGCCGCAGCCGCCATACGGATCGGGGCTCGCTTCCCATCCGCGGGTGTCGCGTTCGCGGCGGGGGGCATGGCCTCTGCGGCGCGGATTCTGGAGGATGCGGGGTACGACTCCCTCTGGGCGTCCGATCACCTCGCGATGCCGCGTGGTCGCAGTTCCAGCGTCTATCCCTACAGCGGTGATGGCAGGATCCCGTGGGGTTCGGATCTTGGGTGGAACGAGGCGCTCACGTCCCTGGGGATCGCGGCCGGTGTCACCTGCCGAATCGAACTCGGGACGGCGGTCCTTGTCGCCGCGCTTCGCCATCCCCTGCTCGCTGCACGCCAGGCTGCTGCCGTCGCGGTCGAGGCGGGGGGGCGCGTCACGCTGGGGATCGGTGCGGGCTGGCTCATCGAGGAGTTCGAGGCGGTCGGTGTCCCGTTCGTCGATCGGGGGCGGTATCTCGATCACTGGATCCCGTACGTTCGCGATGTCTGGGCAGGGACCGTTGCGGTGCACGGTCCAGAGGACCCCTATCCGAATCCGGAGGAGCTGACCAGTCTTCCGATGCCGCCCGATCGGATCGGCCTCGTCATCGGAGGGATGTCGTCCGCTGCGCTGCGCAGGACAGTCCAGCTCGGAGACGGATGGATTGGAATCGTCGCCATGGACGGTTTGGATGTCGGGAAGGTCGGGGCCCAGATCCAGCGGCTCCGTGCCGAGGCCGAACTGGCGCGGCGCGATCCGAAGGAGTTGCGGGTCCTGCTGCAGGTGACCGGCTCTGCGGGGAGGATGCAGGAACTCCGTCCGCATCTCGAACCACTCGCGGCGGCGGGAGTCGACGACATCCTGATCGATGTGGACTGGCGCGATCCGGACCAGCCGGCGAAGGACCTCCAGTCACTCCGCGACCACTGACCCCAAGGACTGCGAATGAATCGCGATTCGGGTGCGGAGCCTCTACGGCTTCGCGGTGCGGACTGGTTCGACGTCAGGAGCGGCGAGGTCTCACGACGGGATCTGCTCATCCGGGACGGCGCCATCGCCGTCGATGACGGCGGTGATGCGAAGGACATAGATGTCACTGGGCGGACGGTCCTGTTCGGGCTCTGGGACTGCCATGCGCACCCCGGGGGCCTCATGTATGACCCGGACGGCACAGGGTGGTTCGAGGGACCCGCTGACCGGACGATTCGCGCTGGCCTGAACCTCCAGCAGGCGGCGCAGATGGGAGTCACCGGTGTCCGGTGCGTCGACGAGACGGACGGCATCGATCTCGCCTGGTCCCGCTGGTTCGGCGCTGGCTCGGCGCCAGGTCCGCGGGTCCTCGGCGCGGGGCGCGGTATTCGCACGACTGCTGGACACGGCACCCGTTACCCACGGTCCTACACACGACTCGAGGGCGAACTCGTCATCGATGGTCCCGTCGAGGCGGTCCGCGCTGTCCGGACCGAGATCGAAAGGGGTGCTCACTGGATCAAGATCATGCTGACCGGCGGGCTGATGAGTGAGCACGAGACGGTCGACGGGGGGCAGTTCAGCGACACCGAGCTGGTGGCGCTCATGGAGGTGGCCAACCTTCGTGGCATCCCGGTGGCGGCGCACTGCGGCGGCGCGGAGCCGGCGCGACGATTCTCCGAACTCGGCGGCCGTTCGGTCGAGCATGGATATCGACTCGACGAGAGGGCAGCGGCGACGATGGCTGCGAACGGGACCTGGCTGGTCCCCACGGTCTCCGTGACGCACGATCAGGAGTTCATCGCTGCTGAGGGATGGCCGGCGCACGCCGCAGAGCGCGCTCGTGCTGCGATGCCGGCTCACGCGGAATCCCTCCACGCCTGTATGGAGGCGGGCGTCGGGATCGCGGTGGGTGCAGACCTCAACCCGATCGGTCCTCGCCTCCACCGGGAGCTCGCGATGCTCGAACGCGCCGGCATGGAGCGCCTCGCGGTCCTCGCGGCCGCGACGGTGGGTGGGCGAGCCCTGAACGGCCTCGGCAGCTCGTCCCTTCCGGAGCCCGGGCTCGAGGCCGACGTCATCGTCGTGGACGGTTCGCCGATGGACGATCTTGGCGTTCTGGCCCGACCCTCGGTCGTCATCGTCGAAGGGCGACTGATCCGCCTCGGCGGGACCGACTCGCCTGATTGACGAACGGGCGTCCGTACGCAAGGATTGGTGTTTCGGGCCGCCGGCCCGACCCGCTGGGGATGTTGCGGGTCCGATGCAAGCGATGATGGAGGTCGGGCGATGGCCGAGCTGCGCGCCGAGATGGCGGCGAACGTCTGGAAGGTGCTGGTGGCGGACGGCGACACCGTGGCGGCCGGGCAGACGCTCGTCATCCTCGAGTCGATGAAGATGGAGATCAACATCGACGCCGAGACGGGCGGCACGGTCACCGTCTCGGTCAGCGAGGGCCAGGCCATCCAGGAGGACGACCTCATCGCCACGGTCGAGTGACGATGCCCCCCGTCGACGTCGAGCAGCTCCTCGCGGTCGCTCCCTCGGTCGGGATCGACCCGCCGCTCTGGACGCCGGGCGGGACGCACGTGCTCGCCGTCAGCGGGCTCGGGGGGTCGGCCGACCTCTGGGCGTTCCCGGTCGACGGCGGTCCGGCCGAGCGCGTCAGCGCCGGCATGGGTGCCGTCGGGCACCTCTCGTCACCGCTCACCCGCCTGGCGCCCGACGGGTCCTGCGTCGCCCACGTGCGCGGGGACATCGGACGGACCGAGGTCTGGCTGCAGCCGCTCGACGGTGACCCCGCGCGACGGCTGTCGCGGCTCGGCGCCGACATCATCGGCCTGGACTGGGCACCGGACGGCGACTCCCTGCTCGTCACGGCGAACCGACGCGGCACCTACGACGTGTACGAGCTCGACGTCGCGGACGGGTCGCACCGGCGTCTGACCGACGACGAGGCGTACGAGGTCGGGCCGACCTGGGCACCCGACGGGAGCGCCCGGTACCACGTCCGCCTCGACGCGACCTGGACCGAGCACCTCGTCGTGCGCGTCCCGGCCGGCGGCGGCGTCGCGGACGAGCGGGTGCTCGTCCACGACACGCGCTTCTTCGACTACCAGTACGGCCGCGTCTTCGGGACCCCCCGGGTCGCGCCCGACGGCGGCACCGTCCTGTTCCGGTCGTACCGCTCGGACTGGATCAACGTCTGGGCCGTCCGGGCGGAGGGCGGGGAGGCGTGGCCCCTCGCGCCGGCGGAGGCGGATCAGGGCGAGCCCTGCTGGTCGCCCGACGGTTCGCACGTCGTCATGACGTCGAACCGCGACGCCTCGGTCGGGCTGATCCTCGTCGACGTCCGGGACGGCACGGTCCGCGATCTCGTCGCCCCGGGGGACGGCGTCTGCGCCGCCCCGTCCTGGTCGCCCGACGGCACCCGCGTCGCGTTCTCGCTGGCCCGGCCGACGCACGCCGCGGACCTCCACGTCGTCGAGGTCGCGACGGGCGAGGTCCGCCGCCTGACGCGGTCGGTCCCCGCGGCCGTCGAGGCACGGCTCGGGACGCCGTCCCGGATCGCGTACGAGGGCGAGGACGGGCTGCGCATCCCGGCGTTCCTGCTCCGGCCGACCGACGTCGGTGCGGCCCCGAACGGTGCCGGGGTCGTGCTGGTCCACGGCGGCCCGACGATGCAGTGGTTCCCGACCTGGGAGCCGTACGCCCAGTTCCTCGCGGCGCGCGGCTACACCGTGCTGCTGCCGAACATCCGGGGCAGCTCGGGGTACGGCCGGGCCTTCGAGGAGGCGAACGACCGCGACTGGCTGGGTGGCGACCTCCGGGACGTCGTGCGCGGCGCGGCGTACCTGCGCGGGCTGCCCGAGGTGGACGCGGCGCGGCTGGCGGTCACGGGGCTGTCCTACGGCGGCATCATGTCGATGGGGGCCGTGACGCTGGCGCCCGGCGAGTTCGCCGCGGCCGCGGCGCTGTCGGGGTACGGCGACTTCCTCCACATGATGGAGGAGCAGGAGTACCGCCACCAGCAGCTGCTCCGCAAGGAGCTCGGCGATCCGGTCGCCGATCGCGAGGTGTACGAGCGGGCCTCGTCGATCCTCCGCGTCCGCGACGCCGGGACGCCGCTGTTCATGGCGCACGGCGTCGGCCGGTTCCCGCAGTCCGACGCGTCGCGCCGCTTCGCCGAGGCGATGCAGCGCGAGTACAAGCCGTTCGAGTACCGGACCTACGACGGCGAGCACTACTACGTCTACGGGCGGGACAACACGCGCCGGCTCTGGGCGGACGTCGACCGGTTCCTCCGGACCTACCTGGAGCTCCCGGAGGCCTAGTCCGGGAGGCCTAGTCCGGCGCCTCCGCCGTCCCGGAGGCGCCAGAGGCTGACGCGCGCGCCCTCGCGGCGACCGTCGGGCCCGAAGCGCACCGGGCCGGTCCGGCCGGGCCGGCCCGATCCGGCCCGCAGCCGGGCGAGGACGGCCGCTCGATCCCCGTCCCCGGCGGCCGCGTCCACGAGGGCGTCGACGGCGTCCGCGACCTCCGCCGTGTAGACCGCGACCGCGCCGGGCGCGTCGGCGCCGGGGTAGCACTGCCACGCCCCCTCGCCCGCCGTCCCGGCCAGGGCCGCGAGGGGCGCGCCGGGACCGCCCTCTGCGCCGACGAACGCGGCCGTCGAGCCGGCGGCCCGCAGCACGCGCATCCGCTCGGCCTGCTCGACCTCGCCCATCGCGAGGAACACCGTCCCGTCGACGGGCGGGCCGGCGTCGGGGTCCACGCCGCGCGCGGCGAGGGCGGCCGTCACCGCCGCGGCCAGTCCGCGGCCGTAGGGCGTGTCGTCGGCCTCCACCCTGACGGGCCCCGGGCCGAGGAGGAGCAGCACGTCGGTCGCCGTCGCGGCCACGTCGGCGTCGGTCGCGCAGAGCCGCAGCACCGGGCCCGGACCGTCGAGCGCGACCGCGGTCGCCGCCGGCAGGAGCAGCGGCAGGCCGGTCCCGTCCGCGAGGTCCCGGCAGGCCAGCGCGCTCCCGGAGTTCTTCGGCCCGACGACACCGACGACGGCCGGGTCGGCGGCGAGGGCGGTGACGTGCCGTCGGGCCCGGTCCGGATCGCGGTCGTCGTCGAGGACCCGGAGCCGCGTCGCCGGGTCGGCACGGCCCGCGGCGATCGCGTCGGCCAGCGCCGACCGCGCCGCCGTGACCATCGGGCCCATCACGACGCCCTCGGGGCCGGCGACGGGGCCGATCATGCCGATGACGGGGGCGGGCATGGCGGGACACTAGCGAGCGTTCGCTAG
>Ga0208785_1001024_pt1 | contig 12301 bp, 8 predicted proteins | sample DEB08_DNA_2_FD_185499 | JGI IMG/M metagenome (GOLD analysis project Ga0208785, IMG submission 185499) | Aqueous microbial communities from the Delaware River and Bay under freshwater to marine salinity gradient to study organic matter... | ecosystem: Environmental > Aquatic > Marine > Coastal ...
AACTCAGTGAATGCAACCATAGACACACCAGCAAGTTCACACTACGGATTCTATCTAGATGGTGATGGAGTTGCACCCAACGGAAATCCTGCAGGTTTTGGTATCACATTCCCAACTTCCGGTGTTGATCAGGGAGACTATTTCTTAAGAACTGATTTCTTACCTAACAGGTTGTTCAGATATGACGGAGCCAGATGGGTGAAAATAGAGGACAGTGTCAGAATAACTACAACGAACAACGATTCTAGAGGAAACTACAAAACAAGTTTTGTCAATAATGCTACGGAATCTACAATAAACGGATTAACAGTTAAACAGAGACAATCATTGGCAGATGCATTGAAACCAAAGGCTGACAATTAATGCTACACTTTTACGAAGGACAGGTTAGAAAATTCCTCACTCAATTCATTAGGATTTTGAGTAATTTTTCTGTGGAAACAGGAAAAGGCAAAGATGACACAGTACAGTTAAGAGCAGTTCCTGTAGTCTACGGAGACCCAACAAGGCAGGTTGCAAACATCATCCGGAACAATTCAGAGAATGCACTACAGTACGCACCGAGGATAGCCGCTTATGTAAGGGAATTAAACTATGACAGAGAAAGGATGCAGAATCCTTATCACATAGAGAAACAGCATTTACGAGAAAGAGGAATAGACTCAGACGGCAACTATACCAACGAGATGGGTGCAGGATATACTGTTGAGAAAGTGATGCCATCGCCGTTCAGGATGGAAGTGTCTGCAGATATTTGGACAACGAACACCGATCAGAAACTACAGATTATGGAACAGATACTGTATCTGTTCAACCCAGACTTCGAGATACAGAAAACAGACAACTATATTGACTGGACCAGTTTAAGTTATGTTGAGTTGACAGGAACAACATTTAGTTCTAGGACCATTCCTGTTGGTGCAGATTCAGAAATAGATGTTGCAACACTTACTTTCTCGATGCCAATATGGCTGTCACCACCAGTGAAAGTTAAGAAACTAGGTGTTGTACAAAAAATTATAATGAGCATATATGACGATGACGGTGGCATAGCGAAGGGATTGATAGACGGAGAACTGACATCAAGAAGTTACATCACACCAAACAACTTTGGATTGTTGGTTACGGGTAACCAATTACGATTATTAGGATCAACAGGTACAAATGTAAAATCGGGCGGCGATGGATTCCAGACAGGTGCAAACGAGCCCAACAACTATGATCCATTCGAAACATTCGGTCCAGCGGTGAACTGGAAAGTGTTGCTAGACCAGTATGGAAAAGTAACAAACGGTACATCACAGATCAGATTGACACAACCAAACGGAAATGAGATTATTGGCACCATAGCAACAACCACACTAGATGACACAATTTTATTATATACAATTGATGGTGACACAATACCAAGCAACTCGTTGACAGCAGTGAAGAAGATCATAAATCCTGCAACGTTTGATCCAGGCACACCTGCTAATGGCGATAGGTACTTGGTAATAAATGACGTGGGCGATTCAACAGCAAGTTTCCAAAGTGCTACTTGGGGTACGCTTGTGGCCAGCGTTGGTGACATTATAGAATACAACAGTTCAACATCCAAGTGGAACGTGGCCTTTGACGCATCAAATCCTGATAGCACACAACACTACGTAACAAATCTTAACACGGGCATACAGTACAGATTCAATGGCACGGAATGGGTCAAATCATACGAGGGTGTGTACACACAAGGTAATTGGAGCATTGTTTTAGACGGTGGGGCAGATAATGGATACAACTCAAGCCTTGACGCTACCACTCCATAGTTGTTATAATATATCATGAAAGAAAATATAGTCTGTTCAGGTGCTCTGTTCTATGCGACCAGTACCAAACGTTTCCTATTCCTACAGAGGACTGACCGGAAGACACAAGGCATGTGGGGATTAGTTGGCGGTAAAAGTAAATTCACGGAGAGTGCATTCGAGGGGTTGAAACGTGAGATAGAGGAAGAGACGGGCAGTCTACCTAAGTTTAAGAAAGTAATTCCATTAGAGATGTTCACTTCCAACGATCAGAAGTTCTTCTTCCACACATACCTTATAGCCATTGACGCAGAATTTATTCCTAAATTAAATGAAGAACATTCAGGGTATTGTTGGACTGCGTTTGAATGTTGGCCCAAGAATTTGCACATGGGTCTGAAAAATACTTTGAATAATAAAAGTATAAAAGGTAAGTTACAGACTATATTAGATTTAATAGTCTAATCGTTTTTGATGTAAGATTTTCCTGTGAGTTTCTCGATGTCACGTATCATTTCTTCCATGTTGATCCTGACGGTCTTACCGGTCTTAACATTGCGTGAATAGTACTCCCATTCACCCTGTTCGTTGTGTGGAGATATCTTGGTCACGTTGCCCGCCTCATCTTTTACGAACACTTCAGCACTGGATGCCTCGTCCTTGGCGTATATGTGTGCATAGTCGGTAATTGTGGCAGGATCACTGTTCACAGCCAATGCCACAGCGGTGTTCATTTTTATTCGACCACCCGCATTTCCATCAATTATAAACTGTCCATTGTTGCCTGCGGGATCGGCGGTCGTACCATCTGTGGAAACTGCAACAGCAAACTGTGTCTTGTTGGCATCGTTGGTGTTATCAAAAGCAAACGAACCGCCAACAATGAGTGCTGAACCATTCCAGTATTCGTGGTTACTCCTGAACAGGTAGTCACCTGCCTGCACAGCACTTGGCGATCCTTCCGTGCCCCTGTATCTCCTTGTCCTCACGTCCGGGGCGTCAGCCGAGTCGTTGTACTGCTCCATCCTGATCTGTGTGGTCTGGGCACCAGTGCCCGTCATGTGCAGTGTGACCTCTGGAGAGGTCTGGTTTATGCCCAAGTAGTTGGATACAGGATCAACGGTAAGTGTAGTGGTCTCGCCTATGGTACCATCGCCTGCGTTGATAAGGAATGCGTTGTCTGTTGTTAGACCTGTGACCTTTAAATTATCATTAATTGTTACGGCACTGGAGTCACTGGATGACATGCTGTTCAGTATGACCTCTTGCGAGAATGTCTTCTGTCCCGTGATGGTCTGAGCCGTGTCTATTAATACCGTGTTACTCGTGGCCGCACCCGCCTCACCCCTCAGTAGGTGCACCCTGTATGCGTTCACAGTGGTGCTGGAGCCTGATGTTGAACTGGCCTTGAGTGATACCGTGGTTCCTGATAAACTTGCTGTGAATTCTAGTTGGTCTGTGCCTTTGGTGCTGACGATAGGTCCCGCTCCCACATATGCGTCTGAGCCATCCGTGACCACCATCACCTCATGTATGGATGACGCACCTTCTGTTGAATTCGTACCTGTTAGTATGTAGAATGCGCCTGTGTAACTGTCTGTGCTGAAGGTGTCCACTGTTGAGGCGGTCGAACTCACATTAGTTGCGGCAACCACGTTCACGTTGTCACCTGTGCTGGCACTTTCGCTGTCACTCAACAACACTCTGTACATTGTGACTCTCAGATTAGGAGTGAGGCCCGCACCACGTAGTCTGACATTTGAACCACTGATGTCGGCAGTCAACGTGATAAGGCTGTTGTTTCCTGTGTAGTGTTCGTTGTATATGGTTATGAATGCATCTGATCCGTTGTGTACGACCAGTGCTTCCAGGTTAGAAAGTTCTGTGTTGTCACTGGAATTCACGCTTATGAAATACTTTGCACCTCTATAACTTGCATGTGCCCAAGTGTCCAGGTTCTCTGTTGCACTGTCCACATCTGAATTGATTATCGTTGAAACGTTTCCTGAAGTGGCCGCGGTTGTGGAGTCACCTAGGCTTATCTTGTATAGACTGATCGAGTTAACAACACTGGCACCTGTCGCCAACAATCTAACATTACCTGAGGCGATGTCTGCGTCAACAGAGATGTGATCGTTTGTTCCGTCACCTGATTCCACCATGTGTGACTGTGTTACGAATGCACTTGAGTCGTTGTGGACTACGCTGTATCTGGCCGTTGAAACCTCACCATTTATCTCGTCTCTAGTTACAGCATAGTAGAAGGCGCTGTCCGCAGATGATGTTGTGAATTGATCGATTGTGCCTTGAGAGGTACCTAACGCAGTGGTCGGAGATGGTACCTCTGCATCATCTGTGCTTGAGGTAGATGCTGTGGTTGTGATATCAACGAAGACCGCACTCGACGTGTCATATTTCTCATAGGCACCAGTGGAACTGTTGTATCTTATCATACCTCCAACTCCGGTTGGCTGTTGTCCTGTTGTGCCGGATGGAAGTGTGAGTGCGCCTGTCATGCCAGACAGTATTAACTGTGTATCGTCAGCAGTAATGTTATTGTGTGTGATGTAAATGTCGTCTGCGGTCTGTCCACTGGCCCTGTAGATGTTGTCGGCCTCCATGGACAGTCTCGCGAAGTATATCTTGGTGTTCGGATTACAACTGGCCCTCAATCTCGCCTTGCCACTGGAAACGTCCGCTGAGAAAGTTGCCAAGGTGTTGTTGGCGGACAACACGAAACTCTCGATGATAGTGGCGTCCGTGCCCGCGTTGTTTACAATTAAAGTAACTTCTGAATTCTGGTATTCCGAGCCCGACTCCATCGAGATGAAGTATCTCGCGGACTTGTATTTGAACACATCGAACGTGTCCACGGTCTCCACTGCTGAATCTATGTCTCCTTTTACGCCATACAGGAAGTTGTCGAACTCCCCTAGTTTGGTCTTGGAACCCAGGTCCTGCCTGTATAGGATCGCTGTTCCAGTGGTGTTACCATCCGATGCGGAACTTAACGTAACCGTGGCTCCTGATATTGCGGCACTTATGGTGTGTAGAGGTGTTCCCCTGCTAGACACAAGAGCGTAGTCATCATGATACACCGTCGTGCCGTCATGTGTTAGGCTTGTCTCAGAAATTTGATAGTCTCCTGCTGTGTCGTCCTTGATAAGGATGATGTATTTGGCACCCCTTATGTCAGTCTTGGTGAACTGATCCAGCGTAGTTGCACTTGATGAAATATTTGTTGATGTAGCAATTATTTTACTGTTTGTGTTGGCAACTGTCTCATGATGATCACCCAGTGCTACCCTATAAATTCTAAGGTTTGTGTGTGACGAAGTATTAGTTGCCCCCGAAAGTTGCACCATGTCTCCTGATATCGCAACTGTGAAATCTGCTATCCTTGTTGAATCTTCATTTACGTTGTAAGTCGAAACATATGGTGTGCTGTCATCGTGTACAACAGAGACTTTCAGGTGTCCAACAAATCCATTGTCTTGGTCCTCCATGATCACATCATAGATGGCACCTCTGTATTCCGTGATGTCGAACTCGTCAACAACTGCTGATGTTGTATCGAGTTTGTAATAGTTGAACTGTTTGACTGCTGTGTTATTTCCACCGCCACCGCCTGACGATTCAGCGAATGTGATGTTGCCCGAACCGTCTGTCTGTAGAACCTGTCCATTACTTCCGTCTGCTGATGGGAAAGTGAATCCAGAAACTGTTAGTGTTCCTGTGGTTGTTAAATTTTCATTGCCAAAACTTATGGCTCCGCTTGAGTCCGTGATTGATCCATTAGCAAGTGTCAGGTTACCCACAGATGACCCTGTGGCTAGTGTTGCACTTGTGTTTGCGTTTAAGGTCGTGAACGTACCCGCCACTGGTGTGTTGGCACCTATTATCACATTGTCGATGTTGGAAGTTCCTGTACCGTCTATATTGATACCACCGTTGGCGGTAAGACCTGTAGTTGTGATTGTTCCGTTTACTTGTAATGCTGTTGTGGGTTCTGAAGTACCAATACCCACACGACTGTTTGTGACGTCGAGATACAGTAGGTTTGTTTCAAATGCCAGGTCCGTACCGTTCCTAGTCAGATTCGACTTCAGTACCGACCCAGATATACGACCTATGGCCATACCGGGGTACTCCTTATAATAATGTTAGTACAGCATATGCCGTACACAGCCTCTCTATCATTGCCGGCTGACAGCAGTATAGGTATTTATGAGCCTAAAAAAAAAGGCGATCCGAAGACCGCCTTTTGATTCTACTAAAAAGTATGAGTATTTACTAGTGGCTAACTCTAACTGCCGCTAATACTGAACCTTGTCCCGCTTCTGTTTTACTAGTTAACGCTCTACCAATCACGTTGAATGCTGTGCATTCCGCTTTTGTGGCCGCCCTAGCATAACCTGGAACTGATGCAGATATAAGTCTGTCACCTTTGTTCACTGTACCGATAACTTTTACATCTACCCTACCCGTCATTGCGATGTATGGGTGAGTGTCGTCGTTACCTGCTCCACCGTTCATTTTGAAAGCCGCTTGATCTAGGCTAGAAACAACACCAAACACTTCGTCTGATGCTTCTTCGTTCACTTGCGTGATCTCTTGAGCGCCACCTAATGCCACAACTGTACCTGGTGTGTACGCTGTGTCAGATGCAAAACGCTCAGCAACGTCAGAATACTGAGCCGCTGTCGCTGTTCCTTCCAGGTTGGCAACCAATGTTGATATTGAAACTGTTATACCACCTGATTTATCACCTGCTGTGGCAGTTGTTGTTCCCATTGTGAATTTGTCTGCTGACTCATCCCAAAGTATACAAGCGTTGTCACCTGTTGATCCCCTCTCAATAATGATACCTGCGTCATTTGCCGATGCTGATATACCTGAGTTAAGTTCAATGATGTTGTCATCCACTGTCAAGTTGACTGAGTTGTTGGTTGTAGTCGTACCGTTAACTGTCAAGTCACCTGATACAGTCAATGCACCTGATACAGATGTTTCACCTGTTACTGTCAAGTTCAACGCACCAGTTGATGTGATAGTTAAGTCTGTTCCGTCTGACTCGATCTTCTCACCACCGCCTCCAAATAAAACACCCACGTCGTTAGGTATTACCACGTCTGCACCTGCTGTTAGGTTGATGTTACTTGACGCTGTGATTGTTGTGTTAGCCGCCGCAAATGTCGCCACAGCGCCGTTGTCCGCCGTAACAGTGATAGTGCCCGTTCCTGAGTCGGCCACAGTTACGTTTGAATCACCTTGTGTGATGGACGTTGATGATAACGCTCCTAGCGAATCGTCTACGTATTTCTTGTTGGCCACGTCACCGTCAGCACTTGGTGCCGCAGTTGTAAGACCTGTGATGGTGTTAGCACTTGCTGATATTACGATATCACCAACTGAAAGACCATTGTTTACTCTAAAGTTTCTTGTTGTCATAGTTCCATGTATCCCTTATGATTTATATTAATATAAAGTTGAGCCGTAAAAAAAACGCCCCAACAGTAGTATTTACCATTGGGGCGTTTAGAATTATCTGTAGGGTTCTAGTTTTGCCTTAGGCCGCTACAAGTGAGTACTGCACCTTGGCCGCTGTCTGACCACCTGTGCTCACCGCTTGTACGTTCACTGTTCCTGAATCATATACCGCAGTAACCGTACCTAGGTCTGTTGAACCTGAGTTGGTGATACCGAACACCGTGATGTAAGCAGTTGAACCGTCATGTACAACAACACCCTTCATCGCTGAGTATTCAGTGTTGGCAGTGTCCTGCATCTGTATGAACAACTCCGCCGATCTGTATGTGCTGGCGTTGAAGCTCATGATGGTAGTCGCACTTGAAGTGAAGTTCACCGAACTCGTCTCAGATCTAGCAACACCACCAGTAACCAATGAAGTACCGTCAGCACCTGTGATAGCAAATATCCTCGCACCCGAGTGAGGGGCAGAAGTAAATGTTATGTTGGTACTAGACACACTGTAGTTCTCAGTTGGTTCTTGGTAAACATTGTCGATGTAAACGAAAACGTTGTTCGCTGATTCTGGAGCAGAGCTGAAGAAACCAGTGAACGTTGTTGTTGATCCGTCACCTGTTGTTGATTCCTTGGTGAAAGTCGGTGCATCACCGGCAATCGCAAAGTCAATGAAAGTGGATCCATCCGCACAACCTTCGTATTTTCCAGTTGTAGTGTTGAATCTGATGATACCCGTTGCACCAGTTGGTCTCTGAGAAGTTGATCCATTCGGTAGTCTAAGAGCGTCAGTTGAACCACTCACGTCTAAGTCATACGCTGGTGAACTTGTTCTTACACCAACATGGTCCTCTGAACCGTCCACGAACAATGCGTGTGTGTCGCCGTTCGATTCAACCCTGAAGTCAACACTTGCTGAACTCTCGTTGATCGTAACGTTTCCACCGTCTAATTCAACAGCAGTTGAAATTGTGACTGCACCTGTTGAGTCCGCAATGGCAATAGCCGCTGTTCCGTCATTCGCTTTGACCGTACCTGTTTGTAGGTCTGAAGTGATGATGTCTGCAGTGGTTGTGATGTTACCTGTTGAGTTGGCCAATGTCATTGACAATGTGCCGTCCGCCGCTGAAACTGTTGCAGTCTCAGTGTCTGTGAATGTTGCAACACCGGCCTTTAATGCCGCGTAACTGTCGATAGTCACTGAACCTGCTGTTGTTCCGTCCTCACCTGATGTCACTGCAAACGCGAATTGGTCTGCTGATTCATCCCATAAGAATGACACGTTGTCATCTGATCCTCTGTTGAAGAATAGACCTTGGTCAAACGTGTTGGCCGCTCCACCTGAGTTGTTCTTCGCCAATGTTAGAAGCGGATCTTCAATAGTTAATGTTTCTGAATCAATGGTTGTTGTCGTACCATTTACCGTCAAGTTACCTGTAATAGTAGCGTTATTTGAAACTGACAGTGTAGTGAATGATCCAGCCGCCGCTGAGTTGGCACCAATTGTAGTACCATCGATCTCACCTGCCGCAACGTTGATCTTTGGAATAGCAACGTCACCTGTTCCGTTTGGAGTAAGTGTTATGTCACCGTTCGTTACCAGACCAGTGATTGTTGATGCTGTGTTTGAAAGTTGTGTTACACCCAACTGAGTAGAAGCAGTCCTGAATATCGCAGTCTGGTTTCCACCTGTGTTTAAGTGTATCTCGTCAGCGTCTGAACTTGGTTCAACGTTGACCGAAGTGTCCTCGTCAGCGTCTTTCAGCTCAGTACCTGATGCCAGGTTGTTCCAAGCACCGCCGGCGTAACCCTCGATCGTTGTCTGATCTGAGTTGTACCTGATGTCACCGTTGGCTGGTGAGCCCGGTCTCTGAGCGTCTGTTCCTGATGGTAGTCTCAGTGCATCAGTGGCAGATACGTGTAGTGTGGTTGCCGGCGAAGCCGTTCCAATACCTACCCTGCTGTTTGATACATCTAAGGCTAATAAATTTGTTTCGAATGTCAAGTCCGTACCTGATCTTGCCAGATTGGCACTTAACATCTGTCCTGTTATTCGTCCTATTGCCATTGTTTTATCCCCTTATCGATAATTGATTGTCTTGCAAAACTGTAGGTATTTATTTTGAACAGCAATTATCACACCTTAAATACCGTAAGATATGAAAAAGCACAACTATATCACGGTCCTGGGCAGGAACGACAGCAAGATACCACTGGCGCAACTATGCGACTACGGACCCATAATCGGTGTCGCAAGCCACATGCACGACGCGGCACACCTCGATTACGTGTGGACCAGGCAGGAAAAGGACCTCTTATGGTTCCTGCAACAGCGACCTTCGCCTGTGGACTGTGTGACCACACCAGAATTGTACAAAAAGTACGTGTTTTATGACCAGGTTCACAGTTTCCCGCCCATATCCCCACAGTTCAATCTCACGTTGGATGTCAACACGGACGACCAGACACTGGCCCTGCTGACAGCACTGGGTTTGACTGAAAAAAGGATAATATTGGTGGGCTATGACATATCAAATCCCAAGGTGTTGAAGGATCTCAGATCAGTGATAATGTTGCATCCAGAAATGAAGTTCTACTTCCTGTGCAATCCACCCAAGACCAAGCAGTTGGACTACTGTTCAAACGCGGAATGCATATTGTTCAAGGACATGGAGAAATTAAAAAAATGACAGATAAGCCAACCAACTATATCATAAAAGTTTTGTGGCCTCCACACTGCCAGAACAGGGGACTCAAGGTGCTCGAGGAACGTCCAGACATCGTCAAAGAGATGAATGGCATGCGTAGCAAGATCGAAAATTTCCTCAAAGCATCATGTAGCGGTCATTACAAGGTCAGCGAAGAATACAACATGAAAGGGTTTAACGTGGGGTTCGAGCAGGGTCCGGATGTGTATAACTTCATACTGGAGCAGGCCACCATAGGTTATGAAGTGGACCGGGAGATCGGCCGCTACAACATCTTCTCAGACAAGTACATCAAGCACAAATTATTGTATACGGCAAAAGGTATAGTGATAGGCTAGTCAGCGAAGCCGTGCATCACAACCACACGTGCACCTACATGTGGTGCCTCTACCGACGATCCATCACCACCACCCGTGAATGCCAAAACGTTGGTAGCAACAGTGTAGTTGGTTGTGGGTTCCTGCATCACACCATCCACATAGACTATTATGTTCTTGGCGTTGGATGGCTCCACTGTCATTGTGAACTGTGTTGACGAACCATCACCCGTGAACACATCCTTGGTTATGCTCGAGGCCGCGGCCTCCGTACGCAACGCGGTGTAGGTCGAACCGTCCAGGGAGACTTCATATTTGCCCGTTGTAGTATTAAAGCGTATGATACCTTCCTGTGCGGATGGTCTTTCTCCTGTTGTTCCTGTCGGAACGACCAAACCCGTCGTCGTGTTGAAGTCGAACAATCCCGTTCCCTGTGTGGTGAACGTCATGTCCGCATTGGTCACTGTGTTTCCAATGTTGTTCGCTGTGAACTCTGTGTTACCCGTTGTGGTAGATAGATTCTGTAATCCCTTTGTGCCGGTGTATCTGGCACCTGATATGTAAACTGATTTGCCCGTGAATGAAATTCCGTTTGGTAGGTTCGCACCTATGAAGTGTAGCACTCCAGACTGGTAGTCAAAGAACCATTCGTCGTCGTTGCCTGAACCTGTTGCAAACACCTGGTCGCCTGAAGCGGCGGCGTTGCCGGCATCACTGGCTGTGTGTATGTAAACTTTTACCTGGTATGTTGAACCGATCTCTGGTGGTATCCAGTCGGTCAAGCCCGTCTTCCAGGTCCTGTTGGCACTCGCTGTCCCGTCATTGGTCGTCTCGTCTGGTGCACTCGTGGGGTAGACAGTCACCACACCTGCACTCGATCCCGGCATCACTGCAGGAATGCTTGATGCTTGGTTCCAGGTGTTGTCACCCCTAAGTAACAATGGAGATGCTATGGCCTCGTTGGGTGCTTTCTTCTGTGCGTTGGTGTCAGTCTTGGTGGCACCGTAACCCAGTTTCTTCCAGAGATAGTCTACTTTTTTTGCGTCAGTTATGGCCATTATTCAATGCTCAGTGCTGTTATACTGTCTCCCGATTCTAGTTTGATCCTGACCAGCACGTTGTTACCTGTGGCATTCGTGGCATTCTCTGAACCCAGTGTCAAAGTGAATGTTGAATTAGAATAACTCGTACCGTCTAAAATCCTGTCTCCTGATGTGAACGCACAACCATTGGATCCGTTACCACCTGATCCTGTGTTGGCACCTGGCACACCTGAACCACCATAAGTGATGCTGGCATCCAACCATCCGTTCAGTGATGAAGCACTGTCGATCGCTGTTCCTGGTGCCGCGATGAATACTCCCGACACTGTTCCGGTCAGTCTCACTGTGAAGTTACTCATTGTGGTCCTTCTGAACGCGAACGTGAAGTACTGTGCCTCACCTCCGTCTCTGCCTGTGTTTAAGTCAGGTCCTACCGGTAGGTATCCTGAACTTAGGTCAGTTGTGAAATGTTTTATCGTTCCAAATCTTGCGATAGCCTCATTGGTTCCCTCCACAGTAACCGCTCCAGACCATGCTGAATCCGTGTAGTAGTTGGCATTAGAAGAATCAAATAATGATGGAGTGTCACCTGACAGGGAACCAAATCCCGCTATTCTCACGGCGTCGTCATCGAAGCCGGCGCCTAAAGAATCTGATACAGTTATACCGTCTGCCTCATCGTCTAGTGCTAACAATGATGCGGTATAAACTTGAATTTTTGTTGTAGAACTGTCGTAACTGCCAGTTCCGTTCGCGTTCTTACTTCTCGCTTTGATGGTCTTGACTGACCTCACACCTGAACTCGTGATGGGAACTGTGACAGCGCCTATAGTGTAAGCACTGCCAACACCTGTGTCTGTCACAGGCACGCCACCTGATAGCATGGTTGAAGCACCATCTACTTGTGCGTATGTGAAATCTGAATTTGTTATGACATCACCTGAAGTTGATTCCTGGTTGGTGTC
>Ga0208785_1001029_pt1 | contig 12275 bp, 20 predicted proteins | sample DEB08_DNA_2_FD_185499 | JGI IMG/M metagenome (GOLD analysis project Ga0208785, IMG submission 185499) | Aqueous microbial communities from the Delaware River and Bay under freshwater to marine salinity gradient to study organic matter... | ecosystem: Environmental > Aquatic > Marine > Coastal ...
TGATCTAAACCAGAAACTACAACAGTTCTTGCACCAGTACCAGCAGATGTATCATTTGTACTGCTGCTGGATACCTTCATTTGAATTGCAGCAGCGGGATAAGCATAAATGCCACCAGCATCCCAAACCGTTTCTTCTGCACCATTAATGTCTGGATTAAATCCAAACTTAAAAATAGCTTTATGATAAGGAATTTGATCACGAGCTATTTGAAGATTAAATGGCTCATGTGTTGCTAAACGAGTAATGCTATGAGGAAAATTTACCATAATTATTTATATCCACCGCCAGCTTTTTTATATTCACTGGCTAATAGTTGTGCTTTACGTGCTGACCATTGTCCAGGTTTTCCACCCTTTCCGCCAGCCTTGATACTTTCAAATAAACGCTTACGCATTCCTGGCTTTGTGTAGTTGCCAGCTTCGTTTACTTTACTCTTCTTTTGAGTCTTCTTTTGAGTTGTCTGTTTTCTTACAATCACAACTATCTCCACAGTTTACACAATTACAATCTGGTCCACATTCTTCACAATTACAATTTTTACAAGCCATATTTTTATTTCTTTCGTGCTTTACCAAAACCAGATACCTGACGGCTTACTAAGCCACCAGATGCATATTCTTGTTCTCTAATTGCTTTTGCTGCTTTTTTAGCTAATCGAGAACCTCTTTTTTCTTCTTCATTTGAAAATAAATCAATTACTTCATTAACGCCTTTAGACAATCCTGCCTTAGGCGAATATTTACCAAATGGTGAATGTTTTTCAAAGTCTTCTTCAACTAATGCTGAAGGTAGTCTACTTTCAAATCTACTTCCTAATTTTTTTGAAGAATAATAAGGTTTATCAGGAGTAACTTTTATTTGTTTTCTTTTTTTATCCATTTTATTAAATATCTTTCTTGCTATAGTTTGCTCGACCATAGCCACGCATGGCTTTACCACAACCACGAACAGAACCACCCTTATTATATTTTTTAATATGTCCACCTGATTTATTTACTGACATCATTTCTTCCATAAAATCAGGTTGTTTCTCATCAATTTCAAATAGACCAAGAAACTTCTCACGAGTCTTTTTAGGAGCCTCTATTCCTGAACGTTCTAATGCTTCTTGTGAAGATGGAAAAACAGACTTTAATTTATCAATAGGAGCTGTTCCAATTGTCTTTGGTTCTTTACTTTTTTCGTATTCTTCTAGTTCTTTTTCAAAACGCTCATCTGCTTCTTTTTTTGCTTTTGCCTTTTCTCGTTCTTTTCTTAATGTTTCCATAAGTGCCATTTTATTAAAATCTCCAATATCCAATTCGTTTTTGGTTTAAATTATTATTATCTTCCATTTCTTCTATAAGGTAAGCATCCATTGGATGATCTACTCTCCAAGAATCCTTTAAATATAAAATAGCCATTACCATCGCATCAACTTGGTCATCATATGTTGCGTTGGGAAAACTAATGGCTTCGTTAATTAAATCCTTTGCAAAAGGTTTATCTGGAAGATAGACCCGACCAGATTCTAGAATAGGAGTAGAAGCATTAACACGAGCTACTTTATCTCTATCTGGATTGTATTCAAGAACAGGCAATCCAGCCCTTCGCATATCTTGAATAAGCGACTGACCGGATGCCTTTTTTTCAATTATAACAACGTCTGGTTCATATCTATCATACATCTCTTGAGCAACCATACGCAACTCTGGATATTCTAATCTATCTCTTTTATTTGAAAGAAGAATTAGATTATGAGTAAGATGTTCAAACCCACCACTGTCTATTTGAATATTTTTAAAAATTCCCCACGTTTGAATAACAGAATAATCCGCTGAAGTTCTAGTTGAAAAAGCAGTATCATATGTTTGAATAACGAAGTCACAGTCTGGCGGCTCATCCATAAACCCCCAAGTTTTAAACCAATCCTTTTTAATAATTCCACCTTCGTCTGGTGTTGGGTCTTGCATATAGAGAGATTGCCAGTATTTGGTTCCGTTCTGTGAACGAATTTCAATCTCGTCCTTTTTTAAAAGATCGTTTGGTTTCCATTCAGGAAAATAAGAAGAACCAATTGGAAGATTTAAAAGATTAGCTGAATCTTCATCCAACCAAGCTGGAATTTTAACAACTTCCCATTCATCAATTTCTACGTTGTCTTCGTCATCATCACTAAATATATTTTCTTTTTTATGTTTAGCTTGTGTCTCTAGAAGCCAGCCACAAATATCATCTTCATGATACCTTGTGTTAATGATTACGACACTACCATTAGGCATCAAACGTGTTCGTAGACCAGCGGGATACCATTCCTTGATGTATCTACGACCAGCTTCTGAGAATGCATCTTCTTCTGACATAACATCATCTAGAAGAGCAATGTGTGCACCTCGACCAGCAATTTGTGATCTAACACCGGCAGCAATATAAACACCATTCTGGTTTGTTTGCCATTTACCAGCGGCACGTACATCTGATCTAAGTGTAGTTTGTGGAAAGATTTCTTTATATAGTTCGTTGTTTACAATATCACGAACGGATCGTCCAAAGTCTGCTGCTAATTGGTCAGAGTGAGAGACAGAAAGTATTTCATGATTTGCATGGTTACCCATATACCAAGCAGGGAAAAGCTTAGAACAAATAACAGACTTAGAGGAACGAGGAGGAAGAAACACCATAAGTCTTTTGATTTTTCCTTCCTGTACTTTTTGAAGTTTGTCAGCAAGTAACTCAATATGCCTTCCTAATTTAAAATCAGCAATGAGTGAAGGAGCTAATAGTTTAACGAATGTAAGAAAGTTTGAGCGAGATTTTACAATAACCTGTTCAAATAACTTCTCTCTTAGTTCAAGATAATCCTGTTTCATAAGGTCATCAGTATATTTTTTTTACTTATCAAAACCAAACATTTGTAAAACTCTATCCCAAAATTCAGGAGCATCTTTATATTTAACCTTTGGTGGAGCTATTTCTTTTAGTTTTTCTCTAGCCTGCTCTTCTCTTCCTTCAGCATAAGAAGGAGTATGCGATGTTTTAAAAGAGTTTAAAAAGTCCATCGTATCTTGTGTCCAAGTCCCTGTTTTAGGGTTTAGAGTATCTTTAAACTTTTTTAAAGTATTAGAGTATCCTTTAGCTTCATCTAAATATTTTAATGTTTGCTCTATTTCTTCAGGGTTTTTAGAATGTTTTAAATCTAAAAATCGAATAACATATTCAGGAAGTAATCCTTTTTCACCTAAATACAAATCACCTCTATGTCTTAATTCATGATAAATTGTTTCAAGGTCTTCTGCGGGTTTATCAAAACCTGCTGCTTTATTTAGTAAAAGCATTTCATTAGAATTTTTTGGTAAGTTTTCATAACCAAGCTGTTCCTTACGCTTTAAGTATTTTTCAGGCAGAGGACTATTATCTTTCATTCGTGTATAAGAACCAAATTGAGTAGTCTTATGTGGTGTAATCCGAACAGGAGGTTGACTGCCATAAGCCCTTAAACCTAACTCTGCAAGAGGATCATCTCGTCCCTCTAGTCCTTCTGCAACTCCCATCCAAAATTCCATATCTCCAAATTCTTGTTGTTTTTGTTTTGGAGACTTTGGTTTTCTTGGTGGTTTTTCATATGTAAATTTTAAAGCATCTAAAATTTTATCATATGTTAACGAATGTGAATTTTTACTTTTTTCCGCCATCGACAACTCGCAGTCCTACCATATCGGCTAGGTCTTCAATGTCTTTTGAAATCTTTTCTTCTGTATCTGAATCAGCAAAATGAGACATCTTGATCTTTTGTTCAGACTTGTCAACAAACATACCAAGGTGACGAGCAATGGTTTCCATGCTACGATTGGCGTTGGTGAAGTCCTGTTCGGTCATGGCCTGTTCATACACAGCCGCAACCTTTTCTAAAACCTTTTCAGCATTCCAACTCATTCTACGTAAAGCCTCCTCCTTGAGATGTTCAATTCGTCTTTTGATTTTCTTGTTATTATAAAACAAATTCTTAGCAGCTTGCAAAGTTAATTTATCTGTTTTCATTTGTGAATAACCAGCAGCTAAATATGCATGAACCAGATTACCAGTAGCAACACATTCCATAGCAAACTTTTCCTGCTTTGCCGTCATACCACCAACAACTCTTGACCGTTTGGCGTAGTTGCTTTTTACCTTATCCGTATCTTCTAACATTTTTGCAAAATCCTCTGGTTCATCCTTTACATAGTCAAAATGTTTCTTTGGTCGTTTTTGCCCCTTGACATGCTTAACTTTTCGTCTATTATATTCCTTACGCATGGAATGCAAGTCCTTACCAGCGGAAGCCATAGAACGAGTAGCAGCAGTTTTCTTGATAAGTTCCTTTAGTTCTTCAGTCTCCATGTGGCAATAGAGAATTTGAGCCTCATGATCTAAATTACTTTCATAATCCTGATGTGTAACAGGAACAGTATAATTCTCATTAAAATGTTTTAGAATCTTATCGTTTTTTGTTATAGGCATATACGTAAACCAAAAATTTTTTTTAAAAAAAACTTGTTGACTTTTATTTTATGGTAACATATAATCATACATGGATGCCATAAAAAAAGGGATAACTAAGGTTTTCCTTTCGGGTCCAAATGAAAATAAATTTTGCTAATCAATAGGAGATTTATAAAATGACTAGCTTACTAAAACAAATCAACGACTACATGGAAACACAGAAGAATGAGATGATGTCAATCACAAACATGGTTGACTACATGAATAATCTGTTCTTCAACTACAATGACGATTCTCGTCAAATTGCTAACATGACTAATAAAGCTTTAAAGAAACTACCATTTAACGGACTAAAGAATGAAATTGTTCATTATGGTGGTGATTACGTAATTACCAACTCACTAAAAGACGATGACAAGGACTACATCATGCACTTTGTTCTTCCAGGTCATAATCACAAGACCGTTGACGTAGCAAAGCGTGATCGTAACATTATCATCAAGTCAAAAGAATTAAACAAAGATGATGCAGATTATAGCTCAACTTCCTATCACTTCTATAAGTCCATTCCTCTTATCAAGAAGAGTTTTGAAGTTCAATCCGTTGTATTCAAAGATGGCATTCTAAGTATTGCCATCAAGGATATGGAAGAACCACCAAAGGAAGAACTACTGGAGATTACTCAGGGCTAAACCCAAATCTTTCTATCTCTTGTTTAAAAGAGCCGGTTACAAGGTCGATCAATTCGTTGTCTCGACCAAAGTAACTGGCTCTTTTTATTTTTAAATCCTTTTGAGATGGAATACCTTGAAAGCTTGGTAGAGTTATTTTTGACAATTCAAACAGCTTATTCAACAAAGGCGTAGTTTGTTCCATACAGAAAACATCATTCACTTCAGATAACCAAACCATTTGAGAAGTTAGTCTAGGTCCACAAAATGGAGATGAATGAAGGTAGTCATAATCCCTATCATTCAACAACCAGTTTCTAAAGCCTCTACTTTTAAGCCTGTATTGTTCCTTTACGGCATCCTTTGTTTCCTTTATACCTCTACACCAAGCCACACGATCCGGTGGACCTTCTGTAAAAAACTCATACATGTCAATCAAATAATCAAAGGGACTACGAACAATACCAAAGGTATAGTTGTTGTTCCACTCATCCTCGCCAATAGCATGTTTGATATTCAAAGAATAACAAAGATGAGGAAGAATATTCTTTTTATTCTTATATTCGTTTACCTCACTATCCTTGCCACCAAGAATGTAATGACGAATGTTTTCTGGAATAGCAGAAACAATCAAAGGTGTGTAAACAAAGATAAAGTTATATTTATTGTTATGAAAAAACATTTTATTTAAATAAATTCCCTTTAATTTGTTCAATATCATTTTCAACCATATCAAATACAAGCTGCTTGAATGAAACAGATGGTTGCCAGTTTAAATTTTCTCTAATCTTTGTACTATCGCCTAGTAAATACTGAACATCAGAAGGACGATAGAAACGAGGATCAATCTCAATCAAAACTTCCTTTGTCGTACCATTCTTGTTAACAGCATATTCATACAGTCCCTTTCCTTGCCAATTTAGAATAATTCCAATCTTCTCAAAGGCCATATTACAGAAATCCTTGACACTGTATGTTTCACCAGAAGAAACAACATAATCCGTAATCTTACTTCCAGAAGTATTCAACATCAAATGCATTGCCTTTACATAATCCCTAGCATCTCCCCAATCCCTACGAGCATGAACATTTCCTAACATGATTGGACCTTTGTTCTTGCCCGTAGCATATTGAGCAACACCATTGGTAATCTTTCTTGTTACAAAGTCCAATCCCCTACGAGGAGATTCATGATTAAACAGAATACCATTGACTGCATATGTGTTATATGTTTCACGATAATGTTTCACAGTTAGAAAAGCAGACAACTTGGCAATGGCATAAGGAGATGTAGGTTTAAATGATGATTGTTCAGATAAACTTTCTCCAGTCCCTGTAGCTTCGTTACCAAACAATTCAGACGTAGAAGCTTGATAAAACCTAAACTGTTTTCTAAATACCTCTGTAAAGGCTTCCAGAAGCCCTACAACAGCAACTGCATTAATCTGGTGGGTGAGTACAGGAATTTTAAAACTCTCTCCTACGTGGCTCTGAGCGGCTAGATTATACACTTCAATATAATTATCCATAATTGTCATGTAAATTGTCACGTAAGACTTAATAGTTTCCACAAATGATTTGATAGAACCGTTATCTAAAAGATCAAGATTGATCAAAGTTAGATTAGGATGATCAATTAAATTGTGTAAACGAGTGTTATTGGATAGCGGAATGGATGTACGTCGAATACCAGCATAGACCTTATATCCGTTTTCCAGAAGATATTCCGCAAGATATGAGCCATCTTGTCCTGTAATACCAGTTATAGCAGCTAGTTTTTGCATATTTATTAAATACTCCTATGGGTACCCTAAAAATAAAACAAAGGGGGTGTTTTCCTAGAAACAAAGAATAGAGGTAGTTTGTAGAATTGGCAAGAGCAGAAAAATACAAAAAAAATTTAGAAGATGGTATATACATACTTTTTGTGTGGATATAAAGAGCTAAAATTTTGAAATTTATGTCTGTTCATATACGACACCGACAGCGCCGCCAAATTTTTCCCCTCCCCCTCCTCGATGCCAATTGCGAATTGGAATTATTCCAAAGTATGATCCAGGCAAAAAGACGCCCCGCTCTTAGGCGAGGCGTCCCCTAGGTGACTGGGCGAGGCTTAGAGCAACTTGCTCAAGTCCACCGCGTTCGACTTGGCCTTCGGGGCGGCATCCTGGCCCCGCTTGGCCCGTCCCTGGGCTGTCGGTAGGATCACACGGCCCTTCGAGATGAAAGCAGGGACTTCCGTTTTGCCGTGGACCATGCTGCCATTGACCAAGTAGGGCAGATTGAAATAATCGCCGCCAGGGGCCAGTGTCAGCGCATTGACATCAATTTCAAACGTCAACGTCACCTTGCCGGTTCCGGCGACTGCGGTGGAAGTCTTGACGGGGGTAGTCTTGAGTGACTTGCGAGCCATGATGATATGTCCTTTCGTGTCTCGCTGTTGTGGCGTCGGGTTCATCCCGTTGCCTGATGATCAATATATAGGGTTTTTTCGACATATCAAGAAAAAAAATGGCCATAGTCCACCATGCATAGGACTATGCCGTTAGTCATAGGCTGGAATATGACCTACCTATGACCCATACTATTACCATAATTTTCCCGTATATACATACGATTAACCGACAAGTGTATGAAACAACAACACAATTTACCGACACGTCATTGAATTAACAATACGATTAACCGACAAGAACATCTGAAGAACAAATCATGAATGAAACGTGAATGTTGTATATACCTTATGTAAGTTATTGATACTAATACGTTATTTGTATAGTTATTACCTTGGTTATGTCAAGAACTATTAAGATATATGTGTAAATAAAAGGATTTTAATGCAATTAATCTAGATAATATGGAATATTTATGCAGTTAAGGGAGGAGAATTAGATAATTTGTTTATGATATGCAATAAACGCATAACAAATACGCATATACATTCCTTAAATACATAACAAAAACAACGTACATAATATATTCATGGTCATATTATAAAAGTATTATAAGTAATAGCGCCGAACCGCCGCTCCTGGCTGGGGTTTCGCAGCCTGGAACCGTTCCAAGGTCCGAGCCAAGCCGTTGAAATCGCTGGCAAAAAAAAAATCGTTGACAGGCTGGCCGGACCGTGGGATTATGCTGGTCCGAGCCGGGGTTCCGACCCTATTATTAATCATCCTTACTAGTATTAGGAGGAAACAGCTATGACTAAACTTACAAAACAGCAAAAGCTTGCTTTGTATAGGATTTATTCTCGTGACTGGAATAAACCTTATAACTATCTAGCGTTTCGGCGTACTGTTCAACAAGGGTTTGATTGTATCATGGTGCCATACTGCGGTATGTGGCTTGGCATTGAAAAAGATGGATACACACACTCTTAACATGGGAGGTAATCATGGACAGTTTATATCGTTTCTCATTTAACAGTCGTAAGAACGAGTACGATGAATACGTCATTAAAGCTTGGTGTAATGGTAAGCGTTACGAAGAGGCTGACTATTACACTGATGACTATAATGACGCTGTAGATACTATGAACCTTCTTCGTAAGGAGTATTACAATGACTGATATGCACATTACTAAACTTACTGGCAAGCTCGATGGGTTTCGTTCGTTGTCTTCAAATACAACAACTAATCCATTCTGCATCAAGATGAACGCAACGACCAAAGATAACATTATCTGTAAAGAATGTTATAGCATGTCTATGCTCAAGGGATTTCGTAAGAATGCTGCACCAGCGTTACAACGAAACAACGATCTATTAGCTAGTCGTATTCTTGAACCCCATGAAATACCTACGATTCTTGATAGGTTCTTTCGTATTCATGCTCATGGTGAAATCCTAAACCTTACACATGCTATTAATATTCTGAACCTTGTTAAAGCTAATCCGTTTACTACATTCGGTTGGTGGACCAAGCGTAAGGATATTATTAACAAGCTATTCTCTTCGTCTCATGGTGGGTTTGGATTTAAGAAACCATCCAATCTAATCATGATCTATAGCAATCCTAAGATTGATGATGTTATTCATACGTCACCTAAATGGTTTGATAAGACGTTCAACAACGTTACCAGCCATCCGTCTGAGAACTGTACTGGACAACGCTGCAAGGATTGTCTAGTCTGCTACACCCACAACGACACCAACACTATTATCGAGAAGGTAAAATAACAATGATTACAGATAGTCAACTGGAACAAGGTCGTATTGTAGCTATCAAGGCTCTACGTACTTTGGTTGAACGTGACGAGTGGAATCCTATTGAAGCGTTAGATCATGTTATTATTGAATATGGTTTGACGCCAATGGAAATTGTAGAGTTTGAGAAAAAGGTAAAGGAGAAATACCATGATCTTATCTAATCTTGAGCTTTCTATCTTCAATAATATTAAAGATAAAAAGCCTGAGATTACTTTTTGTTCCTGGTTACATGACAATGAGTTAACAATCTGGAACAAGATGATCTTCAAATCTATCGTCCTAGAATACTGGTATGAGGAGTATCCTGAGTATGTCGAATCCCTTTGATAAAGAACGTGAAGCTAACAGCGCCTATGCTGTTTATGTTAATCCAGTAGACTTAGCTGAATACAGGATCATTAAAACATTCGATGATCCTAAATTGGAAAACGATAACAGTAACTGGCTAGTCGTAACTCGTAACATGTGGAGTGATGATTATGATGATGTAAAAAAGATTAAGGCAAGAGAAGTAAAACACTATGCTTTCCTGTTATCCTGTACAGACGATTGGAGTAAACACTATGCGTCTTGATGACAAGATTGAGTTAGCTATTATCCTAGCCGTAGTTGCTATCGTTGTTTCAACCCTTCTGATTATGAAAGATCACACATGGCCTATCTAATGCTAAAACAAATAGCTATCATCTCTATCTGTGTAACTGTTCTAATCCTTCTAACATAAACTAATAGAGGAGCATGAAACTTATGACTAGTGCCATTAAAATCTACAACAATTATGAGGAGATTCCTTGGATAGTAGCAGACTACCTTCTATCTGTTAGTGATGCAGATAATATCTATGAAATACCCCTTGACGAAATCAACGATTTTCTATACAACTTAGAAGATCATTGTGAAACGGCTAATTAGGAGTAACATAGCCATGAACACCATCGTAAATCTTAACAACGTCATCGTGAACCCGTTTGAACAGAGCTTTAATGGAAGCGCCTTAGACTTCAGCATCACAACTGGTGAAGTATTTACACCAATGTTTGAAGAGTCTTCTTGTGAGAAGAAGGCTGTAATCAAGCTGGATGACAACGGTAACCCTGTTGATTGGTGGGTAGTGGGCAGAGACTACTACGTCAAATCACATAGAGATTTCTTTGGATCAATCGAACGTGAGCTTATGAATAACATTGATCCTAATCATCTGTCTGGTGTTGAGATTACGACAAAGTCTAGTCGAGGTGGACGTTGGGGTATGCGTCAATATGTTTTTCCCAATGTTACTTGTCCCGTCGAAACCAATACAGGATTTACAACTGATATTAATCTTCGTATTGTTTCCTGGTCAGGATTGGATGGAGGTACTGCAAACAATTACATCATCGGATTGTTTGACGGGTACTGTCTCAATGGTTGTGTGTTTACTAGAGCAGCTAATAAAAAAGATGCTTATGTAAAACGATACAAGCGTAACAGTAAGAACTTCAATCTTGATTTCTTCTGCGCTGATATTATGAATGCTGTAGAGGTATTCTATGAACAGTCAAAAGAGTTTCAATTAATGGCTCAAAAGCCTCTATCCCTTCAACAAGGATGGGATTTCATTGAGAATATCAAAACATTCTCTGGGGCTAAGAAAGAGTCGATGAAGGAGTTGTTTACTCGTGAATTAACTGTACGGGGTAACAACTTATTCAGTCTGCATAGTGCCTTCACTAACTATTCTTCACACAAGAATGATGATCTGTTTCTTAGTCGTACTACTAAACACGAAGATGTAGAGGCAGAAATCCTCTTTAAGCGTGAAGAAGAAATTACTAACATTCTCAACAGCAATAGCTGGCGTGAATTGTTAGCAGCCTAATCTTACAAATAGTCTAGGCCAGTCTAATATTCGGGCTGGCCTAGACATGTAATCTAAAACTCCAATGTCAACATAAGCTTAAAGGAAACCATCGTCATGACTAATCCAATCAAGCGTGTTCAAGTCTATTGGAACGTTCACAAAGAATGCTGGTCAGTACGTGATAAGAAAACAAACAAAGTAATTGCTCATACTGATTCTATCATGTTGGATAATGCTAGATTTGTAGTAAACGAATCTGGTCGTAAACGTGTGCTACGTGAACAGCGAAAGAATGTACATGCCTATGTAGAAGGTGATGTTTGTATTCGTAGCTATACTAATACAGATTATGCCATCTATAAAAAGATGGATAATCCTGTACAAGTACGTTATAATCCATACCAAGGTAATAGCTTCTATCTAAACAATCCTAACTTCCATAACGAGAAGATTAAAAAAGTTATTACTGAAGCTAACTCTACCGTTGTTATGAAAAAGTCTAATAACGGCAAAGGTAAAGTCTACATTGATTATAACAAGGAGTTTATCTAAGCACATGGATACATCAATCTTATATCCTTCCTATGTTGAACAGTCTATTCGCAAGTCTGATGGTGCTGTCTGTACTTGGGTAAAGGCATATGCTGTATTACCTAAGCATGAAATAGTAAACTATTCCAGCGAATGGGTTCTGGTGAACGTAGAGAAACCGTAAGGGTAATAACTATGACAAAGGTATCTTCTTTGTCTAAGGGAATAGAGGCGGCTAGGTTAGTCGCCTCTTTTTCTGATAGGCATAAGCATAAGATGGGTAGCGTAATAACAGATAAAAATAATAATATTATATCAATGGGATGTAATAGTACTAAGTCTCATCCTATTCAATACCACTACGCAAAGCATATAAATAACAAGAAGATATATCTACACGCTGAAATATCTAGTATTATTAAATTAAATAATAAGCAAAGCTCTAAACCTTATAGGCTGTTTGTTACTAGGCTGTTAGCCAATGGTAATATATCCATGTCTAAACCCTGTCCTATATGTCTAGCAGCTATTATAGAAGTTGGTATAAAAGAAATTATATAT
>Ga0208785_1001032_pt1 | contig 12263 bp, 9 predicted proteins | sample DEB08_DNA_2_FD_185499 | JGI IMG/M metagenome (GOLD analysis project Ga0208785, IMG submission 185499) | Aqueous microbial communities from the Delaware River and Bay under freshwater to marine salinity gradient to study organic matter... | ecosystem: Environmental > Aquatic > Marine > Coastal ...
TTTATATAAAATATTTTTGATTAGTCTATTAAATAACCATCTAATTTGATTATTGTTAATTTAGATTATTAAATTATAAACTAAATACACCCATGAGTAGCGATAAATACATTCATTTAGATGTTGAAGATAAGATTTATTCTTATTGGGAAAAAAATGAATTATTTAAACCAAGATCTAATTCAAAAAAATATTCAGTAGTAATCCCACCACCAAATGTAACTGGATCATTGCATATGGGACATGCATTAAACAATTCAATTCAAGATTTTTTAGTTCGATATTATCGTATGAATAGTTATGAAACTCTTTGGCAACCAGGAACCGATCATGCCGGTATAGCAACACAAGCTCTTGTTGAAAGAAAACTTGAAAAAGAGGGCATCAATAAAACTGATCTTGGTAGGGAAAAATTTATCGAAAAGGTTTGGGAGTGGAAAAACCAATATGGTGATATTATCATTAATCAGCTTAAAAAATTAGGTTGCTCATGTGATTGGTCCCGTAATGCTTTTACCATGGACGAAAACCTCTCAAAATCTGTAATAAAAGTATTTGTTGAACTTCATAAGAAACAATTAATTTATAAAGCTAAAAAACTTGTTAATTGGGATACTGTTTTAAAAACAGCTATTTCAGATTTAGAAGTTGATCAAAGAGAAGTTAATTCCAAAATATACTACATTCGATATCCAATCGATGGCACTTCTGATTTTATTACCATTGCAACAACAAGACCTGAGACAATGTTTGGAGATACTGCAATTGCAGTCAATCCAAAAGATGATCGTTTTAAATCACTAGTTGGAAAAACAGTAACTATTCCAATTGTTGGTCGAAGAATTAAAATTATTGAAGATGATTACGCTGATCCAGAACAAGGCACAGGAGCATTAAAGATTACGCCTGCTCATGATTTTAATGATTATGAAGTTGGAGTTAGAAATAATTTAGAAGTTATAAATATTTTTACAGAAGATGGAAAAATTAATGAAAACGCACCTAAAGATTATACTGGATTAGATAGATTTGATGCACGTAAAAAACTTTTAAAGGAATTAAAAGAAAAAGAATTTTTTGTTAAAGATGAAGATATAAGAAATAAAGTTCCATATGGTGATAGATCAAATTCAGTTATAGAACCTTTTTTAACTGATCAATGGTTTGTTGATGCAGAAAAACTGGCAGTTAAAGCAAAAGAAATTGTTAATAATAAAAAAACAAATTTTTTTCCTGAAAATTGGTCAAAGACTTATTTTCAATGGATGAATAATATAGAACCCTGGTGTATTTCACGTCAATTATGGTGGGGCCATCAAATCCCTGCCTGGTATGGTCCAGATGGTAAAATCTTTGTTGCTAACAACGAAGAAGAAGCAAAAAAAGATGCTAAAGATTTCTATAACAAAAATGTTGAATTAATTAGAGATCCAGATGTTTTAGATACTTGGTTTTCATCAGGACTTTGGCCTTTTGCTACATTGGGTTGGCCAGAAAAAACTGAATATCTTGAAAAATTTTATCCAACGACTGTTCTTGTAACCGGCTTTGATATTATCTTTTTTTGGGTTGCAAGAATGATGATGTTTGGAATGGAGTTTTTAGAGAAAGAACCTTTTAAAGATATTTATGTTCATGCATTAGTAAGAGATGAAAAGGGACAGAAAATGTCAAAATCCAAAGGAAATGTAATTGATCCTTTAGATTTAATTGAAAAATATAGTGCGGATGCATTAAGATTTACTCTGCTTTCCATGGCATCTCCTGGAACTGATGTTAAACTTTCTGAAGATAGAGTTAAAGGTTATAGAAATTTTTTAAATAAATTATGGAATGCTAACAACTTTTTAATTTCTAATGAATGTGATTTCAATTCAAATGAAAAACCAAATTTTACACTTAATATTAACAAGTGGATATACAGCGAATTAATTGAAGTTAAGAGCACCATTGAACAAAATATAAAAGATTATCGTTTTGATGAGGCTGCAAAAAATTCCTATAAATTTGCATGGAATTCTTATTGTGATTGGTATTTGGAGTTATCAAAAACAATTTTATATTCCGACGATGATAGTGCAAAAAATGAAGTTAAAGCTACTGCCGTGTATGTTTTTAAACAATTATTAAAAATTCTTCATCCATTTATCCCATTTGTTACTGAAGAAGTATGGCTGAATAATAAGTTTGATAATTCAAGTAAAGATTATTTAATGTATTCAAATTGGCCTAATGATGAAACAAAAAAAGATCAATCTTCAATAGATGTTCAAAAAATTATAGACATTATTTCTGATTTAAGATCATTTAAAAATGAGCTTAATGTAAGCCCAGGTTCTTTCACGGATATTTCTATTAAAAATTTGAATAAAGATAGTCAAAAATTTATTAAAGATAACGAGACTGTTTTAAAAAAACTAGGAAGAATAAATAAGTTTCATAATGAAGATTTAGATAAATCTGCAGCTTCAATGGTAATATCTGGTGAAATTTATAAGATTTATTTTGACGAAAATGTTGATCTTGATTTGATAAAATCTAACTTACTTAAAAAACAAGAAAAATACCAAAATGAATTAAACAGTATATCTAAAAGATTATCTAACAAAGGATTTGTAGATAGAGCACCAAAAGAGATTGTTGAACAAGAAAAAACTAATTATAATAATTTAGAAAATGATATTAAGAAAATCTCATTAACCATAGAGGGAATATAATGCCAAAATTTAATAAAAAGAAACTTCCAAGCAGACATACTTCACTAGGCGCAGATAGAGCACCGCACCGATCTTTTTATTATGCAATGGGTGAAACCGAAAAAGACGTATCAAAACCTTTTGTGGGCGTTGTATCAACTTGGAATGAAGCAGCTCCTTGTAATATTGCTTTAATGAGACAAGCTCAATCAGTTAAAAAAGGTGTTAGAGCTAATGGTGGAACTCCTAGAGAATTTTGTACGATTACGGTTACTGATGGGATTGCAATGGGTCATGAAGGTATGAAGTCTTCTTTGATCTCACGTGAAGTAATAGCAGATTCAGCTGAGCTAACTGTTAGAGGTCATTGTTATGATGCATTAGTTGGTATTGCTGGTTGTGATAAATCTTTGCCCGCTTTAATGATGGCGATGGTTCGTTTAAATGTTCCAAGTGTTTTTATTTATGGAGGTTCAATTCTTCCTGGAAGATATAAAGGGAAAGATGTTACTGTTGTTGATGTTTTTGAAGCTGTTGGAAAACATTCATCAGGTCAAATGTCAGCAAAAGAATTAAGAGCCTTAGAATTAGTCGCGTGTCCTAGTGCTGGTGCTTGTGGAGGTCAGTTTACAGCAAATACAATGGCATGTGTATCTGAAGCTATTGGTTTAGCTTTACCTTACTCTGCTGGTACTCCTGCGCCTTATGAGGAAAGAGATAAGTACGCAAAAGAAAGTGGTAAAACTGTTATGAACCTTTTAGCTAAAGGAATTAAACCAAGAGATATAGTTACAAAAAAAGCTTTAGAAAATGCAGCAACAATTGTTGCAGCAACAGGTGGTTCAACGAATGCTGCTTTACATTTACCTGCTATTGCAAATGAAGCAGGGATTAAGTTTGATCTAATGGATGTTGCAAAAATATTTAAAAGAACTCCTTATCTTGCAGATTTAAAACCGGGTGGAAAATATGTTGCAAAAGATATGTGGTTAGCTGGTGGTGTGCCAATGTTATTAAAAACACTTTATGATGGTGGATATATTCATGGGGATTGTATGACAGTTACAGGCAAAACCATGAAAGAAAATTTAAGAAAAATTAAGTTTAATCCAAAACAAAAAGTTTTAAGAGCTTACAATAACCCATTATCACCAGATGGTGGGGTAGTTGGACTAAAAGGTAATTTAGCTCCTGAAGGTGGAATTGTTAAAATTGCAGGTCTAAAGAAATTACAATTTACTGGTAAAGCAAGATGTTTTGATAATGAAGAAAGCGCAATGAAAGCTGTTCAAAGCAGAAAATATAATGATGGGGATGTTATTGTAGTTAGATATGAAGGTCCTGTTGGAGGACCTGGTATGAGAGAAATGTTATCGACAACTGGTGCTATTTATGGACAAGGAAAAGGTGAGAAAGTAGCTCTTATAACTGACGGAAGGTTCTCTGGTGCCACAAGAGGCTTCTGTGTAGGTCATGTGGGCCCTGAGGCGGCTCTAGGAGGTCCTATAGCCCTTTTAAGGAATGGAGATATCATCGATATTGATGCAAAAAAAGGAACAATAAACGTTAGATTGTCAAAAGCTGAACTTGCTAAGAGAAAAAGAAAATGGAAAGCTAAAAAATCTGACTTTGGGTCTGGAACGATTTGGAAATATGCTCAAACAGTTGGCCCTGCTTATTTGGGAGCACCAACACATCCTGGAAAGAAAAAAGAAGTTAGAGAATATTCTAAGATTTAATGAAAATAAGACCAGTTATTTTATGCGGTGGTGCTGGCACAAGGCTTTGGCCAAATTCTAAAAATCATCAAGCAAAACAATTTATTGATTTTGGTAATTGGACTTTACTTGGCAAAACTTTAGAGAGAGTTAAGGCATCTATATTCGACGCCCCAATTATAAGCACTAATTCAAAATATCTAAAACAAGTAAAACAACATTTAAAAAAACATAAAATAAAAAAATTTAAAATTGTTCTCGAGCCAGCAAAAAGGAATACAGCACCTGCTATTTTAAGTACTGCATTAATTAAAGATATTCCAATGGAACAAGCATTAATGTTTTTTTCAGCTGATCATTTAATTGAAAAAACAGATGTCTTTAATAAATCTATTCATAAAAACAAAGCTAATTTAACTGATCAAAATATATTTATATTTGGAATTAAACCAACCTCGCCATCAAGTGAATATGGATATTTCATAACAAAAAAAATTAAAGGTAATATCAATAAAGTAAGAAAATTTATTGAAAAACCAAAAGAAGCTAAAGCAAAACAAGTAATTAAGCAAAAAGGTTATTGGAATTCAGGGATGTTTTTTCTTCGAAAAGATTCAATTATCAATAACTTTAAAAAATATCAGCCAACAATTTATAGAAACTGTATTAAGGCTGTGAATAAAGCTAAATATAAATCTAATACTTATTATTTAAATAAAGCCTCATTTATAAAAGCTACTGCTAAATCATTTGATTATGCAATTTTAGAAAAGACTAAACACATTAATGCTATTAAATTAGATATTCCGTGGTCTGATCTTGGAAGCTGGAAAGAGATCTTAAAAATGTATGACAAAGATAAAAACAAATATATCAAGAAAAAAAATATTTATTACCGACCATGGGGAAATTATACAAATTTATTTGAGGGAAAAGAATTTTTGATTAAAGAACTATATGTAAAACCTAAAGGAATTTTAAGTCTACAAAAACATCATCATAGAGCAGAACATTGGTTGGTCACCAAAGGAAATCCAAAAATTACTCTTAATAAAGATAGTTTTATAAAAAAACCTAATGAGCATATTTTTATTCCATTAGAAGCAATTCATAGAATTCAAAACCCTGGAAAAAAACCTGTTAAGATAATTGAAGCACAGGTTGGATCTATATTAAAAGAAACCGATATAGTCAGGTTCGAAGACGTATACGGTAGAGTGAATTAATGGATTTATTAACAGTAATACTAGCTGTTATTGTTGCTATTTTAACCTATTTATTATTAAAAAAAGAACGAGTACTTGGTATCAATAACTCTATAGAAAAAGATAACAACAAAATTAAATTTGTAGAAAATAAAGATTATAGAAAAAGTATTAACAATCTTTTGGATTATTTTCCTGAAGAAGTTTTAATCTTAGACAAAAGTAAAAAAATACTTTTCAATAACAAATCATCTAAAAATTTATTTCAAATTAAATCAGGAGAAAATATTAGTAGCATTTTAAGAAATCCCGATCTTTTAAACTCAATTGATCAATCATTTGAAGGTAAAAATGTTTCTGATTTAGAAATCGAAATAAGAAATCAATCTGTATTAAGATTAAATATCACAATTTATCTTGATAAAGATTCCTTATTTTTTGACCAAACAACTTGTGTGTTATTTATTAGGGACCTAACTGAGTTTTATAAGTTTCAACAATTAAAATCTGATTTTGTTGCAAACGTTTCGCATGAACTTCGCACACCACTTCAATCAATAAAAATGGGTCTTGAAAGTTTTGAAACCAATTCAGATATTAAAAATAATCCAGAAGTTAAAAATTTATTACCGATCATGACTTCTCAATCTGAAAGAATGGAAAATTTAATTAGAGATTTGCTTTCTCTTTCAAAAATCGAGCTACAAGAACACATTAGACCAACACATGAAATCGATTTAATAGAGTTAATGGAATATATCATTAAAACTTATGATAAAATTATTAGTAAAAATAATATCAAATTAAAATTTAATAAAATTGATAATTTTAAAATCATTGGTGACAGGGATAAATTAATTGAAATATTTACAAACCTTATCGATAATTCAATTAAGTATAGCGATAAAAATAAAGAAATTACCATCACCGCTAAAAAAGAGAATGATTTAAATATAATATCTGTTGAGGATAAAGGAATTGGAATTCCAAAGGAATTAATACACAGAATCACTGAAAGATTTTTTACTGTTGATCCAAGTAAAAGTAGAAGCGTTGGCGGAACAGGTTTAGGTCTTGCAATTGTAAAACACTTGGTAGCCCAACATAGAGCTGAAATGTTTATAAATAGCGTTAAAAATCAAGGTACTACAGTAGAAATCAAATTTAAGGCTTTATAATACAACTGAAAAGTTAGTCTTTGTAATAAAACTTTAACTTTCCCTTAATAAAATTTTTAAAAATTGAATTTAAATGAAAGATTGTATTAACAAATATAAAAAGGAAAATTATGAATAAGTTAGTAAGTTTATTTTTTGGACTTTTGTTAGCTTTAAGTTTTACAACATCAAGCTATTCAAGAGATCAAATCAAAATTGTTGGATCTTCTACAGTTTATCCATACGCTACTGTAGTTGCAGAAAAATTCGGTAAAGGTGGTAAATTTAAAACACCTGTTATTGAAAGTACTGGTACAGGTGGTGGAATGAAATTATTCTGTGCCGGCGTAGGTGTAAATCACCCAGATATCACTAATGCTTCTAGAGCAATTAAAACAAATGAAAAAGCTTTATGTGAAAAAAATGGTGTATCTGAAATTATAGAAATAGTAGTTGGTAATGATGGAATATCATTTGCTCATGCTGCAAGTTCACCTGACTCTAATTTTACAAAAGAGCAACTTTGGAGAGCTTTAGCAGCAACAGTTGATGTAGATGGAAAGTTAGTTGAAAATCCTTATAAAAATTGGAGTGATATTGATTCAAGTCTTCCAAATAAAAAGATTGAGATTTTAATTGCACCTCCAACTTCAGGAACTAGAGATGCTTGGAATTCTCTAGTAATGGGAAAAGGTTGCTCAAAAACTGCAAAATCTCTTTTTGGCGATAAAGCTTCAAAAGAATGTGTTAAAATGAGAGAAGATGGTTATGCGGTTGAAGCTGGGGAAAATGATACTTTAATTGTCCAAAAATTAACTTCTAATCCAGATGCTTATGGTTTCTTTGGATACAGTTATCTTGTTGCAAATAAAGACAAAGTAAAAGCTGCTGCAATTGAAGGTGTTAAGCCATCTTTAGAGGGCATTCAGGATTATTCATACCCAATTGCTAGGCCTTTATTCTTTTATGTAAAAAAAGCTCACATCGGAGTGGTTCCTGGAATTCAAGAATTCTTAGAGGAATTTACTTCAAAAAAATCTATGGGTAACAGAGGTTACTTATCTAAAATTGGTTTAGTGCCACTTGCATCTGACAAGTATGAAGTTACTAGAACAGCTGCTGTAGATTTAAATACAATTAAGATAAAATAAGTTTAAACTTATCCACAACAAAAAGGCCAGTTTTTACTGGCCTTTTTTTTTATTCAATCCTTAAGTTAATTTGTAATAAATCTGTAACATTTGAAAGATATGAGAGTGGCTCATGAACTTTGTTCTAATATTTTTAATATTAATATTTTCATTATCATTATTTTTCTATGGAAGATCAAAAACAAAAAGTATCTCTATAGAACAAAACATTAAGCTAAATGCTTTACCAAAATTTTATGGCTACTATCTAGTATTGTGGTGCTCAATACCAGCTTTAGTATTTTTGCTAATCTGGTCTCTTTTTGAACCCACCATAATTAAATCAATTATTATTGAAGTAGCAGCCAATCAAGGTGCAATTTTTAATGATAAAAATGAAGCAAATTTAATTTATGAAAAGATTAAAGCAATTCATCTTGGAACTTATATTGGAGACATAGACAGCATTTTAAGAGAGAGTGCTCTTTCATATGCAAAATTTATTAATTTATTTACAAATTCTAAAATAGTTTTAATTTTTGGAATAGTTATTGCTTCGGTAATTTATTCTCTCAATAAAATTAAAAATAATAATAAAGCTAGAGATGATGTTGAGGTAATTTTAAAAGGCTTACTGTTTGTATCATCATTAATTGCAATATTAACAACCTTAGGAATTATTTTTTCACTTTTATTTGAAAGTATTAAATTTTTTTCAGTTATAAATATTTTTGATTATTTATTTGGTACTAACTGGAGTCCTCAAAAAGCATTTGTAAATGATGCTTCTTTAATTACAGAAGCAGAGTATGCTGAGTTAAAAGATGCATTTGGTTTTATACCACTTATCGCAGGCACATCATTTATAGCATTTATTGCAATGTTAGTTGCAGTCCCTGTTGGACTTTTTTCAGGGATATATATGGCAGAATATGCTTCATCAAAAGTTAGAAGAGTTTCAAAACCAATTATTGAAATTTTAGCCGGCATACCAACTGTTGTTTATGGTTTTTTTGCAGCTTTAACTGTAGGACCTTTTTTTAGACAGGTAGGAGAAAATTTAGGTTTAACGGTTTCATCAGAAAGTGCTTTAGCTGCAGGGTTAATTATGGGAATTATGATTATTCCATATATTTCATCTTTATCTGATGATGTAATTAATTCTGTTCCGCAATCACTTAGAGATGGTTCTTATGCAATCGGTGCAACAAAATCTGAAACGATTAAAAAAGTTGTTATCCCTGCAGCACTACCAGGAATAATTGGATCAGTTTTACTTGCTGTATCAAGGGCAATTGGTGAAACGATGATCGTTGTAATGGCTGCAGGTTTGGCTGCAAACCTTACAATTAATCCTTTGGATTCAACAACAACAATTACTACTCAAATAGTGATGATTTTGGTAGGAGACCAAGAATTTGATAGTCCAAAAACGCAATCTGCTTTTGCATTAGGCTTAACGTTATTTATAGCAACTTTAATTTTGAATTATATCGCTCAAAGAGCAGTGAAAAAATATCGAGAAAAATATGACTAAGGAACAAAGATTAAAAAAAAGACATAGTGCTGAAAAGAGATTTAGGTTTTATGGTCTTGCCTCAATATTTATTGCTTTATTATTTGTAGTCATTTTAGTTCATAATATTTTTTCAAAAGGTAGCTCAGCATTTATGAAAACAGCAATTAATGTTGATGTTTTTTTTGATCAGGAGTTATTGGGTATTCCAAATAATCCATCAAAAGAACAGATATCTGATGCTGATTTATATGATGTAGCTATTGAAAGTATTTTAAAGGTTTATCCAGCTTCTGGTTTAGATCAAGAAAATGCATTGATAGATTTATTTACAATTGATGCAGAAATAGAAATTAAAAATGCATTAATCAAAAACCCAAATTTAATTGGAAAAACAATTACATTAGAAATTACTGCTTCTGATGATATTGATCAGTTACACAAAGGAAATTACCCAAGAGAATTGCCTGAAGATAGAAGAAGAATTTCAGATTACCAACTTCAAATTTACGATACTTTGGTTGAAGATAATAAAATAGTTAAAAATTTTAATACCTATTATTTTCAAAATGGGGATTCACGTGATCCTGAGCTAGCAGGTATTGGGGGTGCTTTAGTCGGTTCTTTTTACAGTATTATAATTTGTTTATTACTTGCGTTTCCTGTTGCAGTTTTAGCCTCAATTTATTTAGAAGAGTTTGCGCCAAAAAATAAGATTACTGATTTTATAGAAATTAATATTAATAATTTAGCTGCTGTCCCTTCAATTGTTTATGGATTGTTAGCGCTTCAAATATTATTAGCAACTATTCAATTACCAAGATCAACAGCTTTGGTAGCTGGAATTACACTTGCCTTAATGACACTACCAAGAATTATTATTCCGTGTAGAGCATCATTAAAAGCAGTCCCACCTTCAATCAGAGAAGGGGCCTTAGCTGTTGGGGCATCAAAATTTCAATCCGTGTTTCATCATGTAGTTCCCTTAGCACTTCCAGGAACTTTATCTGGAACTATTATTGGATTAGCTCAAGCACTTGGTGAGACTGCACCATTAATATTAATTGGTATGGTTGCATTTGTTGTAGATATACCGTCTACCCCAATTGATCCTTCTTCATCATTACCAGTGCAGGTATATTTATGGTCAGAATCTGCTGAAAGAGGATTTGTTGAAAAAACATCAGCAACGATAATGATGCTATTGAGTTTTTTAATTGTAATGAATTTTTTAGCAGTATATCTAAGACAAAAATTTGAAAAAAGATGGAATTAAATGAGTGATATAAAAATTAGATCAAAAAATTTAAATGTTTACTATGGAGAAAAACAAGCTCTATTTGATGTGAATTTAGATTTAAATGAAAAAGAGGTAACAGCTCTCATTGGTCCATCAGGTTGCGGGAAGTCTACATTTATTCGATGTATAAATAGAATGAATGACGTGATCGATATTTGCAAAGTAACTGGCAATATAGAAATAGATGGAATTGAAATTAATGATAAAAACTTAGATGTTGTCTCTCTTCGTGAAAGAGTTGGAATGGTATTTCAGAAACCAAATCCTTTTCCTAAAAGTATTTATGATAATATTTCTTATGGCCCTAAAATTCATGGTAAAGGTGAGAGTAAAGATGAGCTTGATGAAATTGTTGAAAGCAGTTTAAGAAAAGCAGCATTATGGGAAGAGGTTAAAGATAGATTAGATGAACCTGGAACAGGTTTATCTGGTGGTCAACAGCAAAGGCTTTGTATTGCAAGAGCAATTTCAGTAAATCCTGAAGTAATATTAATGGATGAACCTTGTTCTGCACTTGATCCCATTGCAACAGCTAAAATTGAAGAATTGATTGATGAACTTAAAACAGCTTACACAATTGTTATTGTTACTCACTCAATGGCCCAAGCAGTCAGGGTTTCACAGAAAACAGGCTTTTTTCATTTAGGAAAACTAATAGAAGTAGGAGAAACTGAAAAAATTTTCAAAAATCCTGACAATAAAATGACACAAGACTATATTACAGGTAGATTTGGATAAAATATGAGTGAACATACAGTAAAATCATACGAAGATGAATTAAGACAATTAATCGACTCTGTTATTAAAATGGGGAGTTTAACCGAATCTCAAATGGCAGACTCGATGGATGCTATTATTAAAGTGGATAAAGACTCTATTGATAAAATTATAAAGAGTGATGATGAAATAAATAAATTTAGATCAAAGATTGATACTCAAATTATGACCCTACTTGTAAAAAGAGCTCCGATGGCAATCGATTTAAGAGAAACAATTAGTTCATTAAAAATTTCTCAAGATCTAGAGAGAATTGGTGATTTATCAAAAAGTAATGCAAAAAAAATTAAACCATTACCACAAGATTTACCTGATGAATTATTGGGTAACTTAAAAAGATTAGGAGATTTAGTTATAAAACAATTAAAAGAAGTTTTAGACAGTTTTGTAAACAAAGATTTTGATAAAGCTAAAGAAGTTTGGGAAAAAGATGAACAAGTTGACAACCTGACTTATATTGCAATGGAAAGTGTAATTGATTTTTTATCAAAAGATAAAAAGAATTTAGATTTTTCTACTCATTTAATTTTTGCTACTAAAAATTTAGAAAGAGCTGGAGACCACATTACTAATATTGCTGAAAATGTTTGTTATTTAGTAAAAGGTGAATATTTAAAAGGTAATAGACCTAAAGGTAGAGTTATCCAAGAATAAATGAATGGTAAAATTTTTATTATTGAAGACGAGACTTCAATAATTAAACTCGTTCAACATAATCTTGAAAAAGAAGGTTTTATCGTTTCATCATCAGAAAATGGCAATGA
>Ga0208785_1001041_pt1 | contig 12223 bp, 29 predicted proteins | sample DEB08_DNA_2_FD_185499 | JGI IMG/M metagenome (GOLD analysis project Ga0208785, IMG submission 185499) | Aqueous microbial communities from the Delaware River and Bay under freshwater to marine salinity gradient to study organic matter... | ecosystem: Environmental > Aquatic > Marine > Coastal ...
GCCGTAGCTGGAAAGCTCCGGCTTCACCCTGAATTGTACACGATAACCATCGGCATATGCCTTGATGGCCTCCGCATAGGGATGTGGTGTGCGATTACTCTGTGCCATAAAAGCGTCCAAAGTTGTTATCGATGGCAACTTTATACCACTGTGGGTATCACTTGTTCAATTGCTCCTTACCCTTGACTCGCCTCATCTTCCTGCCCCGGCGCTTCTGTATTGCCTCATCACCTACTACATTGCGACAGTTCAGTTCAGCGATCAGGAATGGAACCTTGGCACTCCCTGCCTTTTGGACAACGTGGTACTTGGCTGACCGTGTGCCTGAGTGCAGGATGCGGAATGTGCGGCCAGTCTCCTTCACTAGCCACTCCATCTCCTCAAAAGCCGCTCCTAAGTCATCAAACGACATCCAGACTCTCCAACGGTAGCTCATAATACTTGGCCGTTGATCCATCTGATTTGATCATAGCCCTACCCAAGTCATGTTGTGGACAATCTTGTGAACGTGTGTCTTTGACACCTCAAACTTCTCAGCAATCGACTGGAGCGTAAGACCTTCCTCACGCAGTGCCTTGATCAATAGCACATCCTCCGGGTCGAGCTTACGGCTCCTGTGTTTTTCCCAGTGCCTGTTTTTTGCAAAATGAATCGACATTACTTCACCTTATCCAATTGGTCATCTTCATACTGATCAGCCCAGTTCAAATATCTTTCACGCTCAAGCTCCCCGTATGTGTCGAGATCTCGAGTCGGCCCGCAGTACATGCAGACCTCGTGGCCCTGAGCTAAGTGGTGCGCTATCACGCGAGAGCCACAGCTAGGGCAGGTTGGGTAGGGGCGGTCTTTCATTTGCCACCCCACTTATCTGCCAACCAGTCGCCAATTAAGCCGATTAAACCGGCCACAGCAAACGCTGTAGCCAGACCGAATACAAGGATGAATGCTTCTGCTGTCATGTTCGCCCCTCGGGCCGCTTACGCGGCCTTTCCTAATTCAAAGTAATGAGCTTCTTCGTATGGCTCAGCCGGGAGTGACTCGATGAACGCTTGATCCACGGTCTGCATGTTGTAGCCCATACCGTAGCGCCACATCATGTTCTGCTCATTTTCCCACTTGATGATCTGCTCAACAGAAACGTGACACTGAGCGGCTAACTCGTTGCGCTCAACCTCTTCACGATTATTCTCTTCCTCGATCTCTTCGCCGAGACGCTTAACAGCGATCTCCAGATCTTCCTCGGACATGTCGTATGCCCACCGAGCGCGACAGCCATGTAGGCTCTTGTGCATGTCGCTGAACAATTCTGCTAACGCTTCTTGATGTGTCATATCTTTCTCCTATTCCCAGAGGGACGGCTTACGCCGCCTCCCATGTAATATTGTCACCGTAGATGCCGTACATCTGATCTAACCACTCAAGCATCTTTGCTTTTTTTGGGAAGTGCATCCAAACCGTCCCAATCGGAAGTTCTGCAACAACCTCGAAACACTTGCCACGGCAAATCTTGAGTGTGATTTCGTTAATGTACTCCGCATATTCTGCTTTTCTGATTTTCGCTGTGTAGATCATGTCGTTTTCTCCTAATTGATAAATATTTCCGACACACAAATAATAACAGGTTGGTACTGTAATGCAACACTTTACGTTTCTTTTTATGCACTTTTTCTTTGTTCGATGCCCTCGAGCCTAGCCTTAGCCAGTCGTATGCGCCGCTTGTCCTCAAGTGTGAGGTTCTCTGCACCGTTGGCTATGCTGAGAACGATCTCGTCCTCAAGGGCTTCCTGTTGCATCTTCTTGGTATATACAGGGCGTATATACTCTCGGTCTGGCGGAAAGATTTCTGACAGCGGCAGGCCCAGAGCCTCAACCAGTTTTGGACCGTCAGCACCACAGACAAAGCAGTGGGCCAACACAGTGCCGTCAGCGCACTCCTTGATGGACATATTGAAGCCCTTGCCGTTGTGGACAGGGCAGGGGATCCGCCACTTGTCCTGACCTGAGTTGCGGACCTTGCTGACACTGTTGAGGATGTTATCAACTGGCATTTTTCATCACCTCGTAGTTGCGTTTAATGTTCTGGCTAACGATGAATCTTTTCACTTCTTCAGATATCCCGTCAACCGGCTTGGCAGTGATCGCGCTCGGCCACACGCCGAACTTCTGTCGATACTTGTGTGACGCCCAACCTTCCTTGAATCCGCGAGTCTTCGCGTAGTGCTGTAGCTCACCGAGGAACTCGGCCTTGCGCTCTTTCGAGTACACCTTGTTAGCGGACTTAGCTAACTGGACTAAGTCCGATCCGTCAGTCTCGATCCGCTCCTTGATCGGGATCTCGTAACCACAACTGCACCTGATCCCAACCATTTGCCGGTAGCACTGTGGGCAGTCCTTGACCTTGACCTCTTTCTTGTCCTTGAGTTGCTTCTTCTCGCTGAACTGCTTCTCACCGTCATCCAATGACTCGGGGATCATGTCCTCGCAGAAACCGAACCGGCTGACATTGCCTGCGTGATCGAGGTAGATCGCATTCTTCTTGCCCGGTGCTGTTCGCATAATACGACCCACGCGCTGTTGGAACTGGATCGCTGACCTTGTAGCTTTTAAGTCAATACACGCCGATGTAGTCGGGCTGTCCCAACCTGTGTTCAGCAACTGAGAGCATGACAGGATCATGAACTCACCTGCATCGTGAGCCTCAAACAATTCGTCCCGGATGTCGGTGTCCATGTAGCCATCGATGTGTTCCGCCCGGATGCCTGCCTCATTAAACTGATCAACCAGAGCCTTGGATGTTTTGATTGATGGGCAGAATGCGACAGTCTGGCGACCCTCTGCATACTTCACCCAGTTTGCGATCACATCGCCAACCAAGCCCTCTTCCTTCTCAATAGCCTCGCCTAGTGATCTCTCATCATAGTCAGTACCGCCAGTCTTGAGTGCCTTGGTCTTGACGCCATTCAGGGACGCCTGACGACCGCCGTAGTAATCGACAGGGCAGAGGTATTCCTCCTCCAATAGCTCGCGTGTTGTGATCGGCACGATCAGGTCATCGTAATACTTTCCGAGTCCCTTGCTGTATGGAGTGGCCGACAGTCCGATGAACGGCACGTTGTTGTACTGCTCAAAAATCTTCTCGAGGTACTTATACATAGTGTGCGCCTCATCAACGATGGCAAAGTCAAAGTCAGGCGTGTTCTTTCTGCGAGCCAGTGTCTGGACAGATGCGATCTGGATCGGGGCCATGGGATTACTCATAAAGTGATCACCCTGCATGACGCCGAACGGTATACCATGGGCATCGAATGCTTCGATTGACTGTGAGATCAGTTTCACCCGGTCGCAGATAAAGATGCCACGCTTCCCTTTATCGAGAGCGTTCTTCAGCATCGCGGCGGCTGTGATGGTTTTACCGAACGAACATGGAGCGGCAAGCATTGGTCGCTTGTGTCCAGTTGCTAGTGAGTGCCGTAGCATCTCGATGGCTGTTTGTTGATGTGGTCGTAGTTGCATATTTTTCTTCCGGCCATAGTTGTCTTTTTGAGGGCTATTAGGCAACCCTCACTCTTCTTCTTGCGCTAGTCCATGAACATCCAGTCATCAGCAACGATTTGCGGCGGCATTAGCCGAGGCTCGTAACACCTCACCCCCACTGGCACACTTGATGTGTACACTCGGTTGCCTTTTACGCTGTTTGTCCCGCCCTCAGAGGTCGGATGTTCACTCTTGCTTTTTCGTGCTACAGCACAATGCGACTGTTTTGACGGGGGAGAGCAGTTTGGACTGATTCGGAGAGATTCGTATTGTGTTGACCAGAACAACCTGTGCGGTCACAATACACCTGTGCCGGAATGCGACACGGGTCTTTCTCATGTTTCAGTCCGGTTTTATCGCTAGGAGACTGCCAATCTCCGCCCGGCACTGTTTTAAACCTTACCCCCGTCAGAATTTTTTTGCAAAGTGTTTTTCACACAAGTCTTCAACATAGTTGTCAGGAACCCACAATTGCACTGGCCCGGTGTACTGCACCAGAATGGCTGTGTGGTCGATCATTTCCCAGACCTCGCCCGCAGGCTCATCGTCACGATCCTTCCACGAATCGACCAACTGGATTGAGTATGACAACTCATACTCCATGCCGTTGATGATCGGCCAGAGAAAGATTTCGCACTGATCCATTACTTCCATCTTGATCTCCCCAAAGGGCCGCTTACGCGACCCGGTCTGCCCAAAGTTTCCAACGATTCTGGTTGGTGTCTGTAATGCCTTCAACCTGATTGAAGATCGACTTAGCGGCATCAAAGCTAACTGCATCAATCTTGAAGCCCTTTGACTTCTGGCCCTTTGGATAAACGAAATAAGTTCCCATTCTCATGACTCTCTCCCCGGAGGAGCCGCTTACGCGGCCTTCCTCAAATTCATGCGTTGACCTTTGATCTCAGACCAACCTTTGCTGTTTTTGCCGATGTATTCTTCCATTGTGACCAAGCCATCTGACTTGCGAGAATAAAAGATCGAACCTTTGCCCTGCTTCCACAAAGCTGTTCGAGCCGCGATCTGCGCTTGCTTGTAAGTACCAACAGGCTCGATGCCTAAGTTATCGTGCATCATCCAACAGTTGAAATACTCAGAGAAGTAAACTGCGATTTCGTTGTGAGCTTTTTTGATCTTCATGTCGGTATCTCCTATTTGGTTACATATTTACTCGACACAGGAAGTATCTCAAAAGATGATCATGGTTGCAACACTTTTTGTTGCGGACAATAAAATATTTATTTGTCCGTAACATTGAATGTTACAGCCGTAACACTGAGCGTTACAGATGGCACGATGTGCCACCCAATGTCACGATGTGCCACCGATGTGCCATCCGATGTCACAACGTCATGATGTCACCGCAATTGCGGTAGCAGTCATCGCAGTTGCGGTAAGTCATGGAAGGTTCGATGCCGGGTATGGAAGGTAAGACGCTACCTGAAAAGTCGCAACGCTACCTCAAAAGTCGCAGGCAAAAAAAAAGAGCCTTTCGGCTCTTCAAATCTCTTGTAGTTTTTGTTTCAGCTTTAGTTTGCGAGTGAAAATATCCTTGATCCTCTTCAGATATTCGATGGTGAAATCGGGCGGATCCCATGGCGACTCTACGCGATCAACATACGCTTGCCCGTACCGCCACACTAGGCCGACCCGGAACTTGTCCACGTTGCCTGATAGGTATCGGTTGCAATGCTTGCACTGGCCGTGGATGTTGTCGGTCCTGAAGCACTTGTGGCCGTGTGCGCCCCTGCTGAGCATATGCCCGGCATCGTAACCTCCGCCGAGCGACTCGCTCTGTAGGCTCCTGTTGCATGAGATACAGGCACGATCACGATCACGCCACCTCACATATCTGTTAACGGCTGTCTGAGCCTCGCGCTTCCACTGAGATCTCGTCTTGAGCTTCTCCTTGGTCACCCGGTCTTGTTGGCGCTTTTCTTTGATGACCCTGCTACGAATTTTGTCCATGTTCTTGGACGTATATTCCTTCAGGCAATCATACGAACAGTAAGCCTTGAACTGAGACACGAATGCCTCAGTCGCCGGGACTTTCTTTCGGCAGTTGCTACACCGCCTCGTCTTCGCTTGCATCTTTCGCCGGTAGTTGTTCATAGACAGCCATCAGTGCGTCAGACGCCAAGAACATCATTTGCTCTTGATTGATTTCATCGCACAGATCGAAATCGATAGCCATCTCGACAACGCCATTGGCAACACTTGCCTTGATAGTTACGCTCGATTCAACCTTGTCCATTTACTGTTTCCTTCAATTTCTTGTAGTGACTTTCTTCCGGGATCGGCAGGAATATTTGGAACTCTTGAGCCATATACTCCCACATTTGTTCAAGCAGATGAAACGTCTCGCCAACAGATAAATCCTCGGTGTGTCTCAACTGCCCGGTCAGCACTTTGCTCCCATAGACAACATCCTCTACCCCCAAGAATCTGTGCTTCATCCAGATCTTTACGACCCCCTCATCGGTTTCCTTCCCGCGCTTGTTGAACTCCACTGCCGCTTCCCGACACCAGATGTGGAACAAGGCTCTCTGGGCCTCTGAGATGCCTCCTGCCGTGATCTTGACGACACAGTAGCCATGCTCCTTACACATGGCTTCTATGTCGCGCATACACTGATCAGCCATCGGCTTAGAAGTCACCGTATGCTTGACTGCGTCTTTCATCCGAAAAACCCGATTACTCGTTCCCAAATGGTCGGCCTGTGGCGTACAGGCGCTCCCTGGGGTTCCTGTGCCGTGATCTCGATCACTCGGGCCACTGTGTTAGCCTCGCGCAGTTTTCTCAGCCTGCGAGCTTCTACGCGGTCAATCAGGTTCATCTGCTTACGCTTGTAAGTGAACTGAACCCCAATCGACTTTGTGCTACGGCCAATTGCTCGGCCAATTTCTTTATCCGAAAACCCTTCGTTATGGAGTTGTTCCATAGTGTTGAAGTCTTCTGCTGTGTAACGTGTTGCCATGTCAGTCTCCTAATCTCAAAAATTCATCACGGCTCATACCGAAATATTCGGCAAACTCTTCAATTTTATGCAGGCGCATGTCGTCACTGGCTCGCCACCGTTGCACTTGTTGGCGGTGAACACTGAAGTCCTTAGCCATTTGCATGGTCGTTATGTCCCGCTTTTCCTGTGCGATTTTGATGCACTTACCAACTTTTGTTTTACTCACTTCACACTCCTGTTAGACTGAGGATGTTTCATTCGAGACACCCTCATCTTGGCCCGCCTAGTGCGGGCATCTTTTTAACTACCAAGGAATTTCATCGTCAACATTCTGCGCCGCGTTAGCTTGACTGGGTGCAGGCTGACTATCCTTGTAATCCTTTGGACGCACCGAAACGCTCACGATAGGGGCGCGGTCATTCTGCCCCGGCTTCTTCTTCCACCCACTCATCCAGAAATCGTTTTTTTCCTTGCAGTGTGGGCAAGTGATTTCGACTGATCCAGACAGGTCTGGGTGCTTGTCAGATTGCTTCCGGTCGTTGTTCCAGAGAGCGCCCCGGTTATTGTTGTCATATTCATTCATTGCATATTCCTTAATCGTTCAGTTTCATATTGAATTGCCTCACAAGCCTTCTCGACCTCTGTGGCTAGTTTTGCGATGTAGTCCTCGTCACGGTAGACGCGAACCTGAAGCACTGGCATCTGTTCGTGATAGGACACGAAATCCCACCACTCACGATCAGTGATCCACAGACAGCCCATCACCTGCTGTTTGTACTTTGTCGGCAGACCACCATCGCGGAGGTATGCCACATGTGTATGCGGGGCCGGAACCTTCAATTCCAAGCCACCATTCGTGCCAATCAAACCGTCAGGGCTTACGCCTGCCTCGAGCTTGTCACTCTTGCAGAACCCGACTTGAACTACAGATTTACCGGAAGATAGCGAATAGTATTCTCTGGCCACTGGCTCCAAGTCGGTTCCCCGTTGCATATATTCGTTCACCTTGAACTCTGTTGGCTGACCTGTCAGTAACTCGGCCACCAACTGGTTGATGTATGCGTCAGCGCTAGTGGACGGCTTCCCGGTAGCTGTGATCAGGTTTGCGAACCCTGAACCGCTAGGGCATCCCAGTCTGCTCTGGAGCCACTCCGGCGTTCCCTGTTCGTGATCTATCATTCTCATCGTGCTTGCCCTTTTTGAATATTCTGTCGTAGTTGCTCTCGTATTTTGCTTTGTCCACTGGACGCGGCTTGCTTCCCTTTCCTGACATGGTCACCTCTCATTAACCAACAAGCGGCACATTCAAGAACCCCACTGACGCGAACGTCAGCAGGATTGCCGCAATACTTACAAGGAGTCGTCATCGATGATTTCATCTGACGCCGCCGTAGCTGATTCCATATCAGCGATCTTTTTCTGGAGCATGTTGTACGCCTGCTCAAAGTGTGACTTTGGAAGCTCTGACACTGACTTGATCTTGTAGAACGACAGGAAACGACTTGCGTCAGTACCTGAGTAGTCAATCATCTCATTCAGTTGTTGAGCCTGAGCCTTATCGATTGGCTGTGACTGCTCTTCTTTCTCAGCGGAAGGAATGTCTTCGCCTGCATAGATGTAGAAGCCAAGGCCAAACATCGCCAAGCACTTCACTAGGCAACGCATACGCGCATCTGAAATATCGCGGGCGTTTGGATTGTTGATCGCCTTGTTCTTGTGATCCATCACAGGCAACCACATTGTGCGAGTCGCAACCTCTTCACCCTCGTGAATAGTCAAGACGCACTCAACCATCACAGAGCCATCAGCCTCTGAGTGATCTTGGAAGACGTAATAAGATTCTGGGTACTTGGCCATCAGTGTTGACCATGCCCAAGTCCATGACAGATAGGAAAGATTGCCCTTCTTCTGGACGTGATCGTTGACGTTGATAGCGGAAAGGTCTGCCCATACACGGGCCATGAGTGTTGCTTTAGACATTTAGTTGACTCCTATTGATTAACAACAGGAGCCATTTAAACACTTATCGTTTACAGATGCAACACTAATTGTGTGCCAAACCAACAGGACAGCAATTTCTTGCCACCAGACCATGTTCCTTGTGGAAGATCAGCGAGTGCATCTCACGGGCCGCAAAGTAGCCTGACTTGGCATGCCATGCGTCCGATGGTGCAAGAGTGTTGAATGACTCGACCTTGCACCCGGTGAACTCTTTGACCACCCGGTGATGGATGTGTCCAGTGATCCAGTGCCGGTGTCTGGTCTGCCCCCAGTCAGATGCCCACAAGTGAGCCATGATATTGGGTAGCTCTTCCATCCTTGCGCCGTCACCATGGGTAACACCAAGCAGTACATCGTTGAATCGATACATCTGGTAGTGCGCCGGGTCTTGGATGATTTCCACCCGTGGCTCGTTGTCAAAGTACAGCGCCAGTGACAATTGGATCCAGTGCGTGGAGTCAGGGTCATGGTTCCCTGCCGCGTTGATCACGGTGACCTTTTCGTGCTTTTCAAGCATGCGCTGAATCGCGTGAATCATCGACCAGACGAACACCTTGATGATCCGGTAGTACCGGCTGTCAACGTCCAGTTGGTGACCGTGACCGCGAGTCTTGTTTGAACTGTTGTCCGTATGCAGGGCATCGCCCACGTTTACGAACAGAGCTTCCTTAGTAGGAGGAGCGGCCTGCGTAAGATAATCGACAGCGCCCTGCATGATGCGGTACGCAATTTCCGAATCAAAATCATCAATGCGAGTTTCTTCTTTGTGAGCCATAGCTCCAAAGTGAGCGTCCCCCATAACCATCGTATGGAGACAGTCCTCTTGTGAGAGGCCCATGTGTTGGATAGGTTCTGAAGTTCCTCTGTATTCCTCAAGTGCATCTTTGATTCCCTCGATGATGATGCGGGCTTGCGCCTCTTTGTCAGCATTGGTTTTGACCCACTGCATCATCCTGCCCTTTTCGGCGTGATACAGGGTACTTGTTCCCTTCAACGTCATGGTTTCTGGGATTACATGGGTCAGGTCGTATTCGGGAGCGTAGCCCCTGCGCTCAGCATTACGCTTCACAGAGACAATGCAATTCCCGACTGTACCGTGGGCTAGATTGAGTGCTGTGGCGGCGGCACGTTGAGTGCCGTGATCTATTACCGCCTGTACTATGCTTCGTTGGTTTTCAGTTCTACAAAACTCGAGTAGCTTTGGATCAATCGACATAACATCCTCATATGTCTAGCACATCCGTTGCCATAGCTTGCGACAACGTCCTTGCGCGTTGCCCAACTTGCTCAGCCCACCGCGAGTCAAGCATCTCTACTGAAGCCTTTTCAAACTCCCCTGCCTCGATCAGAGCCAGTGTGTTTTTGAACTTCATTAGTGTCGGGGTTCCGATATTGAATGCCATATCCAACAATACTCTTTGGCGCACATCACTCAAATCGCGCCACCAAGGTAACGCATTGTCCAATTCCTGTGCAACCCTCAAGATATCGTTATCTAACAACGACCTAGCCTCATCTTCTGTGATGCCTATGTCTTCGATGTTACGACCGACCCCGATGGTGATCTTCCCCGCCGTACACTTGTATGGCTTGAGCTTCAGCCCTTCATGCAAAATCAGTTGGTCTTTTAACGCTTCAATATCCATATCTGCAAATCTCACTACTTGGTAAGTCCTTTCTGTTTTTCATATGTTCTCAACCCTCCGAGGCCGAGCATCCCCAATAATACTGTCATCAGCGAGTCCATATCGAACGCAGGGAGTTCAGGTATTTCCGCGCCATAGATGCCCACTCCAAACAATATAAGTGGAGCAAGGATAAAGTGGTACGCCATCGCACAGGCACAGACCCAACCCACGCAGGGGCGCCATCCGGCAACGAATATTGATTTGTGTTGGGCTTCTGCTTTGTTGACTTCGACTTGCGCCATGGCGGCTTCGTGCGCCTGTTTTCCGGCCAAGGTTGCGATTTCGTGAGCCAAGGCATTCTTCTGGTCCTTATCTTCGACCACCTTATCCAGTAACCCTGTTACAGGACCAATCAGCGATCCGAGTAAATTAATCATAAAATCTCCAGTTGATCTGTCTTAACGCAGATCGACTCATAATTGATTTTCGGTTGAGGTCCGGTAGCCATGAAATATTCTCTGGCCTCGAAACATTCATCCATTGCTGTGTATGCGCCGAGCATCATGAACTTGAACTGGCCCTCGATAAACATCATCGCGACCAGAACCCAGACGCTCATTTCTTCGCCCTCTTCTTTGCTTCCCTCGCAATCGAGTTTGCAATTGCGACAGCCTGCTTCTGGGGCTTGCCTTCCTTAATCAGCGTCTTGATGTTCTTGCTGATCGAGCCTTGGCTGTACCCTTTGATCAACGGCATACCTAACCTCCTGTGGCTTTCTACCACACTTGTCGCACCTCAAAGTCGGCCTGAATATCAGAACCGACTTGCACTCGGTCTTGTAGTAACCGCGCTCGAAATGATAGCTACAAGTTTTCATCTGAATAGCGGTCAGCCGCCATCCATATCACGTTCATGAGTAGTAGCATAAAAGCTACAACTCCCAACATTACTTTTTGCCTGCCATGTTGCTGAAGCCAAAATACGCGCCGATGATGACCGAGATTGACCCGTAGTAGATCGTACTCATGTCTGCAAGCAACGTAGAAGCCCCTGACAGGCCGAACGCCTCAGTGGCGACCACAGAGAAGGGAAACAGCAAAATGCCGCTTGCGGCCATGTATGTGATCCTACGCTGTGCGTCACGCTTGGCATCTGCGTCATCCATTTCCCGGCGGCGATCCTCAAGCATCAACTCGCGCTCTTCTGGATCCAATTGGCCGTTACCGTTGTGGTCGTACTTCTCGAGATCGGTCATGCTCTGGCAGTCCTTTTCTTTGGCTTCTTGGCAGTCTTAGCGGCGGCCTTGAATGCCTTGTCAGTAGGCGCACCCTTAGTCCCAGGGGTTCGCATCTTCTCTTTCGAGCCTTCCTTGATGCGCTTCCGCTTGGCGTGGATGTTCTTGTACAGACTCATGACAGAGCCTGCGCCAAACACATTCCCTTACCGCCATTTGCCGCCGCGCATGCTTTAGGGTTTGGGCAACGGCTACATGGAGTGAACTCCTTTTTCGCCATTGATTTCTTCATTGATTTCTTTGCTGTGTACTTCGCCATCTATATCACCACTTGGTTTTGTTGGCCCAGTAGGCCGCTGACATTTTGCCTTTTGAGATGTTCTTAGCGTGTCTTGCCTTGAACGACTTGCGGCGCGCTTTCTGAGCGTCCGTCTTCGGGTTCTTGCCCGCACCTGATACTCCCTGCTGACCGAACCGAATCAGTTTAATCTTGTCACCTTCTTTCGCCAAAACAGCGTGTGACTTTGTTGGATGGCTTGGCGTTCTCTTGGGCTTGTTGTACCCGCTGAACCGCTCGCCACGATACTCAATTGCCATAGCTACTTACCTCGTAAAGATACCATCCAATAAACCATAAAGATGGCAAGGCCCACGGCAGTGAACACGCCAAGCACAGCACCAGTAACAACCAGTCCAGTCTTGAAGGCTTTTTTCTTAGCCACTCTCTTAGCCTCTGCACGTCTCTTCTCATTCTCACGCATCTGCTTTCTGTTGCGAATGAAGGTACAGTAATCATCCCAAAGGCCGGGGCGCCCGGCATAGATAAACTGTTGTTTTATAAGGGCTTCTTTGGATTTAATGTCCTCG
>Ga0208785_1001045_pt1 | contig 12204 bp, 22 predicted proteins | sample DEB08_DNA_2_FD_185499 | JGI IMG/M metagenome (GOLD analysis project Ga0208785, IMG submission 185499) | Aqueous microbial communities from the Delaware River and Bay under freshwater to marine salinity gradient to study organic matter... | ecosystem: Environmental > Aquatic > Marine > Coastal ...
CCTTCTTTGAGCTGACCGACTCCACAGTGTTTGCGAACTAGAATGTAAACTTGATTCCAGCGGCCATGTCTGCTGTGTCCGTGCCTGACGTCACGTCAGTCATTTCATAGCCAGCGTACATGCTGAAGTTGTCGCCGAATTTCTTCTCCGCGCCAACCGTAGTGTATTTGTTGCCATCCTTGATCTCACCATAACCAACAGAGAAAGTGGTTGCACCGATTGTGTGCGAACCTGCCACTTCGTTAGCCTTTGTGTCCAACGATGTGCTTTCCACTGCCTTGATTGTGTGAGTGTAACCAATTGATGTCGCATCAGTTAGGTCGAACGTGACACCCGCACCCTTGTACTCCACTGAGTTTACTTTGTCATCAGTGTATGCAACACCGATGTTAAGTTTGTCAGTCAAGTCCATTGAAGCCGCAGTCTCGTAAACGTCAACGCCTGATTTACCAGTAGTACCATCAACTTTTACCAAGTTGTTGATCTGGATTGCACCGATGCTGTTCGAGTACACAACTGTGTGTGAGTCTCTGCTGAACAGTTTCTGTGCGGCACTTCCGCCGAATTCTGGGAACACATCTGTCTTAGATGTAACAGCACCCTTGAACACTGAGTCCTGTCTTCCTGCTGACAGCATACCTTTTGCACCCATGTCAATACCAGCGTAAGCCAGTTTACTGTCAAATGGTGTGGAACCAGAGTCATCCGCGTCGATCGCCACTTCTAACTTGGCGAAGCCGTCGATGCCCTCTGATAGGTTGCTTGAAAAGTCAACACCAATAGCAGAACCGTTGTTCTCCGCTTTCGATGTTGCCACGCCTGAAGCATTCTCATTGTTAGAGATCATGTAGTTCAAAGAACCATACACTTTCATCTCGGCCGCTTCAGCCGGTGCCGGTTTCATAACCGACCAAATAGCCACTAGTGCGATGATAATCGCCACACCAATAGCCGCTTTCTTCTTTGTCATTTTCATTATAGATTTTTCTCCTGTTTGTTCTATATGATTAGTTGCGATCAATGGCCTATTGACCGCTCTGGATTGTAAGGCATATTTATCAAGATTGCAACCATAAAGTGCAACTTTTATTACCAAAATAGTTTACACCTGTGTCTTTCCAGTGTATAATTACGGGTAGCAAAGGAGGTTCACAATGGGCATACACTACGACTACAAGAACACCAGAGGTGCAAAGAAATTACAGAAACAACACGAACGAGAACAGCGTAGGATCAGAAGAAAATCCCAACAGATGCCAGAACAGAAACCAGACGAGTCGAAACCACTCACACTGGACATGATCACCGACCCCGCGAAATGATAAACCAACGCCTGTTCGATCACTACGGCATCGACACTGCCAAGGATCTGAAGATATCCAAAAGATGTCCGAGGCCCTACGACACAGTTCTCATAGACAAGATGGGATCCTGTTACGCCTGTGAGTGCCAGTCGTGGTTACCACAGAGCATAGGCAACCTGCAGATAAAGAGCCTGGATGAGATAATAGGTTCTGGGGTGCGACGACACCTACAGGATTCAATTGCGGATGGCACCTATCGTTACTGCAATGAGCACCAGTGTGCCTACCTGAGGTCACCAACAATGATCGATGGCAATACAGAACACATCAATCACCTGAGACTGGCCATCGACGACAGTTGCAACCTGAGATGTCCTAGTTGTAGGACGGGCATGATATTCCACAAGGAGGGATCAAAATTCGATCTCGGTGTAAGACTAGCGGACAAGATAAATGATTGGTTACAGAGTTACGAACACCCCATCAAGGTGCACATAGGATCAGATGGTGATCCGTTTGCATCGCACATCTACAGGCACTTCATGGAAAAGACTCCAGTGAGAGACAACATCAGTTACTCCATACTGACCAACGGACTGATGTTGAAGGACTTCCACCAACGCATACCACACATTATGGGCAACCTAGACACGTTGGGCATAAGCATAGACGGGGCGACAGAGCGAACATATGAGCGACTCAGGTTGGGTGGTAATTGGGAAAAGGTGATAGATGCACTTGAATGTGCCAAGACACTGAAAAATGAACACGGGTTTGTGTTCCAACTTCACATGGTGGTGCAACAAGACAACTGGCGTGAGATGGAACTAATGGAAGCACTAGCCTACAAGTACCAAGCGGACCGTGTATTCTTTAATCAAATAGAAGACTGGAATACAGGAATCGACATGTCTACACAGACATTCCAAAATGAGGACGAATTCAAGACGATGATTCAGCGTTTGTCGGAAAAACGTATTGCAATTTTGAACTTGCCTATCTCAGTTTCTTAGAAAATCTTTCCAGAAAAATTTTAGCGAAACGTTCATGGTGTTCTACACCATAGTGTTCACCGTCTGCGGCCAAACTTGGTTCATTGTACTGTTCACGCTGTGTCCTACTGTCCCAATAAGGCCAACAGTTCTTTATGGTATAATGTTCTAGCACGTTAAGGCCTTTGACATGTTCATGATAGGAATCCTGTGCGAAGCAATGAAAAGTCTGACAATTGTTCTTCTCAGCGAACTTCTCGACAAAGAAAACATTCTTTAAGAAATTGTTCCTGTCTGTGTCATCGGTCTCATGCTTTAATTCCTTATCATAACTCATAAGACTCTGTGCATAACTGTGTAACTTTTCCCTGCGACTCCAGAAGGGCCAGCACACGATAATGATCCGTGGATCCAATAATTTCTCACAGCCATACAGGATCCTAACAACCTTGTCGGCGCTGGCACCGGGTTGTCCTAGATTCCAGTAACGCAGTCTTTCTGTGTTGTGCTGTGACAGGAAGTGAACCCAGTGTTCGTTGTCCGCATTGCCTTGACCGAACGTGTGACTGCAACCCAGCACCACCACATTCTTCTTGCCACTTGGCATAGGTGTCCACTCGGGACATCTGTATCCGTAAGAGTTGACCTTGTAGTCTTTCAATGGTGACCGATCCAGTGCCACGCTCACTGGCAATTCTCTGTCGGTGTAATATCCAAACTTCATTATGTGCTACCTTTCGCGTTCATCAAACGCTGATTGATCCTGTGTACTATGTACAGTTCCATGAAGCCCATTCTTTTTTTGTTGCCAAACATGTTTTGATATTTCAACTTGCCCATCATGAGATACTTCTCATCTGCGTAAAGATCCAATCTGTTTTTGTGTTTGGGGTATCTGAATTCCAATGCCTTGTGTTTCCACAGGTACTTCACAAGTTTCGATTCATCTAGCAACATTGTCTCTGCCAGTGCTGGCGGTATGTTCTCCTTGAACTGTTTCAACTTTATGGAATAAAACTTCTTCACACAATTAATTATTGAGCTTTTGGTGTGCCCGGCAGGATTCGAACCTGCGACCCCAAGTTTAGGAAACTCGTATTCTATCCAACTGAACTACGGGCACACATAAGTGGCGGGAGTGAAGGGACTCGAACCCTCGACCTATCGCGTGACAGGCGATCGCTCTAACCAACTGAGCTACACCCCCACTCTGTACTTGGCGGTCCCTAGGGGAGTCGAACCCCTCTTTCGAGGATGAAAACCACGTGTCCTAACCGATAGACGAAGGGACCTTGGTGGAGGATACAGGGATCGAACCTGCGACCTCCTGAATGCAAATCAGGCGCTCTCCCGGCTGAGCTAATCCCCCAAATCAACCAAACATGCAAGGACCATTGACTTTTTTGGTACAAATGGTAATTACGGTGAATTTGGTATTAGTGGTGCCGCTTCCCGGATTCGAACTGGGCACCTACTGATTACAAATCAGTTGCTCTACCTAATGAGCTAAAGCGGCGTCACAGTAATTATACTACACTATAAACCTGTTAAAGTCTACCTGTTAAACGCACACAGAAGCACACACACGCATGGTAAAGGTGAACCAGGAGCAACTGTATATCTGCATATATTACCATTATGTGCTATGTTCTAAATGCAGGTCTGGTATGTTGACAACACATAAATAATAGTTTACACTGAACTAAAAGGAGCAACTGTTATGAGAGATGTTAATTCAATACTTGCATATGCCAAGCAGATGCAGAAGAAAGCCAAAGAGGCTTTGCTGAACAAGAACTTGCGTAAGGAAGTGGAAGTGGGCGCCAATGGCACACAGAGTTACGTTATCAAGAACGGAACCAACGCTGGTACGGTAGCACACAAAGATAAGTTCCAGTAAGCATTACTAAACACGCCTGTGGTTAAATATGGCTGATGGAATTCTTGAACAGCAAAAAATTTATAATCATGATGCTGATAGTATTTGTGTGGGTGGCAGTGTCTGGATGCACACCCAACGAACACCCTGACAAACAACCACCACACGAAACCAGCTCTGAGATGCAGGACAAGATAACCAAGGACATGGAAGATATGGACAAAGAGCAGGCCATGAAGGATCTTCCGGGGCCTACCAACTTCGAGGGCATAGTGGACGCATTAGGTTGTATGTTCGCTCCGGATAACTGCCCACTCAAACAGAGAAAAGACGAGCAGAATATGGATCGCTAAGATCCAATAAATATAGACACAACAACAAGGGAGAATCAAATGTTTTTGACAATTGGATTCATAGTTGGTTTCATCGCAGGATGGTGGGTCAACGAGAAAGTGGAGAACCTGGGAGAGAAGATCAATCCCATCAAGTGGTTCAAGAAATAATGACAGCGATGGAGGGTTTAGGATGTTCACAAGACTCAGAGGATGGTTCGAGGCATGGAAGAAAAATTTGTTCGATGCATATGATCCACCTAAACCCACTATCTACGTGTTAGGCAAGAAGAAGTTCATAAGGAAGAAAGTGTTGAACAGGCCCAAAGGACAGAAAGGTCCTTATCTCAAATAATCAAATCCAAACTTTTAAATCTTTTTCTATGAGATCGTAGAACTTTCTCTGTGACTGATTGTATGAACAGTTGTTCCACCAGTCTTGGTTGTCGATATCCATCTTGCACAGTTCACAGTCTCCCACCACCCATGTTGGATCAAACCACAATGGTGTGCCGGGTGTGGGTGTGAGGCAATGCGTGTGGAACCATGTTGGTTTCCTGCTGATGATGTAGATCATCTTGCGTTTCTCGAGAGTGTACATAAAAATATTTACAACACTAGTGTGAATATTATAGTTTGTTATTTGTAAATTTTGTAAATTTAAATTTACAAAAGATTTACTCCGTTTACAACGTATGACTAGGATTTTGCGGTTTTTGTGTATATGTTTACTATAAGTAAATTTACAAACATTAATTTACAAAAGGAAACAAAGATGTACGCAGACAAGAAGAAAAGCCAAAAGGTTTATGTAGAAAGCAAATGTGTTTCTCGTGACGACTGTTGTTGGGATGAAACACCGGACACAACGGAAGTCGTGACTGTAGATTTAAAATCAGAACACGCAGAATGGCCAGAACACTGGCAGAGGGTTCAGTAATCATGTGGCCAATAACTGACGAAGAACAGGATTGGGTGTCTGGTAGGTAGCCAGCGGCATTATGCCGCTGACCATTATTGGTTAGTTGAATGTCTTCTGTGATCCAAAGAATCTAGCGATCCTTGTGTATAACTTGGATACCCACTCTGGTCTCGGAACCGCCCATGTCACTGCAACAGCACTGATCAGCAATCCCAATTCCATTAGTTCATGTAGTATAAAACTCATATGTTTCTCCTAGTTGCGATTAGTTATTATTCGCAAGTACTTATAGGTGTGTGATTATGATTACTTGGAATGTGGTGGCAGTTTCTTCTCGACCCACCATATGTGTTTCTGGGTTATGGGGTCAAACTTTCTCAAACGCAGTTTCTGATTCTGCTTCTCTCCCTTACCGGGTTTCATGGCGTAGTAGTAGAATCCGTGATCCTTCATCTTGGAATCCTCGGGTACCAATCTAACTTTTACGTATGGTTTCTTTGACTTTGGCTTTTTTGCCGCCATGTTGGTATCCCATGTAGTATGCCACTGCTATGAACGTGGCGATTATTAATGTGTGCCAGATGTAAAACATATACTATTAATTATCGGAGTCGTCGTCTGCTCTGCTGGAAACTATCTTGTCAACGAGTCCGTAAGCCACTGCCTCCTCGGCGTTCATGAACTTGTCACGCTCCATGTCCGCTTTAAGTTTCTCTAACGGCTGTCCCGTTGTCTTCTCGTAGATCTCTGTGAGTTCTTTCTTCCAACGCAGTAGTTCGTTGGCCCTTATCTCGACATCAGTGGCTTGTCCACTTGCTCCGCCCAAGGGTTGGTGTATCATGTGTCGTGCGTGTGGCAACATCATACGCTTGCCTTTGGTGCCTGCACTTGCTAGGAGTGAGCCCATGGAACATGCCTGGCCCACCACTATGGTTTGTATGTCTGATCTCACATACTGCATGGTATCGTATATCGCCATGCCCGCCGTTACCAGTCCGCCGGGCGAATTGATATACAGTGTGATATCCTTCGCGGCATCTTGTGATTCCAAGAATAACAGTTGAGCACACAGCACTGAAGCGGTGTGTTCCTCTATCGGTCCTTCCAACATGATTATCCTGTCCTTGAGCAGTCTACTGAAAATATCGTAGGATCTCTCGCCCTTGGATGTTTGTTCTATCACTATTGGTGTAAGTGGCATAATGTTATAATACAGGAGAATTTATAATAAGTCAACCATCTAATCTAGGTATGTAATTTTTGTTCTAACTGTTTGTTTGGCATGAGCTTGTAGTGTTTAAAGAATACATCAAAGTCGGTGGTAGGACATATTGGATCAGGGACAGAATACGCCCCTTGATTAGTGCCTGTCCAGAGTAGGTTATTGTTTTTGTCTTGTTCACGTAACCATTTGATGCCAAAAGAACCAAACCGGTTCATGAATTTTTTAACCGAATCCCTGTCCTTCATAAAATTTTCCCATTGGTCGACTACCGGATTGTGCCAAGCACCGACTTCTTGTCCGTCTATGTACAATATCTGGAATCGTAAAAGGTGTATCAACTCTTTGTTTGTGGGTGTGAGTTTCCAGTATTCCTTAAGTTTTCTCACTAGATTACATGATGGGTCAGTGTAAGTTTCAATGTCTAGATTGTGTGCCATTGCCATCATGTGCAACAGCGGATTGTCTTTACTGTTGACTACTATAATCCTTGAACGCAATCCGCTCAAGTACTGATAGTAAGGTAATTCCATCAGCGGATCTACAGAATGAGACACAATTACTTTGCCCGTACTGATTATCGACTGGAAACTTATTTTGTTGAAATCCGGGTCTACTAGATCGAAGTCATGCATGACTTCAAATTATACTAGGCTTTTCTTATCCTGTCTACTAGATCGTTACCAAAGAACTTAGCAAACTTATCCGTTACTGGTACCAACTTGGCACGTAACTTTTCTAACTCAACAGAAGGCAGATCTTTCATTGTCTCTATGCCTCTGTCAGCCTGTTTGCTCGCATCAGTTTTGATCTCTTCAGCATCGGCCACACTCTTGGCTCTCTCTGCTCTCGCACAGATTTTCGCCGCTTCTCTGAAGTGCATCTGATCACTGACTGAAAGATCGTTCCACATGTTGTCGTTCATCAGTATTGTTGTCAGATACATCGAGTGTTGCGTGTCGATCACGTGTTTCTGTGACTTCGATGCTTCAACATGATACCTAGGAAGTGTTGTTTGTGTTAGGCTTGCATCATCACCTGCCATGCTCATACCTAATGCTTTGAACATTTCGGTGAACACTGGTGATGGTATCGCCAAGTTGGCAGTCATGCCGTTAAATTGATCAATTGACGTGATTGGTTTGTTAGTTGCCATACACTTGTAACCACCCGAGTACGTGAAACTTAATCCTTTCACTTGTAGTTTGTCGTGTAGATGTGTCATTAGTTCTTGGCCTATTTCACCTTCTAACACCTTGGCACAATGATCGTGATCTCTGAATAAGAAAGGTAATGCAAGTGCAAAGAAGTCTGTGGCCTCAGTTGCGGCTAGTGTGTTGGCATACAACTGACTCATCTGAACTCTGTTTTCTCTAAGTTCCGCTAATGGATCGCACGGCTTGCCGTTGTTGTACTTGTTGTTGTAATCTTCTAATTTCAGAATCTCGATTACATATCTGTCGCCCGTTAATCTGTTTATTTCTTTTTCGAAATGCTCTGCAGTCCTGATAAAAAGTTCTGCTGGTTCGTGGAATAGTAACCATTTGATAGTTTGTTTTTTCATGTTTGGCATTCTCCTTGCGTTCTGCTAGTTATACTTATGTTATATTATAATTCGCATGGTCAACGTTGGTAATTTAAGGCTTCGTATGGTGCTATTTTTCCGATGTTTATGTACTATCTAAAGAATTTGTCCAGCAGTTGACGATATTCCTCCGAAGTGGTGTCAAGCAACATGTGATCAAAGGTTATCTTGGATCTTGCCACTGAACCTTGCCTCAGCCATGGCAACAACGGTGTTGGTAGGTCTATGCCCCAGGTGCCGTTGTGGTAGAGTCCGTTGTTTTGCATTTCCACGCGGCCATCCGCATGTGTGAATCGTTGGTCGTCCATTACCCAGAGGTTGGTCTTGAATATGTCAACACCGTTCACGTTCAATCCCGTGACCTCCAGTCGCTTGCCGTGCCTGTGGGTGTTTGTGTGTGCCCGCAGTTGTATGACCTTGTTTGGTTGCACGTTGACCGATCCCTTCAGTTCGTGTTCACCGTCGGTTATGTCACCGCTGTGGATCGCCTGGTCGTTGATGGAGACGGAGAGATCTGATTTCCTGTCCATGCCCACTGTCCGCACCTTGATGGCGATGTCGTAGTCGGTTATCTGCACGGACTTGACTATCTCCTCCAACTCGTATTCTATGCTGTTCCTGTTAATCATTGTATCCCTTGATCCCGGCTGTCCATTTCTCGTTACGCTCGCGATTGGTCTCGTACCACATCAGCATACGCTTGATCTCGTAGTTCTCGTCCATGGATATGGGCATCCTCATCTCTGACACAATCTTGCTCAGTGCCAATCTCCTGAACACACGCTCTCGCAGTGTCAGTTCTGGGTTGGGACGGTACCACCAGTGGTGCCTGTCAGCATGTGTGGCCATGTGATACATGCCCTGCTCCGGGCCCACATCACGCCAACGGTTGAGGCCGTCATTGGTGTACCACCATGGTATGGATCCCACCTGCTCTATGGTGCCGTCCGCCAGGTAAGTCTGCCAGCCCTTGATCATCTTGATGGTCTCCTCGAAGTCCTCACGTGTCTCCGTGGGATAGCTCTGCAACACGTTGGGAACCATGGTTATCCTGTGTTTGCGGAAGTGGTCCAACTCGGTGAACAGGTCCTCCACGGTCATCTTCTTGTCCATGTGCTTGAGCACACGATTACTGCCGCTCTCGGCACCCACGCTGACCCCGACCGCCCCCGACGCCGCCATCAGTGCGTAGTAGTCCCGGTCGTGTGGTATCTGGTGTGCGGGCCTGGTTATGTACTGCCCGGTCCACTGCAGGTCCTTGATGTTGCGTTTGGCCTTGAGTTCCGCCAGCGTTGATATGAAATCCATGAACGCCTTCATTGAGCCGTTGACCAGGCTGTCCGTCAGGTACAGCGTCTTGGCGCCGTACTTGTCGTAGAGTTCCATGCACTCGTTGGCCATGTCCACGCCATCACGTTGCACGTACTTGCCGAACAGGTCTGGTATGTCACAGAACGTGCATCTCCTCACGCAACCCTTGGATCCCGTCACGGGCAGTGTGAGATTGTTCTTGAACTGGTAACTGCCTATGTCCAGGTCACTGTAGTCTGGCGCTGGTATGCCATCGAAGTTGGTGATCTTGTGCAGTCGGTCGGGCTGTGCCATGTCCAGGTTCTCCATGAACTCCACTATGGCCCGTTCCCCGTCGCCCAGTATGTAGGTGTCTATGATGCCTTGGTCACGCATGGTCTCCGCCAGCGAGGGCCTGTCCGGTGCACCCAGCGCCTCTGGGAACTGCAGTCGCGATGACGCCCCGAAACCGCCGATCATCATGCGTGTGCCCTTGGGGGCCATCTCCCTTATGACCCTGCCCATGTAGTAGGCGGCCAGGTTGCTGACGTAGGTGAAAACGCTGATGCCCACGGCCCTGGGCCTGTGTTGGTCCAGAAGTCGCTTGACGTATGCACGTGTCCACACGCCGAAGTCACTGGCGTCTATGTCCTCCATGCTCCTGGCGGATAGGTTCTGTATGCCCATGCTCCTCAGCATGAACTCGCTGTTGGTGCCACCACAGTGCTTCCAGTACTCCAGTCCCGCGTCCGACAGCGCCACGTCGTAGCCGTTGCGGTGCAGTATGCTCTTGAGCAGTGCCAGTGCCATGGGTGGGTACTCCATGGGACGCAGGGGTGCGGATATCAGTAGTAGATCGGTAGCCATCGGTGTTATAATACAGTATTTGTATGTAGCGGTCAACGACCGAGTTTGGGCACAGATATGGTCCGTGCAGGCCTTTGTGTGGGGTTATAACTAGATGTGCGTGACCACGCCCATGATGGCGAAGAACGCCACGAACGCCCATGTGTCCAGCCTGTACCGTTCCACCAGACGGTATTTCTGTTTATCTGACATTACAACTGTATGGGCACTGTGTACTGCTTGCCGTCCACTTCTATTGTTGTCTGTATTCCCCAGCATCGTTGCCATAATCTGTCATCTTCCTCCCGGGGTGCGGATCCGTCCGCTGTCTGGTTGCTGACCCTCTTGTTCCGGGCTGGTCGGCTCAACCATTGGTGCTCTTGGTCTGTGTATATCATGTTTGGATTGTTCCTTTGTTTTACACTAATTTATCATGCGGCGGATCAAAAGTCTACTGCTATAATGACATAGGTGATATGCGATGGCGTTGGGTGACTTCCACTCTCGCATTCCGTCACCCACAGTTGCCATGTATCCGATACTGTGTGATTATAACATGCCCGAGGCGGGTGTGCTACCTTTTATTTCTGCTGTGCAAAAAAATTTGCAACTGCCGGTACAGGAGCCGATGGGGTCTTTGACCCGCCCGGTAACTGGATATGATGCCCATGACGACGCCGGGCATGATCAACAGTGCTGACACGTATAGTGCGACCTTCATATGAAGTATATGTGCTACGGATGTTGGCTTCTGTCGTGCTCGACCAGTTGATCGATGGTGTGCTGTATCTGTTCTCGTATGTGTTGGATCTCCTCGTACACTATGATCCGTTGATCGGCGGTGACATACTCCAATTGCAGTAGCAACTCCCACATGTTCATGTAGAGCATCTGCAACTCCTCCCTGAGTTCGAACACAGCGAATGTGTTGTCATGGAAAGCGACTGCCGTTGTGGTGAGTATGATGTATATGAACAATACACGAAGCATACTGTATTTAAATGACCAGATCTGGCTCAACACTGCTATCAGGGACCTCACACACTTGCACCAGATCATGACGGGCATTTAACGAGTCGTGCAGTATATCTGCTGATTCTGGGTCTAATTGACAGTAGTAACGAAAGCACTGCGTACCCTTGTGTGCTAGAACATAGTAGTATTGCATAGGTTTATTATACGGTCTAGCGACACGGTTGTCAAACCTGGGTATAGCAGGGTGTTTTTCCGCTGTGCATTTTTTTGTATATGGGGGTATTTTATCATTGCCCTACCAGTTTTACCACCATGCTCACTAACGGCTATGCGACCATGGTCAGATTTTTTTCTTTTTCGTTTCCGACACCGACCACCCACCGTGTGACCCTTTCTGAGTGTGCCCGCGGTTCTCCCGTGTGTGCCACTGTGTATAGTGTGTCGAGCATGGCCTACCCTGTCCACCACCTCCATTATAACCCCACACATGTGAGTCCGTACCCTGTCCCCTTCTCCGCGGCGGTAATGATTGGTAAAGGAGGCCAGCGGCAGGGTCAAACCCAGAATGGTCTCACGGTAAAGAATGGTAATGCCACCGGTGACCAAACCAAATGCACCAATGGTGTTCGCACCGCGAGCAAGGATCATGGTAACGAATGGTAAACCCAGAACGGCGTACATAATGCCGCCCACTGCAGACCTTTACCATGTGTTACCATCCGCCTGGATCAAACCAAACGAACCAAGCAGAGTTGGACAGTATAGAACACATAGTGGCCAGCGGCTACTGCCACCCCAGCATACCCACACCCACGGAATGGTATCGTGTTGCAGACCCACATGCCGTTGCTACCATA
>Ga0208785_1001047_pt1 | contig 12199 bp, 14 predicted proteins | sample DEB08_DNA_2_FD_185499 | JGI IMG/M metagenome (GOLD analysis project Ga0208785, IMG submission 185499) | Aqueous microbial communities from the Delaware River and Bay under freshwater to marine salinity gradient to study organic matter... | ecosystem: Environmental > Aquatic > Marine > Coastal ...
AGATTGTAAATCTAATACAGGCAAAGTATTTATATTAGCGCCAATAAGTTTTAATAATTCAGATGTTTTATCTATAAACAATTTATAATAAATATTGAATTTTTTTTTATCCTGAATAAATAATTTCCCAAAATATGCTGAAGTTAAATTATCAAATGAAATTAATTTTTTTAATCTATTAACACGGCCACCTTCTTGATCAATTAATATAGGATAATTTTGATCTTTAAAGATTTTTTTTATTTGATCAGTAAGCTTTCTAGTTTGCTTTATATTTTTAATATTTCTCGTAAAAAGAATGATGCCCCAGGGTCTATGTTTTTTTAGAAAATTAATTTCATTAACATTTAAACTAAAAGATTTAATTCCACATATAAAAGCTTTACGGTTAACCATTATTTTCAATGAGTTTCCAAAAATTATATTTTTTCTTTTTTTTGTTTTGATTTTGCTGAATATATTCAACTATATTATCTGTATCATCTTCAAGTTCAGGTAAATTATTTGAATATATTAATATTTTTTCATTAATTGATTTAAGCGACCGATAGGAATTTTTTTTATTTTCATCTGAAAAATAATATTTCGCTGACATAAATAGAAATAAGAAAATAACAATGATAAATACTAGATATTTAATTTCTTTAAGCATTACATTTTTTCAGGAGTATCAACACCAACAATATTCATACCTGATTTTATAACTTCTGCGATAGTTTTTAAAAAAATTAAATTTTTATCAGAAATTTTTTTGTTTTCATTAATGAAACGTTTTGATGGATCATCTTTACCTAAATTCCAATAAGAATGAAATTCTGAAGAAAGTTCATAAAGATAAACTGGTAATCTGTGCGGTTCAAGTTTGGCGCTAGCAGCTTCAATGCATTTAGGCCATTCTGCAATTTTTTTTAAAATATTAATTTCTTCGGCTGTATATTCAAAATTATATTCTTTTAAATCTATATTAGATTTAATATCTTTATCTAAGTGACGAAATACTGAAGATATTCTCGCATAAGCATACTGAACATAGTATAAAGGATTATCTTTTGATTTTTCTTTAACCTTGTCAAAGTCGAAATCCAGCTCAACATCACTACTTCTATTTAACATAATAAATCTAGTAGCGTCTTTACCTACTTCATCAATTAAATCGTCAACAGTGATATAGTCTCCTTTTCTCTTTGACATTTTAAAAGGTTCATTGTTTTTAATTAGTTTAACGAGTTGGCTTACTTTACAGATCAATTTATTTTTTTTTCCAGATAATGCATCAACAGATGCTGTAATTCTTTTTATATAGCCGGCATGATCTGCACCTAAAATATTTATTAAATAATCAAATTTTCGATCAATCTTATTGTTATGATAAGCAACATCACTAGCAAAATAAGTCCAGGAGCCATCTGATTTTTGAAGAGCTCTATCTTTGTCATCACCAAAATCAGTAGATTTAAACAATAATTGCTCTCTTTCAATCCAATTTAAATTATCTTCTCCAGCTGGGGCTTTAATTTTACCTTTATAAATAAAATTATTCTTTTCAAGAAACTGGATAACTTTATCTACTTCGTTTTGTAACACTAAGTCTTTTTCACTAACAAAATTATCATGAATAATTCCTAAAGAAGCTAAGTTTTTTTTAATTAATACTAAAGCTTCCTCTATAGATTGCTGGGTTAGAATATCTTTTATTTCCTCATAATTATCAAAATTAATACCTAATTTTTTTTGAATTATATTATTTGCAAAATCAATAAGATAGTCACCAGGGTATAAATCATCATTATCAGGAAATTTTTCCTTAAAGAGAACTTCTCTAATTCGATAATATACAGATTTTGTAAAATTTATAATTTGGTTACCATAGTCATTAACATAATATTCTTTAGTAACTTTATGTTTATTGAATTTTAAAACATTTGAAATAACATCACCTAATATCGCTCCTCGACAATGACCAACATGCAAAGGTCCCGTAGGATTAGCTGACACAAATTCAATTAAATAACTATTTTTATTCTCTTTTTTGTTTATTCCAAATTCACTAAAATTTTTATTAACTTCCTGAATAAACTTTGCCCAGAAAATGGCTTTAAATTTAATATTAATAAAACCAGGTTTTACAATGGTTATGTCTTCTATGGTCTCATCATCATTTTTAATTCTATCAACAAGCTGTTCTGCGATTAGTAAAGGAGATTGTTTATTAACTTTAGACAGAAACATAGCAACATTTGTCGATATATCAGCATTGAATTTTGCAGGAGGAATTTCAACGGTTATACCATCAAGACTTTCGGGCAAACTAATTAAACTAGATTTACTTAAATCAATAATTAATCTTTTAATTTTATCTAAGTATATATCAAAAATATTCATTTAAGATTTTTGTAAAGATTAATAGCATATCGATCTGTCATACCAGATATAAAATCTGAAATTGATCTAAATTTATTTTTATCTAATTCTCGATCTTTAATAAATTTTCTAGGATTAGATTTTATAATTTTAAACAATTTTTTTATAATTTTTTTTCCATTTTCATTTTTATTTAAAACTTCTTTATTATTGTACATATTAAATCTTAAAAATGATTTAATCTCATTTTCAGATTTTTGAATTTTTTCAGAAAAATTTACAATTGTATTTTTTGCATTTTTAACATCATTAATAGAGTTAATTTTATAAATTTTAAGATTTTTTTTAGTATTGTTTATTAAGTCTTTAATCATTAAATCAATTGAGTTTCTAATAACTTGATATGTAACAATTTTATAATTCTGTTTGTTAATAATTTTTTTATATTTTTTATAAATGTCTTTAAAAAAATTTATTTCAGTTAATTCTTCAATTTTGAATAAATTGGCATTAATCCCATCCTGGATATCATGATTGTTATAAGCGATATCATCAGATATTGCTGAAATTTGAGCTTCTAATGAAGGATAGTGTTTAAAATTAATCATTTTTTTAAAGTTTTTTAATCCAATTAAACTTTCAATCAACTCAATATTGGTAGCTGGTCCATTATGCTTAAGTAATCCGTCCAAAGTTTCAATTGATAAATTTAAACCTCTAAATTTTAAATATTTATTCTCTAGAAACATCACTATTCTCAATGTTTGTAAATTATGGTCAAATCCACCAAACTCTTGCATGCATTCATTAAGAGCATCCTCTCCTGCATGACCAAATGGGGTATGGCCTAAATCATGAGCTAAACTTAGAGTTTCTGCTAAATCTTCATTTAAATTTAAATATCTAGCGATTGATCTTGCTATTTGAGCCACTTCAATGGAATGTGTTATTCTTGTCCTAAAATGGTCTCCCTCTGTATTCACAAATACCTGGGTTTTATGTTTTAGCCTTCTAAAAGAGGCACTATGAATAATTCTATCTCTATCTCTTTGAAATGGAGATCGATATTTAGACGTAGGTTCCTTGTGTAATCTACCACTACTTTTAAATTGTCCTAAGTTTAAATATTTTTTCATACTTTAATTTAAATAATTAAGCATTATATTACTAATAACAGTGTTCACTCATGATTAAAGAAATTAAATTTACTGATAAAGCATTAAAACAGATCAATAACTTACTGACTAAAAAAGATAAAGGTTCCTTTTTTAGAATCGCAATCAAAGGTGGTGGCTGTTCAGGTTTTCAATACGAATTTACATTTGATTCAAATAAAAATGATGATGATCTAAATTTTGAAAATATTCTTATCGACAAAACTTCAGCTGATTTACTTAAAGGATCAGAAGTAGACTATGTGTCAGAATTAATAGGTGAAACTTTTAAAATTACTAATCCTCAGACCAAATCCTCTTGTGGTTGTGGAGTTTCTTTCTCACTATAATGCTTATCTCGTCCTGGAATGTAAATTCTGTTAGGGCTCGTATTGAAAACATCAAAAGTTATCTTGTTAAATACAAACCAGATATATTATTGATGCAAGAAATTAAGACTGAAGATTTAAACTTTCCCTATGATGATTTTTCTTCAATGGATTATGAATCTCATGTTTATGGTCAAAAAAGCTATAACGGTGTAGCGATAATTTCAAAACACAAATTAACAAACATTAAAACTGATTTAATTAAAGATAAATTAAAACAATCAAGAATTATTTCAGCTGAATTAACTTATCAAAAAAAAATTATACAATTGATAAATATCTATACCCCAAATGGAAACCCTGTTGATACAGAAAAATATGAATATAAAAAAGATTGGTTAGATAATTTAGTTAAACAATTAAAATCAATGTTAAAAAAAAATCCCAATATTATTCTTGGTGGAGATTTTAATATAATACCTGCGGCAGAGGATGTTTATAATGTAAAAAGTTTTGAAGATGACGCATTATATAGATTAGAAATTAGAAAAAAACTTAGAGAAATGATAAATCTAGGTTTTAATGATGTTTACCGACACTTCCATGATGATAAAGAAGGTTATACTTTTTGGGATTACATGAGAGGTGCTTGGCAAAAAAATAATGGTATGAGAATTGATCATTTTTTAGTATCAAATTCTATGATTGATAAGATCAAAAGTATCAATATTAATAAAGATCCCAGGGGAAGAGAAAAGCCCTCAGATCACACACCGATAGAAATAAACCTAGCTTAAAGATTTAATTTTATTAACTAATTCCTCATTAATGTGTCTTGGCCCAGTATCCAGTCGATTTTTATGTCGTCTTTCACCTGGTAATCTAACACCATCAAATGATTTCATTTTATTAAAAAATTCTTCAGCATGTTTCTGCCAATTAGTTCCTGCAGTTTTATCGGGAGAGATTGCTAAAATAAACTCTCCACCGCTTGGTGGACCACCATCATTATTGTCTTTTGCTGCGGTCTCATAGCTAAAATTATCACCAACTAGTGCTCCTGCTAATAGTTCCACCATCATTGCAATAGCTGATCCTTTATAGCCCCCAAAAGGTAACAAAACTCCACCATCGGCTATTTCTCCTGGATCAGTGGTTTCTTTTCCGTCTTTAGTTAAACCTGTGCCTAGAGGAACTTTGTGCCCTTCTCTTTTTGCTACTTGAACTTCTCCCATAGCCATAGAAGCAGTTGCCATATCATAAACAACTGGTGGCATGCCTGGTCTTGGCCAAGCAAACGAAATTGGATTAGTGCCAAATAATGGTTTGGTAGCACCAGCGGGTGCCACTGCAGGTTTGTAAGAGGTGCAAGCAAAAGCAACCAAACCCTCTTCTGCTAATTTTTCTGTTTCAGGCCACATCGCAGCCATATGATGAGAATTATTAATAGCTAATACTGCCACACCATTTTCTTTTGCTGCTTTAGATAATTCAGGTAAAGATTTGGACAGAACAACTGGGGCTAAACAATTATTTCCTAACACTTTTATTACTGAAGATGAAATTTTTTTAATTTCTGGTTTACCTTTACCATTAATTTTGCCACTTTTTAAACCAGATACATAAGCTGGTAACCTAAATAATCCATGAGAAACAGAACCATCTCTTTCTGCGTTTCTTATTAGATCTGACAAAATACTTGCCGTGTCATCATCACAACCATTTGCTAACAAAGTTTTTTTAGTAAGATCAAATATTTCATTTAATGATAAGGGAATTGTTGTCATTAAATGATTTAATATTATTTATGTTCTTCTTTCAAATCTTTTTTTAAATCCTCATGATCACCAACAACAATATGGTGTTTACTTTTAACTATATATTTATCTAGTACAGGGATTAGAATTAATGGAATTAAACCTCCTAATACGATGCCAATTGTTGCACTTCTTAGATTGGGATCAAGGCTAGCTGCAATAAAATCTGCAATAACATGTGCAAATACAACACCAATAATACCTGCAATATAACCGTTCGAAGCAACTTTTAATAATCTATTAATACTCCAGCCAGAATAAAATCCAATTAATGGAATTATTGTGTGTACTAATCCAAAAACAAAACCTCGTAACATTCCATTATTTTGCAACCAAGTAATTTCTTCCAGTAAATGCTCCATCAGTTACAACCTCTACAAATTGCAGAAACTTCTAATTCAAACTTTTTAAAACTATATTTTTTAAAAAAATTTTTTTTTAAAATTTGTTCAAATAGGGTTGAATTTAATTCTTCTGTATCTCCACATTTTTTACAAATTGCAATAGATGGATTATGGTTCTTATGCGAATGATTACATAACATGTATTTTTTTGTTTTATTTGATTTGTGTATTTTGTTTTCAGTAATTAATTTATTCAATGATCTGTATACTGACATTGGTTGAACTCTTTTTATCTTTTGAAATTTATTCAAAATTTCATAAGCTGTTAAATGATGTTTAGATTTTTTAATTATTTCAAATACTATATGGTTATTGTCCATTGTTATGTTATAACATAACACAATTAATAGTAAAGGAGAATTATGCTCAAAATACAAAATTTAAAATGGTTAAGTACAATATTGGTTTTAATCGGAATTCTATTAACTAATATTAATGAATATCCTATTAATATATATTTTCATGGTTCAGGGGTATTAGGTTGGACTATTTGTGGTTATTTATCAAAAGATAAAGCGATAATGACTAACTTTGGCTTACAAGTGCCATTATTCATCTTTGGATTTTATAAACTATTAATTTAAATGAGTGAATAACCTGCAGACCTTACAGTCCTGATTAACTCTTTACAGTTTGGAAGATTAATTGATTTTCTAAGTCTTCTTATGTGAACATCAATAGTTCTAGTTTCAACATTAATATTATTTGGCCAAACATTTTCTAATATTTGATCTCTAGTAAAAACACGCTTTGGATTAGTCAAAAAAAACTCAATCAAACGATATTCAGTTGGGCCTAAAGTTATTTCAGTTTTTTTTCTGTATACACGTTTTTCTAATCGATCTAATTTAAGGTCTTCAAACTCCAAAATATTAGAGATAGTATTTGGTTTTGATCTTCTTAATAATGCTTTTATTCTTGAAAATAATTCTTTGAAACTAAATGGTTTTGTCATGTAGTCATCTACACCACTATCAAGACCTTTAATTTTATCTTCTTCCTCACCCCTAGCAGTAAGCATGATAATTGGGATCTTGCTTAATTTTTCATTTTTTTTAATAAGTTTACAGATTTCAATTCCAGATAAATCAGGCAACATCCAATCTAAAAGTAAAATGTCAGGGTCAAAATTTTTAAGAGATTTAAAACCTTCATTGCCGTTGTCGGAAAAACCTACGATGAAACCTTCTTTTTCTAAATTATACTTTAGTAATTTTACTATTGAAGGTTCATCTTCAATAATAAATATTTTAGCATTCATTAAATTAAACTACAGTTTCTTTACCTTTTGGTCTGTGACCCTTTAAGTATTCACCCTTAATTAGATAGCAAGTAGACTCAGCTATATTTGTGATATGATCTCCAGCTCTCTCAAGATTTTTTGTTGCGAAAATTAAGTGAGTTGAAAAATCTAGATTTTTTTTGTCTTTAGATAGAAATGCTATAACACTATTCATAGCCAAATAGGTTAGATCATCTACTTGCTCATCTTTAACCCAAACTTCTTTAGCTTTGTCATAATCTCTATTAATATAACTATTAATTACATCTGTTAATTGTTTAACAACTAAATCACCTAATCTTTTTAAATTTCCTAATAATTCTTCTGGTAAATCAAGCGGTAGTGGTTTTACTTTTTTCGCATTACTTTTTGCGAGATCGCCTATTCTTTCTAGATCTTGAGAAATTTTAAGTGCTGCAATTGTAGATCTAAGATCAATTGCCATTGGCGCTCTTTTAACTAGCAATGTCATTATTTGAGTATCAATTTTTGATCTAAATTTGTTAATTTGTTCATCATTTTTAATAATCTTATCAATTGAGTCCTTATCAACTTTAATTACAGCATCCATTGAGTCGTATAATTGAGACTCTGTTAAACTACCCATCTTAATGACCGAGTCATTTAGATACTGTAGTTCTTCTTCATATGATTTTACAATATGTTCTTCACTCATAATTTATTTATCCAAACCTACCAGTAATATAATCTTGTGTCATTTTGTTGTCAGGATTTTTAAAAATTTTCTCAGTTTTACCAACCTCTATTAATTTTCCAAGATGAAAAAAACCTGTTTTTTGGGAAACTCTAACCGCCTGAGCCATTGAGTGAGTAACTATTACAATCGTATATGTTGTTTTTAATTCATCAATTAGTTCTTCAATTTTTGCTGTTGCAATTGGATCTAAGGCAGAACAAGGCTCATCCATCAATATAACTTCAGGATTAACTGAAATAGCTCTTGCAATACATAGTCTTTGTTGTTGTCCACCAGACAAACTAGTTCCAGGTTCATTTAATCTATCCTTAACTTCGTTCCATAGTGCAGCTTTTTTAAGACTGTTTTCTACAATTTCATCTAATTCATCCTTAGTTTCACCTTTGCCATGAATTTTCGGGCCATATGAGATATTATCATAAATACTTTTTGGGAATGGATTAGGTTTTTGGAATACCATTCCAACTTTTTCTCTTAATTCGACTACATCGATAGATTTATCATTAATATCAAAACCATCCATTTCGATAGAACCTTCTATTTTACAAATATCAATGACATCATTCATTCTGTTGATACATCTAATAAATGTTGATTTTCCGCATCCAGAGGGTCCAATTAAAGCAGTAACTTCTTTTTCATTAAGCTCTAGATTAACATTAAACAAAGCTTGTTTATCTCCGTAGAAGACATCTAAATTTTTTGCTCTAATCTTAACTTTCTTCATTTAATTCCACCTTTTTTCAAATTTTTGTCTTAAATAAACAGCTATGAAATTCATCATAATTAAAAAACTTAATAATATCATTATAGTAGCAGAAGTTTTTTCTACAAACCCTCTTTCAGCTGACTCAGACCATAAATATACCTGTACTGGCAGAGATGCTGATGGATCAATTGGAGTTGATGGAATATCAACAACAAAAGCAACCATCCCAATCAAAATTAATGGTGCAGTTTCACCTAGAGCTTGGGCAAGGCCAATAATAGTACCTGACAATGTTCCAGGCAGTGCTAGTGGAACCACATGATGAAATACAGATTGAAATTTAGATGCACCAACGGCAAGAGCCCCTTCTCTAATGGATGGAGGTACAGCTTTAAGTGAAGCTCTGCATGGAATGATTATTCTTGGTAATGTCATTAATGCCAAAGTAATTCCGGCAACTAATGGTGTCGATCTTGGCAAATGAAGCGTTGCTAACAAAACTTGTAAAGCTAATAAACCATAAACTATTGATGGTACGGCAGCTAAATTATTAATATTTATTTCTATAAAATCAGTAATTTTATTTTTTGGGGCAAATTCTTCTAAATATATAGAAGCCAATACTGCTATTGGAAATGCAATTAATAAGCAAATTATTATACTATAAAATGAACCAACTAAAGCTCCACCTATGCCAGCAAGCTCGGGATCTCTTGAGTCACCATTAGTAAAAAAATAATTATTAAAATTTTTATTGATTATTTCATTTTCAACAAAGTAATCATATATAAATAGTTGATTGTCTGTAATTGATCTTCTGTCTTCGGGTAAATCTCTAGGATAATTTCCTTTATGAAGTTGATCAATATCATCAGATGCAGTAATTTCTAAAGTGATAGTTTTATCAATTAATTGATTGTTGTTAAGGAATGCATTTTTAATTTCATATTCTGCCTCTGAGCTAAATAATTTTAATAATTCATCTTCTTCATCTGTATTCTTAGATGGGTATGTTTTAAGCAAATTCTCTATAGTTAAATCATAAAAATCAGTATCATAAATTTCTTTGAGGGTAGCACCGTTATTTAATTCAATTAATTCACTATCATAAAACACATCAACTTTGATGACGGTTTTTTGAAATGCACTACTACCTTTTGAAAAAATATTTTGTATTAATATTAAAACAAAAATAATAGCAATAGTGACCGATGCAATGCCATAAAATTTAAATCTTTTTTCGGCTCTGTGCCTTTGTTTTAATCTTTCAGATTTATTCATATTTTTCTCTATATTTTTTAACTACTCTAAGTGCGATATAATTTAAGATTAATGTTGCAATAAACAAAGTTAATCCAAGCGCAAATGCTGATTGTGTTTTGGGGCTATTAAATTCTTGGTCACCAACTAAAATCATTACAATTTGAGTAGTAATTGTAGTGGTTGAATCTAATGGGTTTATTGTTAAATTTGCAGCAAGGCCAGCTGCCATAACAACTATCATTGTTTCACCAATGGCTCTTGAAACTGCCAAAAGAATAGAGCCAATTATACCAGGAAGAGCTGCTGGGATTACAACTTTTTTAATTGTTTCTGATTGGGTGGCTCCAATTGCATATGAAGCGTCTCTTAATGATTGTGGAACAGAATTTATAACGTCATCAGATAAAGATGAAATATATGGAATAATCATTATACCCATAATTAAACCAGCAGCTAATGCACTTTCTGATGATACTGTAAGACCTAAACTTTCTCCAAGTTCTCTAAAAAAAGGTCCAACGGTTAATGCAGCGAAAAAACCATAAACAACTGTTGGTATTCCAGCTAAAATTTCAATAATAGGTTTAGAAAACTTTCTAACTTTTATTGATGCATACTCAGCCATATAAATTCCTGAGAATAATCCAATGGGTACAGCAACTAACATTGCTATTAAGGCAATAAAAGCAGTTCCAGCAATTAATGGGATAAAACCAAATGCATCTTTTAATTCTTCATATTCAGCCGCAGTTATTGTAGTTGCATCTCTTACAAAAGCTCTTTGCGGGCTCCAATTTGTACCAAATAAATAATCAAAGACATTTATAACTGAAAAAAATTTTATACTCTCAAATAATAATGAAAAAATTATTCCAATAGTTGTTAAAATTGCAATTAATGACGAAGTAAATAATAAACCCTTTAAGATAAACTCAACATCATCACGTGCTTTGTTATTATTTTTAATTTTTTTTAAAGAATAAATGATAGAGGCTATTATTAAAGTAAAAACTAAAACAATTTTAGAATTAGTAAATAAATTTAAAAACTTAGCATAAGATACTGCAGACTCTTTAAGTACAAAATCTATATCTCCAAAAAAATTACCAGAATAAATAGATTTAACTTTTTCGTAAAGAAGGTTGGCAGCATTATCGTCTAAAATGCTTGCACCTTGATTTTCAGCAAATTTTAAAATTATAGATTTAATTATTACTGGTTCAAATATAGTCCAAACTCCCAAAAACACTAATGATGGTATAGAGCACCACAAAACAAGATAGTAACCATAAAATTTTGGAAGGGCTTTTAATTTAACACTTTTTTCTATTGACCAGATTTTTGATTTTGATCTACCATAGAAAAATAGAGTAATTGAGAAAACTGTAATTAGTAGAATTAAAATAGAATTCATTTTGAGAGATAATTACAGATTTAATGTTACAGTTTTGTTAAAATTAAAACTGTAGATAGAAAAAAAAAGGCCAGATTTTACTGGCCTTTTATTAAAATTTAGATTTAGTTAATTAAGAGTGATTGTGTTTAAGTCTACAGCAGCTGTTCTAGTCGTCTTATATTTTTCAGAAGCTAATGGCACTAAACCAATATCAGCTAAATAACCTCTAGAACCCATAGCTTTTTTAGATGTAAACTCTTTTAAAAACTCTTGAATTCCTGGGATTACACCAATGTGAGCTTTTTTAACATAAAAGAAAAGAGGTCTTGCTACAGGATATGAATAATCTTGAATACCTTCTAAAGAGGGTTTTACACCTTCTATTGATGCAGCTTTAACTTTATCTTTATTGCTAATTAAATAACTAAAACCAAAAAATCCAAATGCATTTGGGTTAGAAGATAATTTTTGAACTATTAAAGTATCATTTTCACCAGCTTCAACTGCATAGCCATCTTCTCTTATTTTTTCACACTCATCCGACTTTTTGCCAGCTTCTTTGAACAAAGATTTTGCTGCATCTGTACATCCTTTAGACATTACTAAAGAATTCCATGCATCTCTTGTACCAGAAGTTGGTGGCGCAATTAGAATCTCGATTTTTGTATTTGGTAAAGAAGAGTCTATATCGCTCCAATTTTTATATGGATTATCAACTAATTCCCCATTAACATCAACTTGCATTGCTAAAGCTCTCCAAAGTTGT
>Ga0208785_1001066_pt1 | contig 12099 bp, 14 predicted proteins | sample DEB08_DNA_2_FD_185499 | JGI IMG/M metagenome (GOLD analysis project Ga0208785, IMG submission 185499) | Aqueous microbial communities from the Delaware River and Bay under freshwater to marine salinity gradient to study organic matter... | ecosystem: Environmental > Aquatic > Marine > Coastal ...
CGGGACAGGATCCCCGTGTCATGGGCGCGATATTCCGGTCAGGCCCGTGGCAAAAGGTCGGTATGAGTAACAGCCAGCGCCGCATCTGCCACAACAGGCCAATTAGTTGGTTCAGTTTGGTAGAGGAGGGCGGCGAAGCATGACGCTGCTTAAAGCTGCCCGGCCCAGCCGCGTGAGCCACCCCAGCGACAACAAGGTCGTGGCGCACAACCTTGAACACCCCGACGTACTGGCACGCAAGGCCCGGCCCGAGGTGCCAGACCCGGCGCTGCATATCGACGTAGTGACGATGCCGGACGGAGCGCGCATGTTTCGGACGGTCGAGGTGCGCTGGGTCAAGGTGGAGACTGAGACCCGCAGCGGGAAAACAAAATACGTTGACGAGACCCGCACAAGGCGCAGCGAGCTTGCGCTGATACCAGACGGGATGACGATGGCCGAGCTACGCAGCGCAGCTTACGAGGCGCGAGGTAGCGGCCAGCTATGGCGGTAGTAAGACCAGCAGCAGACAGGGCGACGCGGGACTATTACCCCACGCCGCCCCCTGCGACTGCCGCCCTGTGCCGGGTTGAGCGGTTCTTCGGCCCGATCTGGGAGCCGTGCGCCGGAGAGGGCTGGATGGTGCAGGAGCTACGCTGCCACGGATACAAGGTCGTAGGCACCGACATCAGCGAGGGCGATGACGTGCTGACGATGGAGCCACGCGCCGCCAATATCGTCACCAATCCTCCCTATGGTCACAACGGCACGGAGCCAGATCGTAGGGCAGCGGAGAAAATCGCCCTGTGCCTACTGGCCCACGATCCCGACAAGGTGTGTTTGCTTATGCCGTTCCAGTGGTGGTGCGGGGTTGGGCGAGCCGAGGGACTGTTCACCCGATACCCAGTAAGCCGCGTTTGGGCATTTGCAGACCGTTTTGCCATGTGGCCGGACGGAGTAGCACGCAGCAACGCCAAGCCCCCGGCGAATAGCGCGTGGTTCGTATGGGACAAGTATCACAGCGGCCCGACGGAGCTAGGTCACGTCATGTTCAAGGCCTAATGGTGGGGCAGATCGTGGCCGAGGCTTTTGCCCGTGGCTATCCAATCCGACATTGCGCAACGTGCAACGTCTTCCATGCGCCGGAGTCCAGGACGGAAATTACCTGCGCGCAATGCGGCGAGCCGATGGACGAAATCGGCCCGTCCGATCATGGGGGCAGTGACCGAATTGAACAATCGCCCGACACGTAAGGCGCTAATTCACTCATAGCAACGGTTGCTGCTCCCGCCACTTGGAGGCGAGCATGAGAAAGCACGCACTGGCGGCGATCATTGCCGCGACAGCCATAGCCCCGGCATCGAGGGCGCAAACACCAATGCAGCAAATGACACCGGGGACGGAGTATCTGCAAACGCTGAACGACCAGCGCAGCAATCCCGACCATCCGATATGGAAATATATCGCCGGGGTGGTGAGCGGTGCCAACGTCGCGGCGATTATGACCAGCGGGAAACCGATTTCGTGTGTCATGCACGCGCTGGAAGACAGCGAGACGACGGCCAACATGATCCTGCGCTACCTAATCGAGGCCGACATGGTGGGCAAAGAGGCGGCAACGCTAGAGATTGCGGCGGTTGCGGCCTTCTCTTGGTACTACCCGTGCGGACAGATGTTGTGACGGACGCGCAGAAGATACAGCGAGCGGCAAGCCGGACAGCAAACAAGCTGGCTCGCTACGCTCATGAGGCGCGCCAGACTGGTGACGCCGTACACAGCGACAGACTAGCCGTGCACGCACTGGCTTGGTCGTTCTTCGCTGAAGCCCTGAAAGACTTGGATGCAACGCCCCGAGACTGAGCATGAATTATATTGCCCCTGACCCGTATCACGACACCCCGCCTGACAACTTTCTGAGCGAGGGTGCCGCGTCGCTGAACGACGAGGACCGTGCAGCCTTGCGGCTGAGCATCGAGAGCGATTTGTTGCTGTGGACTGCGTATTGGGTCCGGCAGCGGGTAGGGACGCGCTACGACCTGAACAGTCACCACGTCTGGCTTGCTGACGCGCTGATGGACGTGGCGGAGGGCAAGCACCAAAACCTGTTAATCAACATGCCGCCCGGTGGGGGTAAGACCGAGCTGAGCGTTACAGGGTTCATATCGTACTATCTGGCCCTGAACAGCCGCGCCCGGTTCATGCACCTGACCAGTTCACCGGACCTTGCGAACAACAATTCGGAATACATACGGGACATATTCAACCATGAGGACTTTCGGGCCATGTATCCGACAGTTTCCATGAGTAAGGACACGACCGCCAAACAGCGCTGGAATTTGATGGAGGATGGCAAGCGCGCAGGTGGGCTGCTGGCTATGGGCATTGGGCAAAACCCGGTCGGCTTCCGTGCTGGCAGGCTGGACCCTGATGCACCGGAGCAGTTCGAGGGCGCGATTGTGATTGATGACCCGCAGAAGCCCGACGAAATGAACAGCCAGATTTACCGGGAGAACACCAAGACCCGCATGAGCCGGGTTGTGTTGTCGCGCCGTGCTACGGATACGACGCCGATCATTGTGATTATGCAACGGCTGCACTTGGACGATATATCGAATTGGCTGCTGGAAGGCCGACTGGGTGTGGAGTTCGACCATATCCAGTTACCAGCGATCATTGACGACGGGACCAAGCACGCCAAGAGCTATTGGCCCGCAAAGCAGCGGCTGACGGACCTGAAGGCGCAGCGGAAGGCTGATCCGTTCATGTTCGAGGCCCAGTACATGCAGAAGCCGATTCCGGTTGGCGGCGGCATGTTGAAGCGCAAATGGTGGTCACGGTTCCCGGCGGGATCGCCCAAGCACGTTCCTGAGATTGATTACATCGTGATGTCGTGGGACTTGGCTGCGAGTGAAAAGGAAGTGGCCGGTAACAGCTACACGGCTTGTACTGTGTGGGCGGTTGAGAAGACCTTCACCGACGATCAAGCGCCGCGTGTGTTCTTGATGGACGCATGGCGGGGGCAGGTTGATTACGTCGAGGTCCGCAAGCAGGCCCGAGAGATGTGGGACCAATGGTACAACCCACACCGGCCAGACGTGTTCTTGATCGAGGACAAGTCCAACGGACGCCCTTTGAAGCAGGAGTTCCGGCGCGCTGGCTTGCCTGTAATGGCGGTCATGCCGACCAAGGACAAGGTGCAGCGCGCTTACATATGCCAAGCGTACTTGGCGAGCGGCATGATCTACGCGCCCGAAACGAATTGGGCCAACGAGGTCGTAGACGAATGCGCCGTTTTCCCCAACGGGGTCACAGATGATTACGTCGATACATGCACTCAGGCTTGGCGGTTTATCCGCAACCGTAGGCACGATCTGACGGCAACAGACGACGAGAAACCAGAAGCCCCGAGCCGCGTGAATAGCGGCCCTTTATACGGATAAGAACCATGAATGAAAACGTAGCACGCATTCCGATTGACCTGCCTGATGGCGGGATCGAGTTTGTGGACCCTAATGAAGCGATGGACGCGAGCGCAGCGCCGTTTGACGCTAACCTTGCTGAGTACCTTGATGATGACGTGTTGCAGCGTATCGGCAGCGACTTGATAGAGTCCATCGAGGCCGACGAAGACACGCGCGAGGACTGGCAAAACCGGATCGTGCGCGGCATTGAGACGCTTGGCGCGCTTGATAGCCCAATGACCGATGGCGCAAAGGCGGAGACGAGCAACGAAGAAGGCTTGGACATGCTGCCCGAATGGGCGAGCCGGGTGAATCACCCCATGATAACGCAAGGTGTTGTGCAGTTTCAGGCCCGTGCAATGGCTGAAAATTTCCCGGCTGCTGGCCCTGCGAAATGTATGGTGCCGGGTGACGCCGCACCAGAAGACCGGGAGCGCGCCGAGCGTGTTGCGGAGTTCCTGAATTACCAGTTCACGGTAGAGATGCCTGAAGCCTACGAGGAGATGGACAAGCTGTTGTTCTGGCTCCCGTTGCAGGGGTCCGCGTTTACCAAGATTTTCTACGATGATGCAAAGCAGCGCCCGAGCCTGCGCATGATTATGGCTGATGACATGATCGTGCCGTATCACGCGGAGAGCCTAGCGGACGCAAGCCGCGCAACGGTTGTGCTGAAGTATCCCGGTTGGCGCATGTACCAGCTCATCGACCAAGGATACTTTGCCGACGTTGACCCTGTGCCGCATACAGGCGGAGCGGATGATGTTGGCTCTAGCACACTGACGGATGCGCTTGACCAGCTGGACGGGCGCGAGGCGGCTGTATCGGAGTATCTGGAGGACATTTACTACGTTTACGAAGTCCATGCGCGCTTGAGTATACCGGGGCTGGACGGTGACGAGCGGGACAGCATCTTTGACGGAACCAAGCCGTACATTGTTCACCTAGACAAGAACAGCCACAAGGTTTTGCGGATTAAGCGGAATTGGCGCGAAGAAGACCAGTTCCATCGCCCGGTTGAGTATTTCACGCACTTCAAATACATGCCCGGCGCTGGGTTTTATGGTTTTGGGCTGTTGCATTTGATCGGTGATTTGCAGAAGGCCGCGACCGGGGCTTTGCGCTCTGTTCTGGATGCAGCGCACCGGAACAACATGCCGAGCGGGTTTATTGCCCGTGACGCGAAGATGGGCGGCGAAAACTGGACACCGCAGCCGGGCGAGTTCTTACAGGTTGAGGTGGACGCTGAAGACCTGAACAAAGGCATTGTGCCATTGCCGTTCAACGAGCCGAGCAGCGCTTTGATTTCGTTGATGGGCATGTTGGTTGATACGGGCCGTGATTTCATGTCTACGACCGAGGCCATGACGGGCGGCGACACAGGGAATACGGCAGTTGGGACCATGCTGGCGCGGATTGAGCAGGGGCATAAGGTATTCAGCCAGATTCACCAGCGCACACACCGCGCTGTAGGCCACCAGTTGCGCATTTTGCAGCGTTTGAACCGTGAGTTTATCGTTGATGATATGGGCGCGGGGTATCCGTACAACATCAAGGGTGACGAGCGCCGTGTGTTTGCGGAAGACTTTGCCGGGGCTGTTACGATTGTTCCGGTTTCTGACCCTAATATCTTCAGCGAGACGCAGCGCCATGCGCGTTATCAGGCCACGTTAGACTTGGCTGGCCAGTTCCCTGACTTGTTTGACCAGCGGTATTTGGCCGAAGAAGGCTTGCGGGTGATTGGCTATGAGAACCCTGACGAATTCCTGTCCGACCAAGACAAGGTGCCGCGACTGGATGTAGTGAGCGAGCATGACGCTATGATGCGTGGGTTGCCAGTGATGGCGTTCATAGATCAGGGCCACGACGACCATATGGCGGCGCATGAGGCGTGGTTTATGAACCTGCCCGAGCAGTTCCAGAGCCAGATGGAAGGGCCGTACTTGGCTCATATGGCTGAGCATTACTCATTCAAAGCGCGTGTTGAGATTTCGCAGCAATTGGGCGTCCCATTGCCGCCGCCGGACATGACGCCGAGCGAGTATCAAAAGTTCAACGGCATTGACCCTGAAATGGAGCGTCAGATCAGTGCAGCGGTTGCCATGCTGATGATGCAGCAGCAACAGCAGCAGATCGAGCAGCAGGGCGAGCAGGTTGATCCCGAGGCAGAAGCGGCGATGATGGCGCAAGAGCAGGCGATGCAGCAGGCCCAAGCTGACATGCAGCTAAAGGCACAGCAGGCGCAGGCAAGCGCACAGATAAAGCAAGGGCAAGCTGAGGCTGAGATCCAGATCAAAGCCGCTCAAGCGCAAGCGGACGCCCAACGCAAGGACACTGAGGCGCAAGCGCAGATCGAGTTAGAGGCCGCGATTGCGCAGGCAGATCAGGCGCGGAAGGATGCGGAGTCAGCGGCTAAAATTAACCGTGAGGGCCGCGTTGCAAAGCAAAAGCCTAAAAAATAACCCAAGATGTATTGCAATGGGGTCTAGTAGAAGGTATTTATATGTTATGCGCGGCCTAGTGCCGCCGTTGATTTCTTAGAGAACCCCCGCAGGCACCTCATGCTGTGGGGGTTTTCTTTTCCCGTGCAACAGTTGGAGCTTGCGATGACGCCGACCGATATGGCCCGAGCGGTTTTGCAGAAGCACAACATACGGGGTGTGAGCGCGGCCACGTTAGCGATGGCCGCACAAGAGTTGCACGGGGTTGTTACAGACTTCAGCTTGCGTGAAAGCCTACGGTTCCTTGCGGAACTGAAGGACGCGGGGCAGGGGTCGCCGTTTCATCTGACTGCTCAAGCGTTGCGTATGGCAGCGCCTCAGATGCTTAGATGATTAAAGACGCGCACGATCATGCGCTAGAGCGGTTCAGGGAGCGCCGGGCTGCAGCTGAAAAGAAGCTGCTAAAGAATGCCCCCAACATGACGCACGAAGAGCTGATAGCGGCGAAATACACGCTGCTGACGGTAGACGCGTGCATCCAAGACTGGACTGACGCGTTGCGGCTGATTGTTCGCACCGAAGAAGACTAAGCGACAGTCCCCTATTCTCAACGAGGAAAACTGAATGAGCCAACGGCTAGTGTGGCCCGATCCTGAAGTGATCGCGCCTTTCTTGCCGACCCCTTTGGGTTGGAAAGTTCTTGTCGTGCTTCCGCACGTCGAAACAAAGACAGATGGCGGTTTGCTGTTGCCCGACACGGTTCGCGATGACGCGACGATGGCCGGGACAGTAGGGCGCGTTGCAAAGCTAGGTCCGCACGCTTACGACCCCGAGCGCTTTACGCAGGGTCCGTGGGTTAAGGTTGGCGATTTTGTCGGGTTCAACACCTACGCCGGGGAAGTGAAGGAGGCCAAGATTGGCAACCAGCACGTTCCTGAAGGGATGAGGGACACCTCGACAGGTTATTTCCTGCTGAAAATGCGGGTGTTTAACGATGACGAGCTTTCGCTGGGTGATGCTGACCGCATGGAGGGTTGGATCTAATGGCCCGTAAAGAGAGCGAAGATGGGAACGCGGTCTTTGATGAGACCAGCCCTGAAGAATTACAGGCTTTGAAAGAAGCCGGATGGCAAATCTCCGACGACGACATAGCCGAGCCGGGCGACCCACAGGACCAGTCCGACAGGCACGCCGAGCAGGACGTATCCGCGTTCGAGCCAGAAGACGAAGAGCCGGACAGCGACGACGAAACGCTGGACGACGAGCTGGAGGAAGTCGAGACCAAACCCAAGCGCCGACGCAGACCGAGGGGTAAGCGTGGCAAGGGGCATACTGATGCTGGCCGTGCTGAATTAGACCGTTTGCGCGCTGAGAACGAACAGCTACGGGCGTATTCGGCTAATACGCAAGTAACAAGCTACCAAAGCCAAGTTACAGCGCACTTATCGGCTAAGCAGCGCGAAGTAGAAGCGCTATCGCAGCAGATGGTTGAGGCGCTGGAAAGCGGCGAGACAGCCAAGCACGTTGAGCTTCAGCGCAAGCTAAACGCGGCTCAGTATGAAGAACACCAGTTGCGGCAGGCGCAGGCACAGGCTGACCAGCAGGCGCAAGCGCTGGCACAGCAGGCGCAGCAAGCACAGCAGCAGCCGCAACAGCAAGCACCAAGCATCGACCAAGAGGCGATGGCCGACTTTATGGACGGCATTTCTGATTGGTACGGCCAAGATCAGGCCGCTTCACAGCAATTGCAGCGCATTGATAACGCGCTGGCTGCTGAAGGAACTTTTGAATACGGCAGCCAAAGCTACTTTGATGAGCTTGAGCGCCGAGCAGCCCGAGCGCTGCCAGACTATTTCGACCGCCAACGTGCGGAAGAAAATGCGGACAACGAGCCGCCGCGCCGCGCTAAGCGGCAGTCCGACGTGCTTCCGCCCAGTGGCGAGAGTCCACCTTCACGAAGATCAAAGCAAAGCGGGATTCGGCTTACAGCCGAGGACAAGCGAGCAATGGCTTTGTGGGGGTATGACCCTCGCGACGAAAACTCTGCACGCAGCTGGAAAGCTGCAAAACGACTAGCAGGACAGGAATAGCACAATGGCTAAAGCAGCCGCACGCCGGACACCATCCCGTCGCACAGCGACATCACGTTCTTTAGCGAAATCATCCAAGGACACCGCAGCACAATCTGTTGCCGCGACCCGAGCCGATGACACACGCGCCGCTGAGAGCCGCCCCGAAATGAGGCCGCGGGCTAGGCGAAGACAGGGACATGATGGCGTATTCCCCAATGTTCAGGCACTGCCTGGCATGGCGCAGCGATGGGTGCGGATACGTCTCGCAGGAGACGACGACTGGGATAATTTCGACCGACGACGCCAATCAGGCTGGGAGGTTCGCCCCTTGGATACGGTTCCTATGAACCAGAGGCCAACGGCAACGGGGCGCGAGCATCCAGTTCTAGCCAACGCATTTTTGGCGAGTGGTCACGTTCTCATGCACATGCCGGAAGAGTGGGTTCAAGAGGAACGCGAGGCTTTGGCCCAGCGCACTCAGGACGACGCTAATTCGGCGCTTCGACAATTCCGCGATGAAACTCCACTTGATGCGCGCCGAGAAGGCGACGAAATGATTGAGACGTTCAGTAACGATCAGGGTCTTGTCCCGCGCGGAGATTAAACTCGCCATACTATGTAGCGACTTGGAGTGACATTGCGGTCCTAAATGGACTGGAAAAATGGCTAATCCAAACTCGACTGAGGGTTTCGTCCCTGTAGATCATCAAGGCCAAGGTTGCCTTGAAACTAACGAGTACACCATTGCTCTCAACTACACGACTGCGATTCACCGCGGCGACCCAGTAAAGCTCTCCGGCACCGGCCGGAACATCGAGCTTGCTGCCGCTGGCGATAAGATCGTGGGTGTGTTTGCTGGCGTGGAGTACGACTTCGCTGAGGCCGCTCAGGGCGGCAACAACTTCTCTTACCACGGTAAGTTTGCTCAAGCTGAACTGAAGGCCGCACGGGCTTTGGTTTACGATGATCCGGACACGATCTTCCAGATCGCTGCAAGCGGCGCTTCGGGCATTAACACCGTTGGTAATAACTGTGACTTTATTCTTGGTGGCGACGCTGCGGCGGCTAAGCGCTACGGCAAAGGTACTGCGCAAGTGAATAGCGCGACTTTTGCAACGACTGCTGACGTGCTTCGCGTTATCGGCTTTGCTCGTACCGAGGATAATGACTCTGAATCTGACTATGCTCGTATGCTGGTCGTCATCAACGACGACTTCCATCAGCATAAGTCGCCTGTTGGTACTTAAGGGAGACTGACAAATGATTAATCGCTACAGTTTCCCCAAGCACCTGCTTGTTGGTCTGAACAAGGTTTTTGGTGATGCGTATGCTGACCACGAACCACAATGGTCCAAGATTTTCGACAACCCGAAGTCCACTAAGGCGTTCGAGGAAGATCAGGAAATCATTGGGCTGGGTCACGCCCGTCAAACAGCTGAAGGTGAGTCCGTCCAGTACGAGACTGCCGGTGAAGGCTCCACGACGCGGTACACCCACGTTAAGCTGACCCACGGCTTCCAGATCACCCGTGAAATGGTGGATGACAACCAATACCTGTCCATCGCTCCACGTCTGGTTCGCTCTATGGTTCGCGGTAACATGCAGACCAAAGAGACCCGTGCTGCCAACGTCTTCAACAACGGCTTTAACTCCAGCTACACGGGCGGCGACGGTAAGGCGCTTCTGGCGACCGATCACCCGAATGCACGTGGCACCTGGTCAAACAAAGCTGGTACGCCTGTAGACCTGTCTGAAGCTGCTCTGGAGTCCGCTCTGACGGCAATCAGCCAGTTTACTGACGGTCGCGGCATGAAGATTCTGGTGAAGCCAAAGATGCTGCTGGTTGCGCCTGCAAACGACTTCAACGCGTCTCGTATCCTTACGTCTTCGCGCGGTCGTGTTGGCAACAACCACAACGACAAGAACGTCATCTACGATGAGGGCCGGATCCCCGGTGGTTACTCTGTGAACCATTACCTCACCGACGATGACGCTTGGTTCATCATCACGGACCTGCCTGACACCTTCAAGCTGTTCCAGCGTCAAAAGCTGGAGCAAAAGCACATGGAAGATGGCGAGCGCGAAGTGTTCAAGTACTGGACCTCTGAGCGTTACTCCGTTGGCTGGACTGACCCACGCGGGGTCTACGGCTCCGAAGGCGCAGCATAAGCTGAGCTTTGATAGGGCGGCTCGAAAGGGTCGCCCTTTTCCTTTAGGAGACGTGCCGCATGTCGATGGTAACTTTTGATCCGCTCGTTTTGATTGACGAGGCGTTTGAGCGCGCCGGGTACAATCTGAGCATGGTCACAGGGCGACAGTACAATTCTGCCTTGGTGAGCCTTGAAATGGCTCTGATCGACATTGAAAACCACGGCACCTATCATATTCACTCGCTAACCGAGACGACCGCGACGCAAACGGTGATAGCGGGGCAGACGGCCTTCAACACGCCGAATGCTATGCGAGTTGTAAGCTCCATCGCGGCGACCGCTGCTGATGGCTCTGTAAGCGCGCTTGCGCTTGTAAGCCTGTCCCAGTTGCAATCCTTCGACGCCAGCACTGCGGCTGTGCCAACGCACTACGCGCAGACTGGCTCTCAGCCTGTGGCGGTCACGCTATGGCCGACGCCAACAGGTGAAGTAAGCCTTAACATCACAGGGCTAAAGTTCATTACCGGCCCTGACAGCGCTTTTGACGCTGTGATGCCTGTTCCTCGCCTTTGGTACGATGCGCTTGCTGCGTCTTTGGCGCTCAACCTGTGCCGTAAAACGCCTATGCCAGCCCGTGACGGGTCTTGGCAATCCACCCTAAGCATGTTGATGCAGCAAAAGGCTGAGGCCATTGAGCGCGCCCGACGTGAGACTTACGGGCGTGGCTCAATTAAAATTAATCCGAGGTAGCGCGTATGAGTCTAACTTACACAGCGCTCAAAAACCGCATCACCGAATACGCAATTGGTCAGACTGATAGTTCTGCAGAGTTTACAGCAGCGCTAGAGGGCTTCATCGACCAAGCAGAACAGCGTCTGAGCCGTGATTTGGTGGTTCCAGCGCTGACGCTGAACACCGACGTTGCGACATCGAACAGCGTGTCTGTGTTCAGCTACCCAAGTAACGCTGTTTACCTGCGTTCTTTGCGGGTGAAAAATGGCGCGCTGTTAACTAAGCGCACGTTGGAAGTCCTGCAATCGCTGGCTATTGGCCAGCCTGTTGGCGTGCCACGTGTTTACGCAGAGTATTCTACAGGACAGTTTATTGTCGCGCCGCCGAGCAATGGCGCGACGGACCTGACCGCGAGCTTTGCACGCCGCATCCCTGCCCTGTCAGTGGACAACAGCACTAACTGGTACTCTGAAAACGTGCCGGATTTGCTGTTGTGCGCCTGTATGGTGAACGCAGAGTCCTTCAATCAGAATGAACCGCGCCAAGCAGCGTGGGAGCAAACCTACAAAGATCGCCTCGCAAGCGCATTGCGCGAAGCTGACGGGTACGAGATCGACCGACACACCGGGGGCAATCCATGAGCGATACCAACACCACAAACCTAGCGCTGACCAAGCCAGCGGTGGGCGGCTCCTCCGGTACTTGGGGGACCAAGATTAACCTGAACCTCGATGTTCTGGATAAAAAGCTGACACAAAAGGTCAGCATTGACCTTGAGGTGGCGCTTGGCGGCGGTTCGGGGCCAATCGCCTTGTCCACCTCACAGCAACAGTTTTCCGTTCTTGAGTTTACTGGCACGCTGAGTGGCGCTGTAGCCGTAGAAACGTCTGCTGGGGCTGCCGGACACTGGGTTGTCCTGGACTCCACTGTTGGCGGTCAAACCGTCACGTTGCGCCCTACTGGTGGCTCTGGCGTGGACCTGACCGCAGGGCAGTACGCGCAGGTATTTTCTGACGGGACAAACATTGTTGAAACGGGGGCTGCAAGCGGCGGGGCAACCATTGCTGACGGCTCTGTAACGACAGCAAAGCTCGCGACTGATGCGGTTGCAACGGTCAAGATTGCGGATAACGCAGTCACAACGGCCAAGATTGCTGATGCGAATGTTACAGCGCTCAAGCTGGCAACAGATTCCGTCACAACATTAAAAATTGTAGACGACGCTGTAACCGGCGCGAAGATCGCGGCAAACACGATTTCTGGCACG
>Ga0208785_1001067_pt1 | contig 12094 bp, 18 predicted proteins | sample DEB08_DNA_2_FD_185499 | JGI IMG/M metagenome (GOLD analysis project Ga0208785, IMG submission 185499) | Aqueous microbial communities from the Delaware River and Bay under freshwater to marine salinity gradient to study organic matter... | ecosystem: Environmental > Aquatic > Marine > Coastal ...
TTTTTCCACATCAGCTTTTATAACAGGGGATAGAATAGAACTTGGAACGCAAGATCTTAGTAACCTTGTATTAATTCAAAACCACAGTTTTCCCGACGCTTTAGTGTACGTTAATGTAGACGACGCGGGCGGTATTCGTCTTTTTGACACGTTTGAACAAGCAGTAAACGGCGACATAAACGACGCTTTACCCCTGGAAAGGGACACAGGTAATCAAAATATACGGGCCAGAACAAGAGACCCCGGGTTTAATTTTATTTCTCAAGTTTACAAGTACGAAATTACAACAAGTAGAGATTCAGTAAATGTAACTGCCTTAGGTAAATCCTTTAGAGAAAATTATTCAAATGGACTAATTAGTGGCCAAGGCAGTCTTTCTTGCTTTTGGGAGTACAAAAATACGTTAGGCGACGATAAGGTAGGTGGTAAAGACGAAGTGCCTAACTACATGGCCAAGCTTCTTCTTAGACTAAAGCAAGGCAGTGTTTTTCGCGGGCGTTTTGTTATTTTTGACGACAAAAGAGGGCATAAAATATTTTACCAGATGCGTTGCGTGGTAACAAACGTTGCTATTCAAGCTGGAACGAGAGACGAAATTATAGAAACTGAAATAAATTTTGTGACAAGCGGCCCAATATCTTTAAAAGTCTCCCAAGACTTTGGTTCGTTGTTGCTTGAAGACTCCAGTAAGCTTTTGGCCGAAGACAGCACCCAAATTCTGGGCGACCCAGAGGCGCCATGAATTTTTCAGCGCTATTAGAATCGTAATAAGGTACTGCGCACTGAGTTAATGGCTGATCTTCGTATTTCTGACCTACCTGCATTAGGCAGTTCAGAGTTACAGGCAGCGGATGTACTGCCCATTGCAGACCTGAGTGCCTCAGAAACCAAAAAGATCACCGCTTCAAATCTGGTCCTGGACGGGATCACTTTACTTGCAGACGGTTCTATACCGGGCGCAAAAGTTAATTTCACCACGGCTGCCGGTTCTATCGGCACTACTGAGTTAGCTGACTCATCTGTCACAGCAGCAAAACTTGCTGACTCCAGTTCCGCTGTGGTGGTGACCGCGCTACCCGCAACAGGCGACTTTATTGGTCAGATTGCAATTGACACCTCAGCATCAGAAATAAAGAGTTACATCTGGGATGGCACGGTGTGGAGCCAAACAAACGGAATACTAAATGTTACAGGAAGTAACTCAGGTCTTGTAAACACAGAAGTAGTCATATCAAACCACACTGCAGCTGTTTCAGCTTCAATTGACGACACAACTGCAGCGGCTCAATTTCTTGCCGGTCCTACAGGTTCAGCCGGGTCTGTAAGCGCAAGAACAATTGTATCCAATGACCTACCGCTGGCAAGCGCTGCCCGTGGAGCGGTTGCTGTAAACGGAAACGGTCTGGCTTTAAACGGGGAAGTAATTTCTATTGACAACACTGTTGTCGCAAACACTGGAACCAAGCAGCTTGTAAATTATGACAGTAAAGGTTTAGTAACAGGCGGCAGTGTAATTACACCAACAGATTTACCTGTAGCAACAGAATCTGCTGTTGGTGTAGTTAGACCAGATACTACGAGCTTGTCTGTGGATTCTCTAGGTGAGATTTCACACGTAAACACAATTGGTGCAGGAAGTGGAATTAAGGTTGAGTTTGATGAGAATGGCCACGTAACAGGTTCTTTACCTTTACAGGAAAGCGACATACCAAACCTAAGCACATCAAAAATTATATCTGGCACATTCGGCGCCTCTTTTATCACAGACAGAACCGTAAGTAGTGAAAAACTATCCGATTACTCCATCGCCTACGTGCAGGAGGTAGTACCTTCCATTGCCACGACAGAAAGCCACATTGGAATGCTGTGGCTTCAAGAATCCACATCTTCGCTCCACATGTGGAACGGTAACTCTTGGTATCCAGTCAGCTTTGGAAGACTAGCTCAGCAAAATTTAAGGTATGCGGGAACAATTGACGCAGGTACTGGGCTTATTGTCGGTGTAACGCCTCTAGGGATTAGCGCCGGGTACTCAATTGGTGACAGCCTAAGCGCCGCAACAGACGAGCTGGCCGGTATCTACTTTATTGTGAACACCTCAGGCGGAGGCCCAGGCAGCAACATTCCGGGAGCCCCAGGAGTGTCTTTTGAAAACGGTGACCTTATTCTTTGTAACGGCTTAGCAGCGGGATGGACTCGCGTTAGAGCATCTTCTGCTGGAATAAGCGGCATCACAGTGTTAAACGATCTATTGGACGTGACAATCACAAATCCAGCTGCCGATTCATTGTTGAAGTTAAACGGACTAAACTCGCAGTGGGAAGCCGTAACAAGCATCGACGCTGGTACGTACTAAAATACACACAGCGCGTTAATGCGCCAGTTTTTCTGACCGGGAGGTTTATCCGATGCCAGTTTCAGTAAAGAACATCCGTTCCTTGGTACAGAACCAAGCGCCAACAGCTGGCACACTCCAACCCGGTCAGATTGCGGTTAATTACCACTCTTCCAGTCCGGCTTTATACATCGAAAACAACTTGGGCGCAGTAGTCCAAGTTGCGGGCAGCGGAAGCAGTAAGACCGGGGTTATGGGCTATTGGGACAGAACAGGCACAACAGTGTCACCTGTCAATGCAGGAGATTCAATCACCACAACAGGCACAATTAACGGAGCAAACTTAGTTCTAACTAATAAAGCTACGTCAGTTTCTACCACATCAGGGGATGCAGCAACAACGCTTGTAACAAAAGATTTTGTAGATAACTCAATTTCCGGTGCATTTGATGGTACTGGTACAGGAAATATCGGCTACTGGAACAGGACAGGCACGAACGTAAGCCCTTTAAACGCTAACGATAAACTTTTATTCGGCAGCACAGTTGCTTACACAGGAGCAGAGAGCATTAACGCGAAAGTGCAACTCCATGGAAATGGGGGCAGTTCCAGTTCGTGGCAGACAACACGCTGGAGCGCAAACACAGGGTCGCCAATCTGCAATATTCAAAAAAGCCGTAGCGCAAATTTAGGTATACGTGGCTTAGTCCAAAGCGGGGACGATTTAGGCGTACTGCAATTTGCAGGAGATGACGGCACAAACTTTATTCCCGCCGCTTCAATAGTCGGCCAAGTTGATGGCACGTCAAACACAAACGACATGCCTGGAAGGCTGGTTTTTAAGACCACGCCTAGCAATTCTTCTGCAAGCATTGAGCGCGTCAGGATTACATCGCAAGGTTACGTGGGAATTGGAACGTCAACTCCAGGCGCGTTCTTAGAGATCGGAGAACTTGGTGGGGGTGTAATTCTCGCATCACCAAACGGGACTAGGTACGAAATTACTGTAGACAATAACGGAAACCTTACAACTGCAGCAGTTTAACCTAGCCGATTGACGCAATTTAATTCCGGGTAGTAAACTGCAAACAAGAAGAGTTCAAAAATGTCAGAGTCTTCAACGGTTTTTATTTGGGCTATCAAGGAACTTGAACGGGATCTAAGCGACGGTTTTGTTTTTACTGCACATTACACAGTAAGAGCAGATAACGGAGTGTACCCCCCAGTAGGTGCTTACGGAAGCGTGGGCTTAGCACGGCCTGCTGTTTTAATCCCCTTTGACCAATTAACTGAAGAGCGGGTAATCAACTGGGTAAAAACAGGTCTAGATGCTGAGGTTCCAGGTCAAGTGGGCATAATAGAGGCCGAGCTACAGGCCAGGCTAGACAAAAAATTGGAGCCGACATGTGGTAAAGGCCTACCTTGGTAGAAGTAGTGACAGACAGTAGAACGTATGAAAACTGGAAACGTGTAAAACAGGCACTAGAGGACGCTGGTAAAACCGACTGCATGTTTTATAAACGAGCGGTGGCAATTTTATCTGGCAAACCAGACCCTTTAAGATAAGAAATAGAAAGCGCCTGAACTGTGATTGAGATCTACGCAGCAGTTTTAGGTGCTTTTATTGGCATTGCTGGGATGTCCGTTTCCGGATTTACCAGACGCACCAGCGAGAGTCGGGAAGCGGTCATTCGCCTTAGTGCAGGGGTTGAATCAATTGCCACCAAACTTGAGGATTTACACCAAGACATGAAAGCGGAAAAAGCTCAGGCTACTGCTGACCGCCGCGAAATTTACGAACGCTTAAACGATTACGGTAACCGAATTACCGTTCTGGAATACAAGAGCCCACAGGGCTAGTATGAGAAAAAGCTCCAAACCCCATGAACTTCGAGGAAATCCTTGGTCACCCTGCTTTTTGGGTCGTCATTGCTGCTGCATCTGAGTTGATTGGAATGAGCAAGCTAAAAGACAACAGCATCATCCAAATTTTATTTACTGCAATACGTAGCCTTAAGCCCGTAAAAAAGGGTTAATGCCACCCGACGGCCGCTGGATCGTTTTGTTTAGCACCCGCTCGCTATGGAGCGAGGTCAACAAGGCTATCCAGCGCCGTAAATTTTACGCAAAGCTGCCCAAAAAACTAGACCAAGCTGAAGAGGACTGGCACGCAACGCAACCTGCTGCAGTACCACCTCCACAGCGCCTTGACGACCTGCACCTTCGCGCACCATGGCATGAGCCCAAACACCCCGGTCCACCTGAATGACCTATTCCGTTACTACCGGAAACTGCCGCATCAGAGTGCTGCGTTGGTGGAGCTTGAAGCCGCAATTTTAAAAGTACAGCCAAAGATTCTTAACCGTGACCAGCCCTGGTACGGGACATGGATTGCAGCTGTAAACGACAAAAGCTACGGCGCCGCAGTAGAGCTTATTAAAAAATTTGAAGGTTGTCATTTAACTTCATATTTGTGCCCTGCCGGAATACCCACGATTGGTTATGGAAACACCCGGTATCCCGAAGGTCAATATGTAAGACTGGGCGAAAAAATTAGCCAACAAAGGGCAGAAGAAATGTTGAACTTAGAAATACAACACACCGCAGACATTCTTGAGGCGGACATACCGTTTTGGAAAAGCATGAGTTCCAACCAAAAATCGGCCTTGATCAGCTTTGCCTTTAACGTTGGGGCGTACTTCTACGGTTTACCAGGGTTTAGAACAATTAGCCGCGTATTAGAAAACCGCGAATGGAGTCAAGTACCCGATGCTTTATTACTTTATCGAAACCCTGGATCGCATTTTGAGGTAGGATTACGCCGCCGTCGCATAGAAGAAGGCCGCGTTTGGTCAACACCGTAATTTTCCCGGCGTTACCATACAAATAGCTGCAAGTCAAATAGGTTGTTGCAGTCTATTGAGCGGTGGTAGTGGACCACCAGATTGACGGGACTGAGCTGGTATCCCGTAAAAAAGCCAAGGTGCGCTTTCGGGAGCATATTTTGCAGCAATGGAACTATTGCTGCGCCTACTGCGCTGAACCGCTGGGCAAGAACGCAACGCTGGACCATGTAGTCCCAAAATGGAAAGGCGGTATAACAGAACAAAGCAATTTAGTAGGCTGCTGTTTCTCCTGCAATAGCCACAAGTCAGGCCACGACTGGCAGGAATGGTACAGGGAACGTGACTACTGGAACGAGGCCCGCGAAGCCCGCATTTCCGAATGGACAGAACAATAAACCACTGTTCATGTAACGCCCGAATCTTGACCATATTCGGGTCTGGTAGACGAATTGCGGTATATGTGTTCTAACTGGTTTACCACTGGATTACTATCGCCTATGGGCATTCCATCAAGAGGGTTATTGGCGATAAAAAGCAACGGACCATCCATTTCTTTAACGGCAAGCATACCAATGCGCGGACTACGCACCAGTACGTGAAGAGCCATGCGCTCGAACCAGTTCAAGAAGGTAACTTTCATAGGTGCAGTGTAGGAAAAACGGCCTCAGCCACGGTTGGAAAGCACTTTTTAAACACTTCTGCGCACTGGAACGCGATCTGCCGGTGCTCTAGCTGTGTATCGTTATCAGCCCGCAACAGGATGTAATGCACCCAAGACCTTAGTGTCCCCTGCATGTAAAGGGTGGTAGGAGTACAGAGTGGCAGGATACGTCTAGCCGTCTCCTTGGCAACGCCCCGTTCCAGTAGGGTGTCATAAAACAAAAAGGCATCAGCAATGATGCGACCAGCACCTGCCTGGTAATCTTCTTGATGTTGTGGGTGTATGTCACTGATACTGTTCTGCCGATTTTTAGTGTCTTGGCGTCTGAAGTAGGGTATCTCAGCTGGTGCGGTCTTGCTGTAGCGGGTGGAATATTCCTGGAACGAAAAGGACCGGTGCCGCAGTATCTGTGCGGCGATGTCCCTTTCAGTATTGATCTGAACGCACATATTGGCCATTTCAAATGGTGACCAATGCTTGTGCTTTACAAGGTATTTAAGAAGCCCTGGTCCGGTTTCCCAGTTGTCTTCATTACTGGGATTACTAACCCGTGCCATGCGCACGATCAGCTTTTCAGCGTCTGGAGTTGCCCAGACCAATTGAACATTGCTCATGAATAAAGCGCAGAGATCAGACGTTGCACCACACTTTTTCTAGTGTGGTAGTGGGTTGTGCAATGAACATGTCCCTGCTCAACGGGGATTTCCACAGAATAAGACACTGCGGAACAAGAGGTGCATCTCCTGACACGTGTCATAGCGATTTCATGAGAAACACGTGTACTAATAACTTTGACCGCGCCTCTGCCTGAGGCACCACAATTAGAGCACTTCACTATAAAGGCCCGCAAGTACCGAGCTTTGCCAGCACATGAAGTTTTCTTAAGGCCCTATGGCACCTTTGCCTTACACGTTCTCTAGATATACCTAAATCTTTTGAGACCTTTATGTAGGTCTGCGGTTCACCGCCACCGAGAGCAAATACACGCTCCACGATGGTACGATCCACGGGGTTTAGGGTCATCAACAACCTTTCAACGGTGTCACTGCAGAATAGGTTGTCAAGTTTTTCCATGGGGTGTTCACCATCAGTAATAAGTTCAAGCAAAGTATGCTCAGAGTCCAGTCCAGTTGCGACTTTATCCAAGCTAAGGCAGTCCTCACTGCGTTCCAGGTACTCGCGCAACCGCTTAGGCGGTGTAGCACAGTACTCCGCGCTTTCTTCTAGGGTGGGCGGCCTACCATGCGACAGCTCAAACTGGGGTGCCCACTGGCGCAACTTTGCCAGTGTTTCCCCGGCATGGGACGGAATACGAATCATCCGGTCGTGGTAGCTCAGATAGCGGCTAATCGACTGCCTGATCCACCAATAGACATATGTGGACAAGGCGTAACCACGCTCTGGATCAAACTTTTTAATGCCGTGAGCAAGTCCAATGTTTCCTTCTTGCACGATGTCAAACATTTCGGTGCGCCTGGAACGTAATGTGTAACGTTTTGCAATGGAGACCACAAGCCTTAGGTTGCAGTTGATGAGCTTTTGATACGCCCGCTTACCTGCCTTTATTTCCCTTTCAGTAGGGTTTTTAGATGTAACCCAAGTTTGTACATGCCGTGCCAGCAAAATTTCCTGCTCTTTACTTAAGAGCGGATACCGAACGATGTCCTTTATGTACTCACTAAAGCCGTCCATCAGTAAGAAACTTCCACAATGCTTGGTACACAACCCATACTTTCTTCGAGGCTACGTGCCACCTGGCAGGCTTTTTCAATAGTCACATAGGAACAAGCGTCCTCTGCTTTATCTGTCAGGCGGATACCGTTGTTTTCAGGGAAGTTTGCATAATAAGCTGCAAGGTACATAACCTGAGTTCCGTGTGTTGTCTTAAGTGCGTAGCGGGGCATAGGCCGATAATTAGTAGACCCAAGAAGAGTAGCACAGTACAAAGCCCCTATTTGAAGTCTTCAGAAGCTTTACGTGACTTAATACGGCCTTCAACACGCTTACGCACCGAAGCACGCCAAACAGCTTCATCTTTAGCAACTGCCTCGTTATAAACCGCAGAAGGGTACTCGCGTTCCAGTGCTTTGTAGACCGCGTTACGAACCCAAGCTGTGGGACGTACGGCGGCTTTTTCAGCTAGGTCAAAGAGCAACTTTGCCCTATGAGGGTCAAGAAGTATTTGCATATATGTCTTATTTCCGTGCCAAATTGCCATCAAGTAGTAGCCCAGTAGATTTTAGTCTAGCATTGTGCTACCAAAGAAGCGCATTATCAACATGCTTACGCCAACCGGTCTGCTGATCTTTACGAGCTTTTGTGCGTTGTTTACGGCAGCCCCGCCTTATTTCCCTAGCACCTTCAAGGAAATTGGCTGCGCGGAGCAAATCTGCAGTGCTGGCACGCGCTATTTCGTACTGCAAGAACTTCATGACTATCTGCCGCCCTGTTTCCGGTGGCATAGGCAGCATCCATCACTTCCGCAAGACTACGGTAACAACCCGTTTCCTGAGGGGTACGGAAGAACCATCCGTTAAGAGTTCGATAGATGCTGACCATGCTGCGCTACTTCCTAGTGAATTTCAGACCAACGCTTTCCTACAGAAGGTTCAGCCAGCGGCGGAATGTCTCCCAACCACTTAGCTTCGGCGCTTTCCATTACTTGTTTTAGCTGGAGCGCCCACTGTTGCGCCTTATCTTCACGAACTAGTAAGAGAATTTCATCGTGGATACAAGCTGCAATTTTTACCTCCTGTTCACCAGCTTCCAGAACCTTTGGCCAGAGGTTGCCTAAGGCGCACTTAAGGATGGCCGCACCAGCGCCTTGGATTGGAGTGTTGCACCTAACCGTAAGGCGGTTCATGTCACCTGGCAGAAAGCGCCGCATATCAGAGCCTGGGATACGAATTTCGGCCCATCGATTACTCGCTGTTTTTGATGCGTCTGCAGCATTCTGGTTTTGCCACTGCTTCACACCTGCATAAGTGTTCAACCATTGGTTACGAATTGTTGCAGCGGCCTCAACCGTCATGGTGACACCAGAGCTAGCAGCGTAATTCCGCAGCCCCTTGGCGCCCGATCCGTACAGCAAACCAAAGTTTGCGCTTTTTGCAATTTGGCGAGTGCAGCCGATTGCCTCAGCGGTAACCGTATGCAGGTCTTCACCAGCCTGGAACGCCTTGGTCATCTTTTCATCCTGCGCCACTGCTGCAGCGAGTCGCAGTTCCATCTGACCAAAATCCGCATCCACAAGCAACCAACCATCAGGAGCCTCAACACACTGCCGAAACTCTGTATCACGCGGAATCTGCTGGTTGTTGGGTTTGATGCAGGACATACGGCCTGACTCCGCTCCAAGCTGGAGGTAGCTGGCACGTACAAAGCCATCCGGGTCCATTTTTTCAAGGATCCCTTCAGCCATTTGACGACGCTTTTCACTTTTCTTCCACGCCAAATAGGTCTGTATGACATGGTGATCCGCAGCGTAATCCTGAAGTGCTGCTTTACTAGCACTAGGCTTACCCGTTTTACTGTCCCTTGGCACTGTCCCCAGAAGTGCTGTGAACTTTTCCAGCAATTGCTTAGGACTACTTAAGTTAAAACCTGCTTCTATCTTGTTCCCAAGACGAACATAACCTGTAGCTTTTGGCCTGAGGTTAAACGCTTTCGGCGCCGTTTCAATCTGTTCAATTTCAGCGTACCACTTCTCGTAGTCTGAGTCTTCGTGCCCCATTTGCGTAACAAGGTCTCGGAGCTTTGAAAGTCTTTGAGTATTTGCTGCTTCTCTTGGCAGCTTATGTTCCGCTGGAAGCGCATTATCAAGTTCCCGTAAAAAGTCTCTACCGAGCGCATCAATGTCGTGCTGGTAATCATTACAAAGCTGCTCAAGATTGGAACGGTTCCAAGGAAGCCCGGTACGCCACATCTGGGCCATAGCGGGAAGTGCTCTGCACTCTAATGTATAAGCTTCGGAAAGCCTTGCATTCTGTAGCGCCGCTGTAAGTGGATAGTCCAGCTGCAGCAACACCTCAACATCTTTAGCGGCGTAGACCAACTGGTCTCGACTTAAGACTGGAACGCTCCAATCAGACCGCTGCTGTTCCTTGTCGAGTTCAATTTTCAGGACACGTTTAGCAACATGCGCCAGTCCGTGCCTGAGGTTAGGCGTTCCATTGTGGTGGAGCTTACTGGCAAGCATTGTGCAGCCGATTCGTCCACGCACATAGATGCCATGTTCTTGGAGCCAGCCAAGGTCAAACACGGCGTTATGGGCTAGCCAGTAACGCTCACCGTTGGTAAAGAACAGACGAAGCTTTTGCCAGCCATCTTCATCTAGTTCAAAGCAATCAATGATGACAATGGTTTTACTGACTTCGCAACCCAGCTGGATTAAACGAAGTTTGCCCACTTCGGGCTGCAGCTGGAGCGTTTCCGTGTCAAAGGCGATAGAAATTGATGTCGAGATCCTATGCAGGTGCTCGACACCGAAAAACAAGTTGTAGTCAGACATGGGTGGTCTTCAAAGAAGTGTGTATTCAGGAAATGGGCCTGTCCATTCGGACTCGTGTTGGCCGTCAGGACTGTACCAGCCGGTGTCATCTATGCGCCATCCAGCTGTGCAACGCTTAAGCGCCTTGTAGTTTTCCCAGACGGGTTCTTCAGGGAAAGGGTTTCCGTAGTCGTGTTCCCAGTCATGCTCACTGATGCCGGTGGGTGTATACCAGCCACCTTCGTCAGCTTCCCAGCCTTCTGCGCTACGCATTTTCCAGAGCTTGTCTTCGTCGGCCATAGCGCGATCAACTTGAGCAGCGTTCGCAGCGTAGTTATCGAACCAGGCCGCAACCCGAAGATTGTAATCTGCGGCTTCACTCTGTGCGTAGCTTGGAACGTGCTTGAGTTTTACGCCTGCAAAGCTGCTGGTATCAAATGGGTGTGTAGACATAATTAAAGAGGAAAAGTTTCGTAAGAGGTTTGCAAGAGGTTTTTGATGATTACCTCTAGCTCTGCAATCCTATCATTGGAGTCAAGGTCGCAGACAATTGGGACTTCAGCTGTAAACCATTTGTAACCACAGGCCGGGCATTTGCGGCCTCTAACCACGCTTGCTTCAAAACGAGGTTTAGTTTGAGTGACCCAGCGGTCACCTTTTTGTGGTGACCGATTGCAGTCTGGGCAATTCATGCAAGAGGATCGTCATAAGGACTGGTTTCAAATTCCAAAATCAAGCGGCATAAGTACCATCTGGCTTTGCGAAGGTCTTCAGCACCATTTTTCTGGCGATACCGCCAGAGGTACTTGATGCAATTGCCGCGCAGATAGCCGATAAACTCATCGAATGTCATTGCGGCTTTGATTGCCTCAATACATTCGACGCCGTTTGCGCTTTGGTAGTGCGCGGGAAAGTTGACAGAATCAGCCATCATGAGTCCTCCTTTGTAATGGGAGCTTCAGAAATCAGCCTCAGCAGCAGGTCGCGTTGACGAAGGCGGGCGTCGGCAGCGGCGTAGGCGTTGGCAGCGGCGTAGGCAGCGGCGTAGGCGTAGGCGGCGGTGTAGGCGGCGGCGGCGGCGGCGGTGTAGGCGGCGGCGGCGGCGGCGGCGGCGCGGGCGGTGGCGGCGTCGGCGGCGGCGGAACAGGCAGCAGCCTTGGGCCACTCCTTGCCTTCTGCCAACAAATCTATCCCGTTGATGACTGGGTCAATACAGGCTTGAATGTCATCAGGAACAGGCTGCAGCGCTCGCAGCTCTTCGGCGAGGAACTTCCAGCCGACGCGGCTCAGGTCTTTGCCGTCAGAGCCGATAGCCTGAGGAATCGCAGCAAAGAACAGAATCGCTTCATTAGAACGAAGCCCCTCAAAGATCGATTCAGCGATCCGGGTGACCATAAACGGGATGCCATATTGGTTCTCGATAAATTCAGGGTCGTCGTGGCCGTTGGCGAGACAACCAATGAAACAGGTCTCGTAGCTACCTTGCGCAACACGATCAGCGCTGACATGAGCTGTTACTTCGGATTTAAGCCGTTCAAAGTTTCTAGTAAGCATCAGTTGTCCTCCTTAACCCAAAGACAGCCGAGGCAGACCGTCATCATAAATCTTACGAAACGATTGGGAACTTGACCCTTTGCTGGGAAATAAATCATCCCTTGGCTATCGGGTCTGTTTCCAAACAAATAGCACTTCCAGTCAGAAGGTTCTGGTTGATTGAAAATTGGGTAGGTTTTTAATCCCTTTGGCTCATTCATGAGTCCTCC
>Ga0208785_1001077_pt1 | contig 12052 bp, 8 predicted proteins | sample DEB08_DNA_2_FD_185499 | JGI IMG/M metagenome (GOLD analysis project Ga0208785, IMG submission 185499) | Aqueous microbial communities from the Delaware River and Bay under freshwater to marine salinity gradient to study organic matter... | ecosystem: Environmental > Aquatic > Marine > Coastal ...
ACCACCGCGGCGTTGAGTTCTTCTTTGATCCGAAGGATCAACGGACCAAACGCTTCGGTTTCGCGCTGGGCAACCCCACCGGTTGGTTCGTCCAGCAGCAACACGCGAGCGTTGACCGCGAGCAGGCTGCCGAGCTCAACGATGCGACGAGTACCGGTGGACAGGCGACCGGTTGGCACGTCGGCATAACGACCCAACCCGAGATAGTCGATGATCTCCGCGGCCTCCGCTACCTTGCTGCGTTCCCGACTCGGCGACGGTGGCACCCCCAGCATCGACGCAACCAGTGGCGAACGGCTCCGGGCCTCAAGCGCGACCTGAAGGCATTCCTGCACGCTCAGATCCGGGTACAACCGGGCAGCTTGGAAACCACGTCCGAGCCCAACTCGGTGACGCTGGGCTGCCGATAGTGACGACACGTCGTTGCCGAGCAGTTCGACACGCCCATCGGACGGAACAAACCCACTGATGGCGTTGAGCAGGGTTGATTTTCCGGAACCGTTGGTTCCGATCAGCCCCAGCATCTCGCCGTGGTGCACGGTCAGGTCCACGTTGTCAACCGCGACGTTGCCGCCGAAACGAACCGTGATCCCCGAAACGCGCAGCGCGAGAAGGCTTTCGTCGATCTTGCGGGTGCTTGGACGCACCGGAACCGCAGGGATCTTGCGCTCCGAGGTGGGCACCGGTTCAAGGTCAGGGTAGCGAGACGCCGCGAAACCAACCAGCCGTTCCCGAACCGCGTACACGACCTGCAACAGACCACCCGGGAAGTACATCAACAACACCAGAAGGCCAATGTTGGAGGTGAACAGCTGCTGGAGATCAAGCAACGATTCGGGGGTGAACTCGGGAATCCCCCGAACCCACAAGGCTCCAAGAATCGGGCCCGCCACCGACCCCAGTCCACCGATGATGGCAATGACCACAACCTGAATCGATTCGCCTGCGGCGAACGTCATCGACGGTTGCAGGCTCGGGATGACCGTCACCAGCAGCCCACCGGCGAACGCCGCCATGCCACCGGCAACGCCGAACGCGGCCAGCTTGGCCCGAGCCGGCGACACGGTCGAGGCGGCCGCCATATCCTCGTTGTCCCTCACCGCTATCAGGGTCCGCCCGATCCCCGACGCTCGCAGCTTCGCGGTGATCCACGCCGCCAGCATCAAGGCACCGAGGCACAAGAAGTACAGGCTGCGTCGACTGTCACCAAAGTCGAATGATCCGACCTTGGGAGCCGAGGCGGGCCGAGGCGAGCTGGTTCCACCGGTGAAAAAGTCTTGATTCAACAGCCAACGGGCCGATGCCACCGCGAACGCCAACGTGGCGACCGTCAAAAACAAGCCTCGAACCCGCAGCGCCGGCAGACCGATCAGCATCGCGAAAAGCACCCCGACCAGAGTGCCGACGGCAAGACCGGCACCCCACGGAAGCTGCACCGAAACATCAAACAGGTCGAACGGGATCGGAATGTCGTGCCCTTTGGTGATGGCGATGGTGGTGAGCCCACCTACCCCCACGAACGCAAACTGCCCGAGCGAGAGCTGCCCCGACCATCCGGTCAGGATCGTCAGCGAAAGCGCCACCATCGCCCACAGCAAGATGACGGTCCAGGTGAAGATCCCGGAGTTGCTGGTGACCACCAGTGGGAGCAGTGCGAGGCCCCCGAACAGCAAGGTGAAGCCCATGTGGTTGAGATGGGTCACCCACCAGACCGAGCGAAGCTTCTCGGGGATCGGTGAAGATTTGGGCGATAGCGACCATCCCGTGTCGTCGCGTTCGCCCCGGGCGAGCCACAACACCACCACCAGCACGGCGAGGAACATCATCAGGTCGACGATCGTCTGGTTCGTCGATGAGACGTTGTCTCTCACGATTTTTTCGACCAGTCCAACACCCAGACCGGCGGCCAGCGTCAACGGCAACGAACGCATCCGAGCCAGCAACGACACGACCAACACCCGCAACAGCAGCACTTCGGCTAACGCCTGACCACTGTCGTCAACCAGTCCGGCCTGCACGTTTTGAAGCGGAGCGATCAAGATGGCGGTGGAACCCGCGAACGCACCGCTGATCGTCCAAACAATGGTGGAAACCCGCCGAGGTGAAGTTCCGTACACGCGGGCCGTATCCGGGTTTGATGCTGAAGCACGAACCGCGAGACCGAACCGGGATCGGGTAAGGAACAGGCCCAAGGCCGCCACCAGCAGTGGAACCACCGCGATGACGATCAGTTCCCGGGCCTGTAAGCGCAAGCTGTCCGTCGGTTCCCAGGTCGCCCGAAACGCGGTAGGCACGACCCCGCTGGCGTTGATGTCGGGGATCCAGGCCACCCGGGCGACCAGCAAGATCTGTCCCACTCCGATCGTGGCAATAAGCAACACCAGTCGGGGTGAGGCGAACAACCGTCGAACCACAACCATCTCGATCACCATGCCGATCACCGAACAGGCGATGATCGACAGTGCGAAGGCCGGCCACCACGGCACCCCGTAGTTGTTGATGAGCAACACGAACACGGCAAGGCCGAAAGCACCCAATTCGGCGTGGGCAAAGTTCAAAACGCCGGTCGACCGATAGATCAGCACGAAGCCTGCCGCGAACGCGGCGTAGGTGAGACCCGTGATAAGCCCCAGCACCGTTGCTTGAAGCGTGAACTCGACACCAAGAATCGCGGCGAGCATCCCCATCACCCCTCCCCTCCACCGAGGAACACCGCTCGAACCAGGTCACCTCGTTCGAGCAATTCGGCAGCTGGCCCTTCAAACCGGACCTGACCTTTTTCCATGAACACGGCCCGATCCGCGAACGCCAGCGCCACGTTGAGCGACTGTTCCACGATCACCATGGCCTGCCCTTCCGCTTTGAGCTCTTCGATCACCTCGAGGAGTTGCTGCACCACCACCGGAGCGAGACCCAGGCTCAACTCGTCGATCAGCAGGATTTCTGGTTCCTGCGCGAGCGCCATAGCCAGCGCCAGCATCTGCTGCTGCCCACCGGAGAGGTCATCGGCTCGTTCTCCCAGCCGTTCAGCCAACGCCGGGAACCGCGACACCGCAGACTCGACCCGTCGTTCGATCTCGTCGGGGTCCAGCTTGGAAGCCAGCAGCGACGCTCGAAGGTTGTCGGCGATGGTTAGCCCGTGGAAGGTACCGGCTCCACCGCGGAGCTGCACGATCCCCACCCGGAACCGGGTTTCGGCTTCGGCATAGGTGATCGTTCGACCGTTGAGCCGCACCACACCCCGATCGGGGATCCCAAGACCCGAGATCGCTCGCAGCAGGGTCGACTTGCCAGCACCGTTGGTTCCAAGCAAGGCCACGACTTCGCCTTGACCGACTTCGAAGCCCACGTTGAACAGCACCTGCACCGGTCCGTAGCTGAAGTCAAGGTTGTTGACTTGAAGGACCGGCACCGTTTCGGGACTTTCGAGGATCTTGGCCGTCTCCTTTTGTTCTTCAAGAAGCTCTTCGACCGCCATCGAGATGTCCCGCCGGATGAAGCGACTCCCCTGGCGGATGAGCCACCCTCCGATCAGCGCGGCCGGTGGTGCGATAACCAGCATGGCGGTTCGTTCGCTGTAGGCATCGCTGATCTGGCCGGTGACTAGACCACCAAGGAAACCACCCATCAGGAACACAAAAACGGGGAGCAGGGCAAAGGCTTGCGAACGGATGCGATACGGAGAAACCGCGGCGATGATGGTCGGAGCCGCAACGAAACTGGCCGAGATGGTGGCCTGAGCGAGCGCCATCATCACGATCAGCAAGCCCAGCGTTTTGATCGGTAGGGCAACGAGGAACAGCAGGCCGGCTGCCATGACCATGGCCCCTGCCGTGCGAACCATCTGCTCTGGGTCTTTGCGGAAGGTTCGATCAAACAGGCGACCGGCGATGGGGATTGCTATCAGCGACGCAACCCACATGGATGCTTCGATGATGCCCCGTTCCAGAGCATCCATCCCGTACCGGTCTTCAAGGAGCAGGTTGAACTGGATAGGGACGGCAATGAGAGCAAAGCCCAACACCCCGACCCCGGTGGCGAGATAGTAGAAGGTCCGGATCTTGCGGAGGCGGGCCAGCGCGGTGCTCATCGACGGTTCGAGTTCGGCCACTTCGAGCGGCCCCGAGTCGAGCACCGCTGACTGATCGAATTGACCGCGTGGTGGGTTCGGCATGCGTGACGCCGCCAATCCAATGATCACCGGTGGGACGGCGATGACAAAGAACGCCCAACGCCAGCCCTCGACTCCCCCGGCGATGACCGCGACCGAACCGACAAGCAACGGGCCGATGAGTTGGCCGAGCGGACGACTCATGCTCTCCAAGGCATACACCCGGCTCCGGGCCTGAATGGGATAGGTGTCGGCCAGCAGTGAGTTCGAGACGGGAATCCGGTAGGCCTGACCGAACCCACTGGCTGCGTTAGTCCAGAACAACTGGAAGGCGTTGACCACCATGCCCGAGAAGAACGTCGTGATGGCCCATGCCACCGACATGAACGGGATGATCGCCACCCGGTTGACTCGGTCCGCCAAAGCCGCCATCGGCACTGCACCGAGTACCAGGGTCACGCCACCGAAACCCAAGACCCCGAGCAGGACCGTGTCAGAAACGCCTAAGGATTCTTGGATGTCCGGGGCAAGAACCCGAATCGCTCGCGGAAACTCATCGACTACCCCGAGGAGAAACAGAAGGATAAGCGTGCTCCTTCCTCCGACGTTCATTGCGTCGCGAAGCGACATCGCTTCATCGCCAACCCCAGGTAGGAGATCGTCAGGGAGGAGGACCTGCTGCTCTCGTTGAGACTGCTCTTCTTGACGGCGCGCTTCTTCGTCAAGCACCGACGCTGCTAACGACGCCGCATCAACTCTCGGTGTGTGCACTTCAGACTCAGCCATCGTCCCCCCGAACACTGATCGGTAACCCGTTGCTTTCCAGCGCCGCCATCATTGCCGAGCGAAAAGATTTTCACCAGTTCATTTCGTGACTTGTGGCACACCTAGCAAACCGGCAAGACTCTCGGAGTCGGCCATTCCGGTCGAAGATCAACCTTGGGGGAGAGACCATGTTCCGTACTGACCTACGCCGCCAACGGCGCTGGGTACTGCTCCTAGCGGTGCTCGCCATGATTGCCAGCGCCTGCGGTGGAGAAGTGACCGACGACGCCGGTGACAGCAACGGTGATGACACACCAGCTACCACCGTCACGAGCGCACCCGACGATGGGGCCAGCGACGACGGGAATAGCGACGGCGGCACGACCGGAAACACCTACGAAGACCCGCGCGGTGGGATCTTCGCCGACTTTCAGGCCAGCTTCGACCGCGGTGATCATCCGTTCCAGCAACTCGATCAGTACTGCGTGAGCCACGAAGCAGCAAGCGACCGTGTCGCCACCGATCCCGGGATCGAAGCGGACAGCATCAAGATCGTTCACATTCGTTCAAGGCTCGAAGATGCCATTGACATTGGCTTCGGTATCCCCGTCGGTGACCCTGCGGACATGTTCGAAGTGTTCGTTGACTACGTCAACACCCAGTGTGGCGGCGTGCGCGGGCGAATGATCGACCTGCACATGATCGAGGTTCCACTGTTTGGCCCAACCGTTGAGACCGATCGCAACGCGGCTTGTGTGGAAGCGATCGAAGACGAAAACGCCGTGATCATCGTGAACAGCAGTGGCTTCCAGGGTTCTGCGACGCTCTGCATCACCGAAGAGCACGACACCTTGTTCATTTCTACTCAAGGCCAGACCGATGAGTTCATGGAGCGCTCGAACAACAATCTGTTCACCATGTCACTCACCTTCGATGAGGCGCTGCGTCTCTCCGCTGAACATCTCCTTACGACCGGTGCGGTCAAGGCAGGAGATTCGTTTGGTGTTGCAGCCATGGACACCCCTGGTCAACCCGAAGCCGTGCAGAGCGGCCTTGTCGATCCGCTTGAAGCGGCCGGAGTCAACGTGGTCTTCGACGTGCTGACCTGCAACGGCAGCACCATCTGTACCGAAGGAGTTACCGAGTCGGTTTCCAACATGCGCGACGCCGGCATCACCCACTTCTTCAACGTGATGGGGATCCTGACCGCCCCGGGTTACATCGACGAGATGGTGAACCAAGGGTTCAAGCCGGGTGATGTGAGCTTCCACGCGTCGGACTTCAACAGTCAGGCCAGCGAACTCGTTTCGGGCCAGATCACCGCGAACTCGGATTCGGGAGCGCTCTACGCCGGAGCCGAAATCCTCGATTTCCGTGGGACCGGCGATTACCGGTCCGAGGGGTACGCTCCGTCTCCGCTGCAGGAGCTCTGCACCGGCGTCTACAACGCCAACAACACCATCGGAGCAACCCACGTCTGGCAAGACCAGGGTGGTGATTCGGCGTACGGTATGGCCACTTCGGTTTGCTCGATCATGCGGATCGCACTTCGTTCGCTCTACGACGCCGGAGACAACCCGACCCGGGCCGATGTGAAAGCGGCTATGAACAACCTTGGTCCGGTTGACATGTCGTCGCAGACCCCCGCGTCGATCCGTGAAGGCAAAGGTCAGACGCCGGACGTCTACCAGATCCTCAACTTCGACTTCCCCTGCGAGCAGACCTACCCCTATGTCATGAACAGCGGCAAAGCGGTCTGCATCACCGGAACCGGCAATTTCACCTTGATCGACCGATAGATCGAGGCAATCACCTACGGGTTCTTAACACCCTGAATCGGCCCGTCCGGTTGCTCCCTTGGGGGCGGCGGGCGGGCCGTTTCGCGGATCGGCCGCATCGTCGCCGGAAACGGTCCTAGAACGACGAAATCCCAGCCCGTCGAGACGGAGCTGGGATTTCACGGGGTGGAGGTGAGGGGAGTTGAACCCCTGGCCTCCTCGATGCGACCGAGGCGCTCTACCAACTGAGCTACACCCCCGTAGGCCGATCATGGTAGCGGACCCACCCCAAGACGCACCTACCAAGATGGCCCGAGGCTTCGCCGTGATACCGGATCAGCTACCGACGTTTTGACGGCGACGAGAGGCCAACGGCGTCACGCCATCCGGATACAGCATCTGTACCTTGATCTCGCGCTCGGCGGCCAGGTTCCGCCGCTGAACAATGGCGTACAGGTAGGCGCCAAGCGCAGCATCAACCAGCAGGTGAAGCAGGACGGCGTACAGGCCGAAGGCCATAGCCCCGAGGAGGGTCACCACCGCCAACACCCCCAACACGATCACAATCTGACGACGGCGGGTCGCCGCGTCCGCAGCGGTACGAGGGCAGAGTTCAAAGGCAAACGAACCGTTGGTTCGCAGGGCCGGCCGGTACGAACCGCTCAACCGATCCAGGTTGCGGGAGAAATCCTCAATCCCGTCGCTGCGACTCAGCGACGGACGAGAGTCGCACCACCAATAAGCCAAATAGGCACCCCAACCAAGCACCAGAACACCCAGTACGACTCCGGTAGGCATGAAGCCACCCCCTCAGGCGGAAAAACAACCCGGGCCGAGTCCCGGGTGGTGTTCAGACCAGATGGCCTGAACACGAAGTATCTGTAATGCGAACTGCGAGGAACTGTAATACAAGTGAAACAATACAACAACCGGAGCCCGCTCAAGTTTCGTAGCGCTACGTCCACCTCTCGACGGGTTTCTTAGCCTGAGGCTGGACCGAGGATTTCACCGCTACCCGCGCCGGTAGTCTCCCGACTTCCCACCGGTCTTTTCCCAGAGCGCGATTTCGCCGATCACCATCGAACGGTCGATGGCTTTGCACATGTCGTAGATCGTCAACGCCGCCACCGTGCAGGCGGTCAACGCCTCCATCTCGACTCCTGTTCGGTCGACGGTTTCCACCGCTGCTTCGATCTCCACTGCATCGGAGGTCACCACGAAGTCCACGGTCACACCACCGATCATCAAGGGATGGCACAACGGGACCAGCTCCGAGGTTCGCTTGGCGGCTTGGATCCCAGCCACACGCGCCACCGCCAGCACATCGCCCTTCGGCAATGCCCCATCCCCCACCGCAACCGCCGTGGCCGGATCCATCACCACTCGACCCCGGGCCACCGCCCGACGGTGGCTCGGTTCCTTGGGGGTCACGTCAACCATGCGTGCCCGCCCGTTTTCGTCAAGATGGGTCAACCGGCGTTCGGACATAGCAACAGTGTAGGGAGTTGTCCCGGAACGGCCGTTAGCCGCCGATTTCTGACATTGACCGCCGAGGCCGGATGAAATGCACCTGATCAATCTGGTGACCTGCCCATTTGGCGGCAACGGTGCGCTCCAACGCTTCGGCAACAACATCATCGGAAGACCCGTCGCGAAGCAACGCTCGAACGTCGGTTTCCTCAGTGGCAAACAAGCAGGATCGGAATTGGCCATCGGCGGTGATCCGTACCCGGTCGCAGGACTCGCAGAACGATTCGCTGACGGTCGCCACCACCCCGACCTCGCCTCCGCCGTCTCGGTACCGCCAGCGAGTCGCCGGCGCCGACGACCGCTCGATCGGTTCAAGGTCGTAAGCCTCTTCAAGGGTGGCAACGATTTCTTGCTGGGACAGTACCAACGAACGGTCCCAGCGTTCGTCGGCATCAAGCGGCATGAACTCAATAAAGCGAACCACCACCCCCATCCGGCGGCCCCACTCTGCGAAGTCCAGCACCTCGTCGTCGTTGATGCCTTTCATCACCACCACGTTGACCTTGACCGGATCAAACCCAGCCGCCAACGCCGATTCGACACCGTCGAGCACCCGGGGCAGGTCATCACGCCGGGTCAACTCAGTGAACCGGTCGGCCCGCAACGAATCCAACGAGATGTTGACCCGTTGAAGTCCCGCCGCCCGCAGTTCTTCGGCGAGGAGCGGCAACGAAACACCGTTGGTGGTCATCGCCAGATCAACCCCCAGCGAAGCTAACTGTTCGACCAGTAACGGCAGTCGAGCCCGCACTAGCGGTTCACCACCGGTCAACCGGATCGACGACACGCCATAGCGTTCGACCATAATGCGCGCCACCCGAGTGATTTCCTCGAAGGTCAGCAGGTCGGCACGGTCCCGCCACTGCATCCCCTCTTCGGGCATGCAGTACTGGCAACGAAAATTGCAGCGGTCGGTCACCGAAATCCGAAGATCTCTGTGCACTCTCCCAAACCCGTCGACCAGTTCCGCAACCATCCGTGCAGGCTAGCGGAGCGGCAGAATCTGTACCTCGTCGCCCGGTTCAATCATTTGACCGTCCGGCGAGAACGCCAACGCGTTGGCCCGAGCCATGGCCGTCAACTGGTGCGAACCTTGGCCTCCCGCCCGTCGAACATGCCAGATGCCGTGGTCATCGACCTGGCCTTCAACCCGAAGCAGATGGGTTTTGCCGTCGGAGCCGTGACCCAACGAATCCTCACTGCGGGCCCACAGCAACGGCAGTTCGGTGCGGTCCGAACCCGCCATCCACTCGATGGCGGTTCTGGCCAACAACTCGAAGGACACCATTGACGACACGGGGTTTCCTGGCAACCCGAACACCGGAGTGTCACCAATCATGCCGAACGCGAACGGCTTGGCGGGTTTGATCGCGATCTGCATCCACCGCATGTCGCCGATTTCGTCCAGCACCACCTTCACATAGTCAAACGCCCCCATCGACACACCACCCGAGGACAAGATCACGTCGCAGCGGTCGACCGCCTCGGCAAACACGGTTCGCAGCACCGCAGGGTCATCGGCGGCGATCCCTAAGTCGACCGGTTCCCAACCGGCCGCGGCAACCAGCGCCAACAAGGTGTGCCGGTTAGCGTCCCGGATCTCCCCCGGTGCCAACGGTCGTTGCGCATCAACCAACTCGTCACCGGTCGACACAACCCCGACTCGCGGGCATCGCAGGATCGAAACGGCAGCCACTCCGACACTGGCCAGCACGCCAAGATGACCGGCGGTGAGCACCGTCCCCGGCGCAAACAGCTCATCGCCGACCTGCACGTCTTCCCCGGCGAAGCGAACGTGGTTTCCTGGCCGAACCGCAATTTCCACGTCGACGGTCAAACGGTCAGCATCGAAACGGGTTCGTTCGACCATCACCACCGCGTCGGCTCCAGTCGGCATTGGCGCTCCGGTCATGATCCGGGCGGCCTGCCCTGGTCCGATCACCCCTTCGAACGGGTCCCCGGCTGCGATCGTGGCAACCACCTCGAGCGTGACCGGCGCGTCTGCGGTGTCCAGCGAACGAACAGCAAACCCGTCCATTGCCGTGTTTGCGAACGGTGGGACCTGCTCGGTCGCGATCACCGGATCGGCGAGCACCCGACCGTACGCATCGGCGAGCGGAACGAGCGTCGAACCGAGGCGAGCAACCCGATCCAGCACATGACGGCGGGCTTCTTCAAGCGAAATCACGGCTTCAGCGTGCCAGACTCGACCACCGGCGCAAACCCAGGAACGACGATCAGTTCCGAACCGTGACGTTGTCCAACAGTTGCGCAATGTTGGAACGGTGACGCACCACCACCACCACGGAGATGATTGCGCTCACCAACACTTCGGAACCGCTATGACCTGCCCACCAGATCAACAGCGGGTAGATCGCGGCGATCGTCAACGAACCAAGCGCGGCGACCCGAGTGGTGCGCACCACCACCACAAACACCAGACCAGTCAGGATCCCGATCACGGGAGCCAACACCAGCCCTCCACCACCGGCCGTCGCAACCCCTTTCCCACCTCGGAAACGGCGGGTGATCGGCCAGACATGGCCAGCCACCGCGGCCATCCAGACCAGATGCGCTTCGGGGCGCCCCACCGCCAAAAGAACCACCAGAACCGGCACCAGCCCTTTCAGGGCATCAACCACACCAACAATCACGCCAGCTTTGCGACCGGACAGTCGGTAGACGTTTGACGCCCCCGGGTTCTTTGATCCGGCTCGTGTGGGGTCGGTTCCGGTTCGACGACCGATCAACACTGCGGTCGGAAAGGTACCGATGCAGTACGCGGACACAATGCAGAAGGCCAGCAGCACACCGACACTGTAGGGTGCCCGACCCTCACCAAGCCGTTATCCTCAGCAATGTGCCGACCTACGACTACCGGTGTGAACGAACCGGCGAAATGTTTGAACTGCGGCAGTCGTTCTCTGACGCTGCGATCACCGTCTGCCCGTTGACCCACGGCGGCGAGGCAGATGCCTGCGGTGCCGAAGTCAAAAAGGTGTTTTCCAAGGTGGGGATCTCGTTCAAGGGACAAGGTTTTTACAAAAACGACCACGGTGCCAACGCTGGAAGTTCCAAGACTGGATCCGGTGGGAGCACCAGCAGTTCTGCCAGCACTGACAGTTCCAGCAGTTCGAGTTCATCCAGCAGTTCAACTACATCAGGCAGTTCAAGTACATCCAGCAGCACCAGTAGCTCTGGTAGTGCCTCGTCTGAGTAAGTCCTAACCGGACTGAGCACCAGCTTCCCCTGAGCCCCGTTTCCGTCGCGCCCCGGCGGGAACTCGACCTCATGGAGTTGACCCGTGCCACCCTCGTCTCTACCTCGACCCCCGGTTTCCGCGACCCAGAGTTACGCCACGTTGGCCGGGAGCGTTCGCCATTTCTGGCGACGTTTTCAAATCAGCCGAATCCTCGCCGGGCTGCTGCTCGCAGTGGTCGTCTTGGCCACGCTGCGGTCAAACCAGCACAAATCCGATCAGGTCCAAGCCCAATGGGGTCAGGCCCAAGCGGTGTGGATCACGACCAAAGCCATCGCGGCCGGTTCGGTGATCACCACCGACGCGTTGGAACAAACCGACGCCCCGGTCCGGTTCGTGCCCGATGGTTACGCCGTCAACGACCCGACCGGACACCGGGTCCGCACCAACCTGCACCGCGGTGAGATCGTGATCAGTAGCCGCATCGCCTCCGACCGGCTTTCCGGGACAACCGCCCGCACCCCGATCGGTTGGACGACCATCGCCCTTGATCACACCAGCGAACTCTTTTCGGTTGGTGACCGGGTCGATCTTCACCACCTTGTCGATGGTTCGCTGCTCGCTACCAACGCGGTCGTGGTCGACGTCGGCGAATCGGATCTGGCTGTC
>Ga0208785_1001080_pt1 | contig 12046 bp, 12 predicted proteins | sample DEB08_DNA_2_FD_185499 | JGI IMG/M metagenome (GOLD analysis project Ga0208785, IMG submission 185499) | Aqueous microbial communities from the Delaware River and Bay under freshwater to marine salinity gradient to study organic matter... | ecosystem: Environmental > Aquatic > Marine > Coastal ...
TGCGGTATATGAAACTGTTCCTGATCCAGTTAAAGATTCATCAAAGAGATTATTCTTTGACATTACATTTGTACTATCAAAAATAGTAAATGGATTAGAAACTCTTAATCGTCCAAATGCATCATATGCAGGACTACCATTACCTGGACCAATTACCACTTCGTTTCCTTGAAAACAACCATTAGCGGCTCCTGGACTACCATATATAAATGAACTAAACAATTGCTGCTCCAATCTTAAATCGTGTTGATAAGATGTATTTAATTGATTTTTAATTGAATTTAAAGCATCAATTATTTGTCTTTGATTAGATACATCATAATCTAATCTAGGTTCTGGTATGTATGCATCTATTCTAGCCATTATCTTTTTCCATCTGGTTGAATATCAATTCTAAAAGTTCCATATTTCCAAGTTTCATTAATTGCATCATTTTCAATTTTAATATTTAATAATCTTGCTCTTGCTCTTGTATCAATTTTAGTGGTTGTATCGTTAATTGTAAAAGGTCCTAAACTTGAACTTGCTTCTGTTTGAGAAGGGTAATCTCTTAAATTTAAAGTAATTTTAGCATTACCTGCTAAAGTTTCAAAATCAGGAATAAATCTTCTAACCTTTATAAAATTCTCTGCATCTCCTGCATCATGTAATGAAAAATCTCCAGATTGGATGTAAGCACTAACTACGATATTTGTATAAGAAGGAATATCGGTTGGTCCATAGCTATATAAATATCTTTCATCAATCCCTTCTTCATGTTGCCATAATTTTGTAGATCCATACATCACAGCAGTTGTAATAAATACATTTGTAGGGTCATTAAAATAAATCACATTAGGAACTAATATAACACCTGATAATAAATCATCTGTGTTAATATATTCTGTAGCTCTAGGTTTATCAAAAATACCTTGATCTGTCCAAGATGTTCTAGCTAAAGTTCCTGTGTACCAAATATTTTCTAAATAATTATAGGTTACAATTCGATCTACTATATTTGTACCTTCTGAAACAGTGCCTCCTTTAAGAATACTTACACTTGCTTTAGGATAAAACCAACTAATCTCACTAAACCCTGAATTATGACCTGCATATACAAAATCACCAGAAACTTTAGAAATACCTAAGTTAGGACCATTTCCATAAAAGGCTAAGGCATCAAAATTAAAAACAAAATCTTCAACTAAACAAAGAACTTTTTTAACCGTACCATCAAAAACATAAAAAGATTTATCTGAACCCATCCAATAAACAGCTCCATTAGCATAAATAGCTGCATGTTGACCCATACAACCACAATCAGTTCCTACTTGTTTAATTGAAAAAGTATAAGGAGGACCAATAAATTGCATAATGTAAGCCGCTGAATCTGTTAAAACTAATATATAATCTTTGGCTTGCACAGCAGCTACAATGGTACTTCCTGAATCAATTCTAAAACTTCCAGCTGTATTAATTTGTGTAGGTTGATAATCATTAAAATTTTCTTGATCTGAAAAACGAATAAACATATTATCTTGACTACTTGGCGTTCCAATAGTTTGTTCAGTTCCAAATAAAATTAAATGACCATCTCGATCTGAAACTAAACTTAATCTTGAAGCGGTTGGAGCATTTGCTAATATAGTAGCTCTTGTTCCTGCCCCTGATCCAGATGCAGGGGTGTCCCATTCATACGTATAATCATCTTTGTTAGTTGCAATTAATTTACCTTGATAAACATCCAAGGACCACTGAGTATTTTGTGTTACTCCTGCGGTATAATTAATTGAACTTGAAGGTAATGCAGCAGGCCCTGCACTTCCTGTTACAACTGCCCCTGTTGGTAAAAAAGCAAAATCAGCAGATCCTTGATTTGTCATTCCGGTTCCACCTTCAGTTTGCGCTGAAGTCCCTTTTGGATAACCTAATTCAATTTTAAAAGTATTAGCTGTTGTATTAACACTTGTTATTCGATATCGTCTGCCATCATCTGTAAAAGTTAAATCTGTTTCTCCTCCAGTAGGTAAAGATGCATTTTTAATTAAAATATAATCAAAATTTTTAGGATCAAATGATCCTGGAGTATAAGTTATGGTTACTTCTGATGATCCCGTAGTAGAAGTAAAATCTCCAGAAAGCGTAAATTTAATGGGTGTAATATCAAAAAGAGTATTTGAGCCTTGTGTTGGTTCGTAAAAAATATAAAGACCAGAATCAGTTGCAAGCGCTGTAAATTTATCATTGCTAATAGGTCTAATCCATTGAGTCATTTCTAAAACCTGACCTAAAATTTGTTGAGGTAAACCACCAAGACCAGCAGACCTGGTTAATTGAAGCCATCCTCCAATTTTTTCTGGTTGACCATAACGAAATCTAACATTATCTCCATCAATCCACTGACCTTCGGTTCCAGAAGGAGTCTCCTGTTTATTGAAACCCGGTCTCATTTTGATCATTTTTAATGCCATAAAATTATTATAATCTATTTATTTTGAATTTAAAGGTTTTTTATAAGTCAAGTTATCATACAATTTACCATAAAACGCATGGTCTCCAATGTGAGCAATTTTATCCATAATGTAAGCGTAACATTTTCCATCTAGTTTAGTCCACAATTTAGAAAATCCAAAATCTTCCCCGTAATATGCTTGCTCATTTTTATCATGATAGAAATCAAAAAAATTATAATAAGGTTCATCTACATTTTTAGTAATTTTTAACTCAGGATAAGCATTAATGAGTTTATAAAATACTTCCTTTTTAATTAATAAAGCGCCAGTAGGAAGATGAGATATTTCCATAACACCATGTTTATCTAATATACTTTTATCATCTTTAACTTTAACTGGATAATCATATCCGGCCGCTTCAAGTTCTTCGACATTTGTTATTTGGTTGTTTTTAATTTTATCCCACATTTTTGCATAATTGATTTGTTTCATTGGATAAGGCATGGAAATAACGTCTCGATCCACTGCCATCATTTGAAAAATAGATTGAACATTAAAATAAATATCCGAATCAATAAATAACAAATGAGTAAAACGATCATCTGTTTTTAAAAATTCTTTAACACAACGATTACGATTTTGTGTTAAAACCGAATCTTGTAATAAACAAAACTGAATAGGGAATTGTTTTTCAATACAAGCAGATTGTAAATTCAAACAAGCTTGCATGTAATGCATTGAAACTTGTGAATGCACAGGAGTGGCTACAAACAAACCATAAGGTTTATTCATAACAACCTATGAATTTAAATAATTTTCACCAGCAGTAATAGCTGCTTCAATACTTGTTTTATCACTTGGTGCAGTTCTAGATTCAGTGTCGTTTGTATAGTAATCTTTTCCAACTTGAATTTTAAGATGACCTACATTTCTATTAACACAATCTCTTTTCTCATCAAGAGTTTCATCTGTCATTTGAGTACCGTCAATTATACCATTAATTAAACTCACAGAATCTCCTGAAGCTTTAAATTTTTGGTTAATTTCTTCTGCAGTTAATATTTTTTCTGACATATTTTTCTCCTTGGTTATTTATAATATATTTTATTTAATTTGACAATAAACTTCTTTTGTTTGATTTTTATTAAGTTTGTTACGTTCTTTATATGATTTGATAATTATATCAGGATCTACCATAACATTTCTTGGATCATTTTCAATATATTTTGACTCATCCCATTTATCTTTCATATGATAATGAAGATTAATATTATGAGAATATCCAAATTGTGTCCATCGAGTGCTACCCCAAATAACAACTCCAACTGTTTTTGTTGAAGCTGAAAAATGATTTAAACAAGAATCTACTGCTATAAAACCTTGTGAATTTTTTAATAATTCATGAATTATAGTCCAATGTTCAGTACATTTAATTGTGTTCATGTATCCGGGTTCATTAGGCAGTGAACAATCAATTATAGTTAAACCTGGATCTGATTGTTTTAATTTATTAATAACTTGCTGTGCTAAAAATTGTGGGTAAATTCTTCCTGGATTTATATTTGTATATTGATTATTTATATTCCAACCTACTGGAGACTGGCCCCCGGTAAATTGAACCAATAAATATTTTCCTATAATATTATTTCTAATTAACCAATCTTTAGCCCTTGATTCTAAATGAGATGTATAAAGTTCAGGTTTCATTTTAGATTCAAAATCTATACCTAAAAGATTACAATATGATTCTATAATGTGTTGTTTTCCAAATTGAAAATTTGATTTATAGGGTTCACAATAAAAAATATTATCAGATTCCATTATTCTAGAATCTTGTAATGGTATACTAGTTGAATCAAAAGCCATTTTAACATCGGGATTATAAGCAAAAATATCTACGTAAGGCGTGTATATTTGAATAGAATTGTTATCTTTTTTTCTTAGTTTTGAAACTAAAGCAGTGAAAGCTGTATTTTTACCAATACCTCCTTCTACAATATAAGTGTTCAATTCTTTCTTCATTTTTAAAAAATGTATATCAGTTTTATTTATTTAATCAAGTTATCTTTTTTTCTAGTTCTTCTACTTTTTTAGATAAGTCTTTTATTGCTTGTACAAGTATTGGAATAAGTTTTCCTTGACCAGCTTCTAATCTGTCTGGGTTTGTTTTTAATACAAGTTGTAGGTTTTCTTCTATGTTATATTTTTGTTGAACTTCATCTAAATCTTGTGCAATAAATCCAACATCTTTTCTACCTTTTCTTGAACCATCTCTCATGTTCCAATCAAACGTAACTGGTTTTAAATCATTAATAAAATCTAATCCTACGTTTAAATCACAGATATTGGTTTTATCTCTTTTATCTGAAATAGCAGTAATGGTTGTAACTTGCGCTCTAAGAGTTGCAACATTAGTATCTCCAAATGTAACTTCATTAGTCGCTGTTCCAGATGATGGTTGTGCTCCTCTACCTAATAACGTTAAATTACTACCTGTTGTAACAGTTGAACCTGCTGAATGACCTATAGCTGTATTAGTAGAACCTGTTGTATTTCCAAGTAAACTATTTACACCAAATGCTGTGTTTTGTGCACCCGTACTATTAGCTAAACTATTTATACCAAATGCTGAACTACCCCCTGCTGTTGTATTACTTCCTAACGCAGATAAACCTACTGCTGTGTTATTAACACCTGTGGTATTATTTTGAAGTGCAAGAACACCTATAGCTGTATTGTTTGAAGCAGTTGTATTATCAAAAAGTGCACATAATCCTACAGCAGTATTAGATAAACCTCTTGTATTCGATTCTAAAGCTGAGTTTCCTAGTGCTGAAAGATTAGTTCCAGTGGTATTACTACATAATGAATTGACACCAACTGCAACGTTATTTGATGCTGTGGTATTATTAAATAAAGCTTGTGTTCCTATTGCTACATTAGAAACACCTGTGGTATTTTCTTTTAAAGAACCATAACCAACTGCTGTATTGCTATCACTTGTGGTATTACCACATAAAGCTTCTCGACCCACTGCTGTGTTAGCAGAACCTGTAGTATTACGTAACATAGCATTTTGACCAACCGCTGTATTATGGTTACCTGTACTACTAGTTCCTAAAACTCCTTGACCTAATCCAGTATTACAATTACCTGTTGTATTGTTATCTAGTACATTATAACCAAGAGATGTGTTTGCTCTTCCTGTAGTATTAGCAGTTAATCCTCTATATCCTACAGCAGTATTTAAATCTCCAGTAGTATTTGCTTGAAGTGTTTGATAACCCACTGCTGTTTGAAAATCTGCTTCAGTTTTAAGTAATGCATTTAAACCTATAGCAACGTTTCTACATGATGTATTAATAGCGCAACGCATTGCTTGATAACCTATAGCTACGTTACCATCTGCAGTTGTGTTACAACACCCTGCTAAATTTCCAAAAAATACGTTATTGGAGCCACTAGTTGTATTATACCCTGCACATAAACCAATGCCTATATTGTTATTCCCTGAATTATTAGCTAAGGCATTAAAACCAATACCTAAAGCAAAATCTCCATTTGAATTAGATAATGCATTGTGTCCAATTGCAACACTTCTTATTCCAGTAGTATTTGCTGATAATGTATTGGCGCCTATTGCTGTATTAAAATCTCCTATTGTGTTAGAACATAGAGAACATAATCCAATTGCAACGTTAGTGCATCCTGCGGTATTTGTAAACAAAGCATTCTTACCTATTCCAACATTATTCGATCCTGTAGTATTATTTTGTAGAGCACTATCTCCAATAGCTACACCATCATTTGCTTTTGTATTCGACAGTAATGCATTCTTACCTAAAGCAGTATTAGATGATCCTGTCGTATTATTACGAAGTGATAGATACCCTACTGCTGTGTTATCAGCACCTGTCGTATTAGCACAAAGTGATAGATACCCTACTGCTGTGTTGTTGGAAGCTGTGTTACTGAGTAAAGAGCTATTACCAATAGCAACATTATTGTTCCCTTCAATATTATTAGCTAAAGCATTTCTACCAACGGCAACATTGCAAACACCTTTAACGTTATCTTGAAGTGCATAATTACCTAATGCAACATTATAAATTCCAGTTGTGTTTGCTATTAATGAAGAACCTCCTACCGCTAAATTTTCTGCCCCTGTTGTATTTGCATTTAAAGCGGCATAACCAATAGCAATAGATTGACTTGATGTGGTTTGATTTTTTAAAGCCGTATATCCAATAGCAACATTTAAGTTTCCTGAAGTTAAATTATAACCTGCACAACATCCAATTCCTATATTTCCATTAGAGTCATTGCTATAAAGCGCTCGATAACCAATACCAATAGCGTCGCTACAATTTGTATTTGAATAAACAGCTTGATAACCAATTCCAACGTTATTAACTCCAGTTGTATTAGCAGCTAAAGCACAAAAACCTACTGCTGTATTAAACGTACCTGTAGTATTAGCAAAAAGTGCATTAGTACCTACTGCGGTGTTGTTGGAAGCTGTGGTGTTGTTGTATAGAGAATGATAACCAATGCCTACGTTATTATTACCTGTCGTACTACAACGAATTGCATATCTACCAATACCTACATTAGCGCTACCTTCAGTATTTGAAAGTAAACTTCCTCTACCAATTCCAATATTACATGAACCAGTTGTTGTACCAACTAGTGAATCATAACCAATAGCAGTGTTTTCAGTTGATTTCGTACTAGCTTTAAGTGATTGATAACCAACTGCTGTATTAGCTGTACCTGTCGTATTAGCACAAAGTGAAAGATAACCTACTGCTGTATTGTTGGAAGCTGTGGTGTTACATCTTAAAGCATTTATACCCAAAGATGTGTTAGTTGTACCTGTCGTATTAGCAAATAAATTACCTCCACCTACTGCTACGTTATTAAATCCTTCCGTATTAGACACTAATGATGCTCTACCAACTGCTACATTTCCAGCACCTGTTGTGTTAGATAAAAGTGCTTGGTTACCTACAGCTACATTAGTACCACCAGTAGTAGAGCCATTTAGTGCTTGGTAACCCAATGCTACGTTATTTGTACCAGTAGGATAATTACCATCTAGTTTGATTGTGCCACCATCTACACTAACATTACCAGCTACAGTTAATCCATCTGTAGTGATTGTTCCTACATTATCAATGTTTCCTGTTCCTGTTATATTGTTTGAGTTTAAATCTAGGTTTCCGCCTAAGGATGGAGAAACATCTGAAACGACTTCTGTAAAGGCTGTATCCACTACATTCGTTCCATCAGAGTAAACCATCTTCTTACCCTTATCCGTTGCAGCCCAAGTCACTCCTGTTCCAGAAGTTGTTTTAACCGTTACGGTAAAGGCACCACTTGTTGCATTTTCAACGACATAAGTTTTTTCTATCCCATCGGGAATAGAAACGGTAATATTACCAGTGATAGTTCCTGTTAATTTAATAACTGCATTTCTTGCATTAGATAATGCAGCATCAGACATTAAAAGTGCTGTATTTCCAGTCCCATTAACTGTTATGGCTTCATATCCTGCAATTGCCTGTTGAACTAAATTTAAATTTGTATTTGTTTTATCACCCCAGGTGTCTTGATTTTCACCTGTGACCATAAGTTCTAATTTTAAATCTGTTGAATAACTAGATGTCATATTTTGATTAATCCTTAATTTTTATAATCTATAATTATTATGCGGCAGTGTCAACCTCCGTCCAAATTGTACTACTTCCACTATTAACTTGTGTATAAGTAGTTGTTGTACCAGTATTTATTGAAATATATGTAGTAGTTGTTCCTACATCAACAATTTCCCAATCAATTGTTTGTACTATTCCTTCTTCAATTAATAAAGGAAGACCTGTTGGAACTACATTTGCTGTTCCTGTAACGGTAACACTTCCTTCTGTCGTTGTTAATAATTGACCGGTAACATCGACATTAGTTTCTGTAAAAATACTAACATCACCTTCAGTAGTTATTAAAGATTGACCGGTTAAAGTTACATTAGCATCTCCAAATTCTTGAGTATTACCTATATTTGAAGTTATTAATTGACCAGTAACACTTACATCTACATCTGTAAATGCAGTTACATCTCCTTCTGTTAACGTTAAAGCTTGACCAGTTAAATCTACTTGACCTGTTCCAGCAACTGTAACATTTCCTTCTGTGATATTTAAATTTTGTCCTGTTAAACTTGTATTTGCATCTGCAGTAATATTGACTTGTCCAAGATCCATGGACATTGGGCTTTCAAAAACAGGAACTGATATACTTCCATCTGCTGAAATTCCTACATCACTTAAAACTAAATTTGCAGATTCACCTGTTAAATCTACTTGACCTGTTCCAGTAATTGCAACATTTCCTAAATTAGAAGATAAAGAAATACCTGTAAGATCAACAACAACATCAGTAAATGCTGTTTCGTTTCCTAATTCTGCTGTTAATGAAATACCTGTAACAGATACATTTGCATCTACTGATACAATTACATTACCTAAATTGGCTGATAAAGATTCACCGGTAACTTCAACCGGAAGAGGTTCACCCCAGGTACCTTGCCCCCAGGTCCCTCTGCCCCATCCGTTAATTAGTGCCATAGGACTAAACTCCTATTAGCCAGAGATTCTTAAAATCGCTGCTGTTGATGTTGGTGCTGGGAATTGAATTGTGAATGTTCCGTCAGTAGCTGTTTTATCTGTTGTAAAATTTAAAACTGCAACCGCTGCATTTGCAACAGTCGCTGAAGTATTATAAATTAAAGCTCCTCTTGCAGTTAATGTTACACCTGTAAATGATAAGTTATCAAAATCTACTCTTGCAACTCCTGCAGTAATTGAAGTACCTGCATTAACTAATGTTCCACCTCCCGCTACGTAATCTCCACTATCTCCAACTTCTGCTGTAGTTGTATATGAAGTTGTAGCAGAATTTAATGTAGCAACAGAACTATATAATGCTAATTTAAAAACATCTCCTCCAGAAGCTTTAAAATTATGCTCACCTTCTAAAAGTTCTTTTTTAAAAGAATTTGCAATCGCTTGTGTTATAGCCATAGTTTATCTCCTTATTTACCTCCGACTCGAGGAACACCTGATTGATATTCATCTCGTCTTCTTCTTCCCATTTGTTCTACAGAGAAGCCTTCTAACACTTGTTTATACTTTCCTTCATATAATTGCAAGAGATCATTTGGCCCCTTTAAAAATGAAAATGCTTCTACTAAGCAAGCATACAAAAGTCCATTGGGAAAATACAAACTTAAGTATGTAGTAGTATTACTACTAGATAAACCTTCATCTTTCAAGATATAATTTAACTGAATTTCATAGGTAGAATCAGGAGTAGGAGCAAAAACAATAGTATCTTTATCCCACATACTGTAATATTTAGGTTCTCCAGTAGCTCCAGTCGAGTTATATTCTGACATATAACTTGTATCTCTATATTCTAAAAAATTTCTAGTACTACCTGATCCACCATTTACAATTTGTGCTGATCGAACTACTAATAAATTATTAGGAATATTTATAAATCTTTGTGAAGTAATTAAATTAGCTGTTGCATATCTTCTATTATTATCAGAATCTACATCTCTTAAAATTCTAAATTCAGCATCCGATATAAATCCATCTACAATTGTAGATGTTAAAACATTAGAATCTACTTCTGTGTAATCTCTAATTTTCTGTACTAATTCTGCATATGTCATGTTATCGTTACCACTACATTTCCTAAATTTAAGTTAGCTTGTCTTTTATTGTTAACAGCTGAACCATTATCTGGAATCATACCATTATTTGAACTAAAAGCAAAGTCTCCAGGTAAAGTTAAATCAACTGTCATAAATCCACCATCTCCTGATGCCTGAGTAAAGATTTGTGGTCTAGCGTTTCTTAATCCTTGTCCATCCGCTGTAGTTGGTTTTGGTTCTAACTGTGGATGTTTAGGTTCAAACTCAGAGATATGGACTCTGGAACCATTCCATTCAATAACCATTTCAGAATATGGAAAAGCTTGACCTGATCTATCAGATATAAATTGTGCGTATTTTCCCTTAGATAAATTAGACATTTGGATAATAACTTTTAGGGGTTATAAAAGAACTTGATGAAGAACCATCCTCTTCTAATGCTCTATTTAGTTCATCCTCATAAAGTAATTTCATTTGTTGAACAAGTTGTGGATTAAATTTTTGTGATAAATAATATGCAAGTCCTGATACCATACATGGTACAAATCGATAGGGTACATCTGCATTATTACTGTAGGCCCCTGCATCCTGAATCCTGCTAACATAATAATAATTTAACAGGTTTCCGGCTTCAGTGCCTCCGGGAGTTAAATATAAAGTGATTGTAACTTTATCTATAAATCTTTGTACAAAATATTGTGTAGGTACACCTGTTTGAGTTTTATTTGAAAGACCTTGATATGCTGATCTATTTATTTTTGTTAATGGAAAATCAACACCAGATGAATTTCTATATACTGCTTCTAAAATATCATCGACACCATAAACTGCTGTAGCATCTGAAGTACCATCAGCTGTTGATCGATACATTGTATAAGTAGTTTGATCTTGAACTAATGTAATAGAATTATTTTTTACTTCCCAGAAATGCAAACCTCTATTGCCCCATTCTTGAAACATTATGTTTAAAGAACGTCTTGCTGTTTTTATATCATTACCAGAATAATCAAATCTGCCTAATCTTTCATAAGCTTCAGTAATTATATCATCGATATAAAAACCCGATTCAAAGGTTGTTGTTCCAGAAGTAGCCATTTAAACTCCTATTTGTCTAACAATATTGTCGCTGCAACATCTGCTCCAATTGCAGACACAGTCATGAAACTTTCAAATAAAATTCCGTCTTCAGGAAGGTTAAATGCAAATACATCACCTGCCGGACAACTTGTTACAAATTGAGTTCCATTTGTATCTGCTAAAGTAACAGATTGAGCAGTTGAAGCATTTGTATTTTCTACAATGATTCCTCTCATTCTTGTTCTTCCTGCGAATACAGATCCGGTTCCTGTAACTCTTACTGCTTTTACGTCACCTTTAGCTGCCATAATTTTCTCCTATTAAAATTGTGTGGGCCCGAAGGCCCACGATATTATTTATTACGATGTTGCAATGTCAGTTGTTGGAGCAGCCATTTGCTTCCAAGTAGTTCCATTTGAAAATGCATATCCTGGATTTCCAGCAGCACCATTTGAAACATAAATCATAACACCAGTATTTCCTACAGCACTTAGAGTAGCACCAGTAGTTGCGTTCTGAACTACAGAAGTACTTGAAAAACTCCAAGGTGTGCTTCCACCTTGTTGTGTATCATTTTCCCTTGTAGCTCCTGCGTTAGGGTTTGGTCCGCCGATAAAACCATTTATCGATGTAACCGGTCCTGTAAATGTAGTATTTGCCATAATTATATCCTCCTAGTTATCGAACATAGTCTCTAGGCCGTCGACTATACGCGTCTATGTTCTTATTAATTTGTATAGTAATTATTTTATATACGAAATTATTGAATAGTGCAAGATATCCCTAGGCTAAAAGATTGATTCTAGCTGTTTATAAGTCC